>JAEEGL012159037.1_pt1 | contig 30728 bp, 28 predicted proteins | sample 9134231 | NCBI WGS metagenome assembly JAEEGL01 (sample SAMN16246548, study PRJNA631951) | gut metagenome | biome: gut microbiome; feature: rumen; material: fiber-attached | host: Bos | place: Iran: Karaj | collected 2018-10 | reverse complement strand
TCATATTTTTGATGCTTTCGTTAATAGTACAAAAACAGGAAGTACTTTAACAGGTCTACCTCAAAAAACATTTGTAGAATTCCAGTTTCCTGTTCCAAATTATGAAGAACAAAAGTTAATCTCTGGCTTTTTCGATAACCTTGATAACCTTATCACCCTTCATCAGCGAATGTATATTATATTTAAGATAATAAAGAAAGTAATGATTATTGTTGTTTTAATGTATAAAGGATTGTTCATGATATAATATACAGGTAAAAACGTTAGGAATTGAAGTTTTTCATTTTGGGGGATAAATAAATGGCTACAATGACTTTAGGCAAATTAGTGGAAGTTGATATTAGAAAGCTTTGGAATCATGAACAATATGATTTTTCTGAATGGCTTTCTAAACCTGAAAATCTTGAGGAACTTAATAAAGTAATTGGTATTTCATTAAGTGAAGTAGAAAAAGAGGTTTTTGTTGGTTCATATCGATGTGATTTGGTAGGTAAAGATGAAACTACTGGAGACAAGGTTATAATTGAAAATCAGCTTGAAATGTCAAATCATGATCACCTAGGTAAGATTATTACCTATGCTTCGGGTCTAGATGCAAAAGTAGTTGTTTGGATTGTTAAAGAGGCACGTGAAGAACATCGAAGTGCCATAGAATGGCTAAATAATAATACGTCTGAAAAACTGAACTTCTTCTTAATTGAGATTCACGCATATCAAATTGGTAATTCATTATGTGCTCCAAAATTTGAAATAGTTGAAAAGCCTAATGATTTTATCAAAAATGCAAAAAATCAATCAGGTGCTGGTGAATATAATAAATCTCAGGGCGAAAGACTCGAGTTTTGGAATAGATTTAATGAAATACTAATAGATAGGGGGAAGCCTTTTAACGTAAGAAAAGCTTCAACAGATCATTGGTATGATGTTGCTATTGGAACAAGCGAAGCACATATTACATTTACTTTAGTTAATAAAAATGGCTATGTGGGTGTAGAACTATACATTAACAAAAATAAAAATGATAGTCTTTATGGAAAATTGTTTTCTCAAAAAGAAGAAATAGAAAATAAGCTAGGGTTAAAACTTGAATGGCAAGAATTGGAAGGTAAGAATTGTTCGAGGATTATATATAAGATACCAGGTTTAAATTTTGATGATCATTCTAATTATGATGAGCTAATGAACGATATGATTGATAAGGGCATCTTATTCTCAAAAGTCTTTAAAAAGTATGTGTAAAAACGGAGGTAATTATTAGTGAAAACACTATTTGGTTTTTTAGTTATTGTTACTTTTGTAACAGCAATTGTTTTTTTATCAAAATCAGAAAAACAAAAGAAAAATGGAGAAGACTTCTCTAAAAATAAAAAGAAAGGCCTTATTTCACTTGGCTGTTTTGTCCTTAGTATTGTATTAATTGCTGTAACAATGGATGATACAGAAAATGAGGATAATATTGAACCGGGTGAGGCAAATGCTGCTGTATCTGAAGATAGTAATCAAGAAGATTTAAAAAAAGCCTTTAATGAAATGATTGGCGAGACAAATCCTACTTGGTATGAATCCGTAAGAAATGACAATACAGGTAATTGGAGAGAGTTAGTTGTATATTCTAATAGCAGTATAGATAAGGATTTAGCTATAGCATATGCTAAGGGCTATATAAAGTCTGATGATGAGATTCATTTTATAGTTAATCTTAAATTAAGAACTACAACAAGAATTAAGAAAGTTGGAAATATATTATCAGTATCTTGTCATGAATATAGAGATAACGAAGAACATGATGCTAATGAACTGTGCGGAGGCATGGAGTTAGAGCAGTTTAATGTTGATATAGAAACAGGGGAGTTAAAGTAAGGGCACATATGAACGATCAAGATAAAAGAGCCGTAGAGGGCATGGCAAATTGTGGAATATCATTAGAGGAGCTAATAAAGACATTTCCTAAGTTTTCTCCATCTGATATTGAAGCAATCTATAATAAAGTAAAGAAAATAAGATTAAATACCCAAGATATAGGTATTAAAACAAATTGTTCATAAACAATTCTAAAAGTAAAAGCTTCTGAACTTCAGAAGCTTTTATTATGCCAGTATGTCTTCCACAGGAACCTAATCATGCCTCTGGAGCGAAGAGATGGTCTATGAAGATAGGGAGACTTGCTATAAGCTGCTAGGTATGGTACCCGTAATCCCTTAAACTATGCTATAATATTCCCATAAAACTATTACTTATCTTTTTATGTTTTTGGGGGATAAAAAAGTGAGTATAAAAGATTTCTTTTTTAAGGAAGTTAAGAGAAGTCCTTATGAAAAAGAAGTGTATAAAAAGAATAAAGAGCGCCTTAGTGACTTCGAAAAGCAGTATAAAGACTTTAAGATAGATATACTTCATCCAATAAATGGTCTAAAGGATAAAAAAGAACTAAAAGAAAAGATAAATAATCTAAAAAAAGAAATAGAAGAGTATGAAAAAAAGAATAGGTCGTTAAAGAAAGGGCTTCTAGTAGGACTAGTATGCTCTTTTTTTGTCCTTATATTTGTAATAGGAGCAATATCAGAAAAAGATAAGGATATAAGCAATAAGGATGATACCTATCAGACAGAAAAACCTGTAGTAATAGAAGAACCATCTAAAACTGCTCCTTCTATAAACGAAGAATTAGTATCAGAAACTAAATATGATAAAGAAAATCATGAAACTTCTACAGAAGAAGTAAGTAAAATTACCACCTCTTTAGAAGAAGAACTTGTAAATAACATCCCTTCTTACATAGATGGTACATATGCAGAAGTAAATAATAATGAACCGTTCTTTAGTGATAGCGATAAAAAAAGAACAGATTCTTTTGAAATATATAGCGATTTAGATAATAAGGGGAGATGCGGCACAGCTTATGCTAATATCTGCACTGATCTAATGCCAACTGGTGAAAGAGAAGATATAGGAATGATTAAACCATCAGGTTGGCATACAATAAAGTATGCAGGAGTAGTAGAAGGTAATTATCTATATAATAGGTGCCACCTAATTGGTTATCAGCTAGCTGGCGAACAGGCAAATGAACTTAATTTAATAACAGGTACAAGATATTTTAATACCGAAGGTATGCTTCCTTTTGAAAACAAGGTGGCTTCTTACGTAGAAAACACAGGAAACCATGTGCTATATAGGGTAACACCAGTATTTGAAGACGATAACCTAGTAGCAAAGGGTGTACTCATGGAAGCATATTCTGTAGAGGATCAGGGAGAAGGTATAAAGTTTAATGCCTTTGTTTACAATGTGCAGCCAGGAGTAGAAATAGACTATGCTACGGGGGATTCAAAATTAAAGGATGGAGTAGAAGTAGTAGAGGCAACTCCAAGTCCTACACCATGTCCTACTCCAGAACCTACAATAGAACCAACAGCACCTCCATCTGTAGAGTGTGACTGGGTTTTAAATACTAATACAGGAGTATTCCATTACCCAGACTGTAAAAGCGTAAAACAGATGAAAGAAAAAAATAAAGAGTACTTCACAGGTACTAAAGAAGAAGCAATGAGTATGGGGTATACTCCATGTCATAATTGCTTTGATTATTAAAAATAAAGTCGAGAAAAGAAAGAAGTGATTTTTTGACAGGCACTAGGATTTATTCTGTAAGTGAATTAAAACAAAAGATAATAGATAGCAGTTATAGTGACATTTTGGATTATCTTAAAAATGCACCGAATTATGTTAAGTCTATTGTTATGAATATGGAGTCTTGCCCGCAGGATCTATTTGAAGAATTACAAGAGAAAAAGCCAAGAAGGACCAAAAAGGTTGAACCAGAAGTTGTGGCTGAACCAGAAGTAAAGATTGAGAAAAAACGAGGGCGGAAAAAGAAAGTTGTAGAGCAAGAAGTCGTGCAGGTAGAAGAAACGATAGAAACGCCTATCCAAGAAGAAAAAAAGGCTGAAATAAGCTCAGAAAAAATGGAAAATGTTGAAACCAAGATAAAGGAGAAGCCGCAATCTGGCCGAATTGATCTTGATTATATTGTTTTAATCGATTATGACGGTGATGAATGTCCTGTTCATAAATGTGACTTTGAAGAAATACAAATTGTAATACGATATGCACAAAGTAAAAAATATAGTTTTAAAGCATACTATTGTGATAAATGTAGTAGTTTTTACATGTGCCATACGGATGCAGAAGAATATAAAGAGATATTTAATAAAAAGGGGATTGAATATAAGGTAGTCCCATATACCGAAGGAGGAAAATAGAAGTGAAAAAAGGCAAAAGGATTTTAAGCCAATATCTTGATTTGACATTTTTTATCATGATAATTGTGTGTGTATTATTATCGGTAGGAAATAACAAGCAGGAAGGGCTAATAATTAATATATGCTTGTTTGTAATTGTAGGTTTTATCTTTTCAAATGCTAAGAAGAGATTTAGAACTTTAGCTAAGGTTTCAAAAGACTTTGGTATCGCGTCAAAGCAAATAACTGCTGAATTTGATAGTGAAAATAAAATGCTTTGGGATAAATATAATGCTAATCAAATTACAGACTTATTTACTAACGAAGAGGTTAAGGAAGCATATAGACAATTCGTTGAGGAAAAGAATCGTTTAGATAAATTAAGCGATGGTAAATATACATGTAAAATCGAGGATTATATCAATAAAGAATTGATAGATTCTATAATGCGTAAAAATGTTTTTAACCTTGTGCCTGGTGTTATGACTGGTTTAGGTATCTTAGGTACTTTTATTGGATTAACAATGGGATTACAGGAGTTTAATACAGGAAGTGCTGCAGAAATATCTGATAGTATTGCACCTCTTATGGATGGTATTAAGGTTGCCTTCCATACATCTATCTACGGTATGATTTTTTCTCTTGTATTCAATTATGTATATAAGGAATCATTAGAAGAAACATATAACAGTCTTGATCAGTTTTTAGATAGCTTTTCTCGCTTCGTTGTCGGTAATACTGATTATGAAAATGAGAAAAATACTACTATTATTCTTAATTCATTACCAAGTGAACTTGCAAATAAACTTAATGAAATACTTGCACCAAGCCTTGATTCAATGAACGCAACATTGCAGAACCTTGCAGATAATGTAAACAAGAATCAGGTTACTGGTCTTAGTAACATTGTTGATCACTTTATTGAGGAAATGAACAAGTCTTTAAGTGGCAAATTTGAAGAACTTGGAGAAACAATAGATAAGACATGCGAGATGCAGAAACAAAACTTTGAATATCTTCAGGGAATATATAATTCTATCTCTAACGTTTCATCAGATGTAGAAAAGATAAGCCATCTTTCTAATGATACAGTTGAAAAGATGTCATCTTACGTATCTGAAATTGAATCACTTCAGAAAGTTATTAATGAAAGCTTCATGAGTATTAACCTACAGCTTGATTCTCAGCATAGTCTAAATGAAAAGATGGATGGTTATGTTACAAACTTAGTTACATATGAGAAGAAGCTTACTGATACATCACAGTTATTTACTGAAAATGTTAGAAAACAGATTGAAGAAATACGTCAAATCAATGAGGAAGCTACAATCAACATCGCTACAAACTTTGATCGCTTAGTAAATAACTCTAACGAAAGTATTGATAAGATTGCTAAAACAGCGAGAGAAAACCTTGATATGTTTGCAAAGACTGCTTCTGAGCATAATGAAAGAATTGCTGCTTCAGCAGAAGAGCAAATTAAGAATATCCTTGAAGTATCAAGTGCTACAGCAACCGATTTAGGAAAGGCTACAGAAGAGTTATCAAAGGTTTCAAAAGACTTAAGCGGAAATATGAAGGAAACACTTAATAATACATTTGAAAGCTTTGATGAAAACCTTGCTGATATTACCAGACACTTAAGCGGTACTATTTCTGAAATTGATGAAACAACTGGAAAAGTACCAAGCGTTGTTGCAGCTGCTTATGAAGAAATGGAAGCTGCATTTAATAGTATCCAAGAAAAGATGATTGAGTTAATCAAAAATCTTCAGGACGAGATCAAAAAAGTTAAATAGTATTGAGGTGAAAGATAAATATGTCTAGAAGAAGACAAAAATCGGAAGATGAAGAAACAACATACTGGTTATCATACTCTGATATGATGGCAGCTCTTTTGCTTATATTCGTTTTAATCATATCTTTTACTATGCTTCAAGCAAAAAAGCAATATGAGCAAAAGGAACATGAACTAGAAGAACAAAGAGCTGCAGCGGAGGCTCAAGAGAAGCTGCTTGAAGAGCAGCAAACACAGCTAGCAGAACAACAGGAAGTTCTTGAAAGCCAGCAGGAGCAACTCGATAACATTTTAGGTGTTAGATCTGGACTTGTTGAGGCATTAAAAGCGGAATTCGAGGGAACTGATATGAAAGTTTCTGTAGATCCTAAAACAGGTGCAATTACCCTAGATGCTAGTATTCTTTTTGATGTTAACCAGTATAACCTAAAAAAGGGTGGAAAAGATTTTCTAAAAGAATTTGTACCTAGATATTTAAGTGTTCTTTTAAAACCGGAATTTAAGGACTATGTTTCTGAAATAATTATTGAAGGTCATACTGACACCGAAGGTGGATATATGATGAACCTGGCTCTTTCACAGGATAGAGCCTCATCGGTAGCAAAATTCTGTATTGATCCTTCAAATGGGGTTCTTTCTAATGAGGAAATAGAGGAACTAAAAAAAATCCTTACTGCTAATGGACGTTCGTATAGTGATCCTATTTTAAATGATGATGGAACTGTAAATATGGATGCATCGAGACGAGTAGAGTTTAAATTTAGACTCAAAGATGATGAAATGATTGATGAAATGATGAACATATTGAACTAGGGCTATAAATTATGAGATTTAAGTTTACTCCTAAAAATTTAATGGCGAGCCGAAAAGAGATTGCGGAAGTTCATCCTTTTGATAATGAAGTTGAGATAAATTTCTATGATGAAGAACTAAGGGATCTTATCATAAGATTTGTTGAAATGGATTCAAGTAAGGTAAAGATGTATGCAAATACTTTGTCAAAACATGAGGTAATGCAGATAGTTGGTTATATTCCGTACAATAATTATCAAGTTGAGCTTGATAACCTGTTTAAGGTATATCAGGTCCGCAATTCTATAGATAATGCTCAGATATTTTTTAAGAACTGGCAGGATTCCTTTGAAAATGAGGATTGCAATAAGTTTTTAGCATCTCTGACGTTATCAGATGGCTTTATTCAGCAAGTATTGAAAGATAATAATTTAATACCAATGAATTTTGCAAATAACCTTTCTAAGGGACAAATATTATCATATTTCATGGATCAGATTAAAAGTGAGCAAGAAAGTAGTGATGAGTCATTAGAGAGCATTGCTAGTAACTTGGGTGTGAATGAATCGTCTAAGCTCTTTTATAAGATTAAATTCTTGTATTATACGATTTGTAATAAAGATGAATATCTAAACTGCGATTCTGAGACCTTGTTTGAAATTGTAAAGAAATATGCAAATTCTTCCAGGGAAGATCTATTAGCTTTTATTAGAAACTTTGTATCTAAGTTAAGCTTAAGAGAACTTGAAAAATTCAGCCAGATAGCAAGATATTTAAGCCAAAGAATAGGAGAAAAGGGAACAAAGAGTTTCGAGAATTTCTTCAAAAATGATCCTATTCTTAGTAAATATAATAACTGGATTAACATTATCTTAATCAATGATATTTTCGGAAATGATGATAGAAGCCTTTTCTGGAAACAATATAAGTTTGAAAATGTCGTAAGATACAGGGCTAATAATAGCGTTGTTCTTAAGATGAATGATTTTTCAGTAATAGAGTTCTTAGGAAAAGGAATGGGAGCTTCATATTTCTGTAATCATGAGATTTATAAAGACAAGATAGCTAACTATCTTTATAAAAATAATATTGAATTAAAGACAAAGCTAAATGAAGCAGCTAAGCATTATGAAGATACAAAGTGTTCAAATGGTAAACCTGCGATGTTTAGATTAGAACATAGAGGAGATTGGCAGTTTGTATTTAATTCATTATTACTTAAATACAAAATGACTGAACAAATATAAACTATACTGTATCGATGGGGGATAGATATGAATCCAAAGTATACTATTTTACTGTGCAACCAGAATTTGGATGAATTTCGTAATAAAATTGCGTTATGGTTAAAAGAAGGAATAAAAGTTCTTTGGTTTGGTAATAGTTCTGACGTTGTTTTACTGAAGGAAGAATATGAAAACTTTGCCAAAGCACTTTTATTACAAGCATATAGCGTAGAATTTAATGATAAAGGTATTATAGTTGATGGTGTTGGAGATGAGGTATTATTTGAAAAAATATCTCAAAAATGCCCATTATTTAACTCGGCTCAATTTCTTGTTGAGCACTGCAAAAAATCTGAACATATTATTGTTCAAGCTTCTGCAGGTACAGGAAAAACTACGGTTATGATTGATCGTATCCTATACCTTCTTCATACTGTTCCAGATTTAAAAATGTCAGAAATCTATATGATGACATTTACCAATGATGCAGCAAATCAGATGAATCAGAGACTTCAAGAAGCTCTTTTATGTAGGTATAAGCTAACTAAACAGAAAAAATACCTCAAATGGCTAGAAGAACAGTCTCAAATGAGTATTTCAACAATTCATAGTTTTGCGTATTCAATGCTTAAAGAGCTTGGAATAGGTGAAAGTTTTACTAGAAATCTTAGTATAAAGAGTTTCCAATTTGAAAAAGAAGAACTGATAAAAGACTTAATTGATGAAGAAATTGATGAGAACAGTGCCGTTAAAACACAGCTGGGACTTCCTTTTTATCGTGCAAATACAACGATAAGGGACTTTTGGAAAGAATTCTCTAAATTAGGTATTTCTCATGAAGATATCAGTAAGATGAACTGGGGAAAACCTGAAGATAAGAAATCAACTGCACTTCAAAATCTATTATCTAGTAAAATTGAAACTCTTGATAATAGATTCTGGGATATTAAGAGAGAGAATGAGGCAGTTTCTATTGATGATGTTATGCGTGATTTGCAGCATATCCTTGTTTCTGGCTATATCCCTAAATCAAATATATCAATGAAATACTTATTTATTGATGAGTATCAGGATTCTGATTTATCACAGATGAATGTTGCTTGTCTTTTAGTGCAACATTTTAATGCAATACTGTTTGTGGTAGGAGATGTAAAGCAAAGTATTTATAGATTCCGTGGTGCAAATGATAAGGCTTTTATTTCACTTAGAAATACCATGAAAGAAATGAATATACCACGTGCAAAAGAGTTTACTTTGGTAAACAACTATAGAACTTCTTCGTATGTTCTTCAAAGTATGGAGAATTACTTTAAAGTATGGGGTAAATTAGGGCGTTTACAGTATGATAAAGACGTTGTTCCGTTTAATACTTCAGAGGGCTCTATTAAGATGATTCCTGGCATGAAAAAGGAAGAAGCAGAGGATCAGATAGCAAATATAACAAGCAAGGCTTTAGAGGAACTTGTTTCAAAAGTTGAAAAGAATAATACAAAGGTTACTGAGAAAACTCGTGTAGTCTTACTTGCAAGAACTAATCGCCAGTTAACTAATCTTGGAAGCATATTAAGAAAAAATAAAATACCTGCTTCTGTTAGAACAGAAGGTAGTTTTTACGCAAGTGAGGCAGTCCGTGATTTCTATATCATGGTGTCTTCATATGTATTTTGCGATGAGCCTAAGTATATTTTCAACTTCCTTCTTACTCCATATGCTGGAGAAATTACTCCTATGAACGTTAACGATATGGAGTTTCTAAATGGAGACTATAACAATCTAATTACGTATCTAGACAAGTTTTTAAATCAAACTGTTTGGAAAAAGTACCATAAAATGCTTAGGTTACGTCCAGTTCTTTCTGTTTTCAAAGAAATGCTTGATGAAATTAAAGTCATAGATAATTTTATTTTGAATTCAAAGATAAGAAAGAAAAATGAGGGCTGGGAAGAAAAAAGATGTTTAGCCTCAACATACACTGAAAGTAGACAGTATCAAGCTAACCTTGAAAAACTTCTTGATGTTTTACAAAGGAATTTTGGAGGGGATAAGGTTAGTTTATATGATATATACAATTTCCTTAAACTTAATATCGCATCGAATAGAAGTGAAAGTGAGGCCGAGGTAGAAGCTCTTGATGATTATAGATCAGTACTTTGTATGACTGTTCATAAATCAAAGGGGTTAGAGTTTGATACGGTTATTATTCCATATACAAACAGAGCTTTTCCTTCATATGAAGATACAGAACTTCTCATAGATCCTGAAAATAAGAAAGTGGGATGGAACTATATTGTTGAGGACAGCGCAGATGGAAAAACAAATGATCCAATGCGTAATGAGTTCTACGTGTCTTTAAAACAAAAAGATATGGAAGCTACAAAGAACGAAGAAACTAGAATCCTATATGTAGCAATGACAAGAGCAATTAACAATCTCATTTGTATTGTTCCAGAGGCTAATAATGATAGAACATGGGCATATTTATTTGAAGAGGGAGGTGTAGACAATGAGTAGAGAAATATATACTTATTCAGACCTTAAAGACCTCAAATCTTCAAAATCATTTAATGAAATAAATAAATATCCAATTATTACAGTTTCATCTGATTTGAAAAAGGCATTAAAAGGAACCATGACATATGACAAAGTTGATGGTTTGTTTACTAAAGACTCAAGCGTAATAGCTACAGAGTTTCATAACGTAGCATCAGGAATTGATAATGTTTGGAATTCAGATAGCTCAAAGTTTAATCGATTAGTTATTTTATCAGGCTTTATTAGAAATAAAATCGATAAATCTAAGGACGAAAATGAAAAGAAGTGGCTAACCGGCTGCATGCGTAATATTTCTAGCTTAATGTCAACTATCATCATGTTAGAGCAAGTTGAAGTTGAACCTAATAACTTAGAAGCAAACGGTGATAAAAATATAGAGCTTCTAGTTGAAGCATGGACATATTTAAGAAAGAATGACAAAACAATTGAAAGATACCATGAAAACATTGAAAAATTAAAGGAGAAAAAGGACTTTAACGATGTTTTTAACAGAGCCTTTAATACATCTATTTCATATGATAAGTACGAGAAAATCGTTTTTATGGGCTTTTATTATATGACTCCATATCAGGAGAGGGTAATAAAGCAATTAGAGGCAGTAGGTTTTTCACTTGTCTTTTTATTCTCATATGATGGAAGATATCCTTTTGTTCATGAAATATGGGACAAGACATATTGTGAGTCAAATGGATTTCCAGGAAAAGATAAGTGGCATATAGAAGAAAAGAGTGAGAAAGACCCATATGCAGAGATATTTGAAGGAGCAGATTCTGTAAAGGTTAAAAATAATATTGTCTTAAAAGAATATTCATCTGTTATGGAGTTTGTTAATGACTCTAGAAAATTAAAGAACGACGGATATTCACTATATTCAGCTGGATATAAAAAGGCTAATGAAATACTAAGAGACTATTTCCCAGAAGAATATGGAGAGAGAAAGATTTTATCTTATCCAATCGGACAATTTATTAGTACTTTAAATAAGATGTGGGATGAAGAGAAACAGTCAATTGTCTTAGATGTAGATAATTTAATTGATTGTTTTTCGTCTGGATGGCTTTCTGTTGATGGCATTTCTGGAAAGCAGTATCTTCAGCAGCTTGTATACTTAATTCCATTTTTTAAAGGTTGTAAAACAATTAAAGAGTGGGAAAAGAGATTAGACCTTTTGAACGAGATTATCGATAATGCGGTAAATACCTTTGAAGGTGATTATGATGCAGAAGAATCGGTAGAGAGATGGCAAAGAGCTGTTGGAAATCCATTAATTAATTTTAGTATGTTTGCGGTAGAGAAAGAAAAGTCTCAGGTAGTACTAAAGTTAATAAAACAGCTATTTGAAATGGCAAAAGAGTTATTTAGTAATAACCACAATGTTAATGTTTCTGAGCATATAAATAAGCTAGATATAATCTTAAGAAAGTACGAACTTTCTAATGAAATGTATTCAGAAGAAAGAAAAATAGTTGGTGATATTTTTGAGAAACTAAGCGATTCAGAAAGTTACATAATGGATTGCACACCTTCAGATATTTCAAGAGCTCTAGATTTATTTATGAGCGGTAAATTTGATGATGGTGAAATTCAAAATAACGGTATGGGAATGATATATCCATTGTTTTTCGTTGATGCAGCCTGTGTAAAGAATAACAGTAAGGTACATATTTGTTTTAGTGACGTACATTCGCTTCCTGGAGGCAAAAAAGATTATGTCTGGCCACTTACAGAAGAAGTGATAAGAAATTGCCAAAGAAAAACAAATAATCCATTGTTAGCAAACGTAATTGAAATAATGGAGTCAGATGCATTATGTAATAGATTTTTCGTATATACAGCTCTTAAAAATAGTGATGTAACCTTTTCTTGGATTAAAAATGTAAATGATAAGATTCTATCTCCATCACCTTATATTAAGCTGATTTCAAGCGTTACAGGAATTAGTATTAAAGGTCCAAAGAGAAACGAGATATCTTACCAGAGAGTAGCTGATTCATATTATGGTGCAGGAAAAGTAGAGGAATATAGCTTTGATAATGCGCCTCAATCGACAGTAAAAGAGGCTCGAATGGACTATGCTCTATGCCCAATGAAATACCTTTTGGGCTATGTTTTAGAAAAGTACCCTACATTTCAGTCAGAATTTCAGCAAAACTATGCTATGAATGCTCTTATATCATCAATATATGACCTTATGAAAGATGATGGAATGACGGTAGACGAAGTTTATGAGAATGTTATTTTGCTGTTCCCACAGCTAAGAAAGACTGAAAAACGTCAGATTAAGGATTATATTAGATACGATCAGAGAGATAACGACACAAATTACAGTAATAGAAGTGAATGTGGTGGTAAGTATTATACCGATGAACGCTTAAGAATACATTATCCTAATCAAGATGTTAGAGGTATAGCCTTACAAAGATTTAATAGGTTATATACCCCGGATGGAAGAAAAGGGCTGAATCTATATGAGGTAATGGAAACAACTGATATGGATAAGATATTTAATGATAATAAACCTGTGTCAGTTGCATGCCAGTATTGTCCACATATTTCATATTGCAGAAATGCTAAATATGCAGGTAATCAGGAGGACTATTATGATTAACAAGGATTTTTGGAATAAAATAGCCGGTAATTGGGTGAAAAATGATGATGGAATTGTTGTGCCAGACGAAATGCCTTCGTTAGATATTGATGTGCCGGATATCGAAATTTCAAACGATGAGATTGACGATATCTTAGCAGATCTTGATTTAGATTTATAGGGAGAGAAATATAATGTCTAAAGAGCTTGTAAATGCTTATGACCAGAAAATTGAATTAACGAAAGAACAGATGTCTTGTATTGATAGTGTTGATACTATTGGTCAAAAGGCTCTTATGATTAAAGGTGTAGCAGGCTCAGGAAAAAGCGTTGTGTTAATGGGCGCAGCACTAGGTTTACTTCAAAAGAACACTGAAAATATTTCTAATTTTGTTTCTATTTTCACATACCAAAATACTTTAGTTTCATCCACAAAAGAGTTTCTTTTGAAAAATGGATTTGATGAAAATAGTGTAAATGTATGTACTATTAACTCATATATAAAGCTTATATATGAAAAAATGGTTGCTGATGGAAAAGCACCTAAAAGAAAATATCCATTTAATGATAAAAAGGGTGAAGAAAAGAAGCAGGAAATTGTAAAGGAAGCGTATAAGCTGTTTCAGGATAAGTACGGTAGGCATAGATTCTTAAATCTTGAGCCTAGTTTTTGGCTTGAAGAATTTGAATGGATGAAACAGTTAAATGTCTGGACCGATGACATTGAGTATTACTTAAAACTTAAGAGAGTAGGTAGGGGTAATACTGTTAGAATGAGTTCTAAAGAACGTATTGATGCTTTTAGACTCTTTGAACTTTACTGTGGCTGTTTAGATAAAAAAGGACTAGCGGATTGGGAAGATCAGACTTTGTTTATTATTAGACATGCTAGAGATATTAGTGAAGAGTTTAAATATGAGCATGTTTTAATTGATGAAGCACAGGATTTGACTACAGCACAGATGTTAGCAGCAATGCTTCTTTTTAAGAAGAATATGGTTGTTGCTATGGACATTAACCAGAAAATACATGATAGATATTGGACTCCAAAGAGTATTGGAATTGATGCAACAACGAAGAAACTGACTAAGACTATGAGAACAACTAAGCAAATAGATGCTTTAGCAGAGTCGGTAAGGTCTAAAAATGATATTTATTTTTCGAGTGATGAGAGAAATATTAGAGCGATTCCAGAAACAGAAGGTGAAATACCAACTTTAGTACATTTAACTGATAGTGCAGCAGAACAGAAGTATGTTGTAAATCTTGTGAAAAAAGTAATTACAGAAAAGAGCAACTGGACTGTAGGTATCATTGCTGCCAAAAACATTCAAACTAAAATGTTTTCAGAGTGGTTGGCATCAGCTGGCATAAAATATGAGCTTGTTAGCAAGGATTCAACCTATTCAGTTGGAAAACCAGGGGTAAAAATAGTATCTGCGTATGGTGCAAAGGGCTTGGAATTTGATTATGTAATAATTCCAATGTTTGCTGAGGGATACTTCCCATTTAACTATATTCCTAGCGATGAAGACGAATTTGAGAGATACATAATAAAAATGCGTAATCTTGTTTATGTATCTATGACAAGGGCGAAGAAGCTATTAACCATTACTTTCTACGGAAATAAAGGCTCAAAATTCATAGCAGATATGGATAGCAAACTATATAAGTTTGTTGGAGAACCTGTATCTATAAGAGGTTTTGAGGTTAAAAGAAAGATAAAGGTTGATGAAGAGGCCTTAGATGAATCAGTTTTATCAAAAAAACAGGCTTTATCAACAGAAAAAGGGGCAGATCTTAAATCGTACTTAATAGAAAAAGGATATGAAGTTATTGATAAAAGGGATAGCAACGGTAATTTATGGATTATAGGCGATAAGAGCATAGAAGGTATCATCAAAGAAACAAAATCAAAGTATGGAGCTTTATGGCTCTTTTCTCCTACAGGTGGAATTGTTACTAAACGTAGACCAGCATGGTATACAAAGTCTAAAAAATAGGTATTCGTATGGGATTTATTGATTATTCAGGTACAAAAGAAGATTGTTTTGAAGAAGTAGTAGACTATGCAAGAAGCTTAAAGGAAGAAGAAAAGCATAGACTAAGAGTTCAAAATAATAAAAAGTGGTTAGAAGAAGCATTAAACGACAAACGCTATTCAGAGTTAAGTCTTGAAGAGCAATTAAAACAGATTATCACTAAGTACAGACAGTTAATACTACTTAAAGATGAGCTTATAGAAAATAATGATTTATTTTCAAACTTAGATTTTAATGTGTTATGGTCTGATTTTGGTATTTATATAATAACAAGTCATATAAAACCATTTAATTTAGAAAATGAAAAAAGAGATAAGTACTATAAAACTTTTATGGAGAAGGTCTTTAAGTTTCAAAATTCAACTCCAGTAGAAGTACATTATGACAGCATTTGTAACAATAAAAGGTATCAAAAATACTTTAGAAATACTTTTGAAATTATAGGCGAGAAGAATTTTTGGAAGCTTATTGCTAATGGCTGTAATAAAAAACAGGATAAACTTGATACCTTTTTAACCACATATAAAGCTCTTTCATGCCTACTTGGTTATTATTTTTATAGCAGTTTAGAGCCAGATGATGATACATGGCAAAATAGTATAAATGTTGAGCAAGAAGCTATAAATTCTATAAGGGAAGAGTATAAGAATGACAAAATATTTGATATTTCTTATTCGAGGCTCAAAAATCCTTTATATTATGGTGAAAATGAGGCAAATATCGATAACTGGATGCAGGAAGGCATAAGTGAAGGTAAGAACAACATCGAGACCGCTATTGAGGCTAAAAAGCCTTTGATTTTATCAAGTAAACAGGAATTTCATAGAGAACATTTTGATGAACTAATTAGTAAAGAAAATATAGAGGATTACATAGAGGCATGTAAAATCTTATATGAATGCAATATTCCAGAGAATGTAAGTGAGCTATTTGTTAAGTTAATTGAAAAGCTAATAGACATTAATAAAACCATAGCAAAATTTAATGATGTTTATATTCCAGATATGTATCAATTTAATGAATATTATATTCCGGAAACATTGTTGTTATCAGCTACTTATGTAGAATATGCTTATGCTGAAATTGGTGATAAAATAATAAAAGAGAATGAGCATGAAGTGGTTTCTGCTATAAATAAATTGATTTTAGCAATCAATTGCAAAATTGATGAAATATATAAATATGCATCAATAGAAGCTAAGGCCAAAGCAAAAGCCTTAGATAGCATAATAAGTCAGAATGGATATGTTGATCCAAAATACAGTATAAATTAGTGGAGGAATTTAAAATGGAAGAGAACAAGAGTGGTAAAATGCCAACACTTACATTAGACCCTGAAGAGAAGAATATAGAATTCAACTTTAAAGAACCAAGCCTAGATTCTATAAAGACTCCAGATGCAACAAATTCACTAGCAAATGCTGGGGCTGTAGATGAATCTATGTTAACAGATGAAGAGAAACAGCAAGTCGAAGAGTTTGTTAAGAAAATTGATGTTTCAGATGTGAAAATGGTTAATTCTTACGGAGCAAGTGCTCAGAAGGGTATTTCTACTTTCTCAGCTAACATTACTGGTAATGTCAAAACAAAAGAATTTGGCGAAGTTGGAAATAGCTTAAGAGAGTTAAGAGTTGCTATCAATAGTACATTTGTGCCTGAAAAGAAGGGATTACTTGGACTATTTCAAAGAGGTAAACAAAAGGTAACATATTTCATTGCTAATTATGAAAGTGCTGAAACTAATATAAAGAAAATAGAAAAAGATTTAATGCGTCACCAGCAGGTTTTAACAAAGGATGTTTACATCTTTGACCAGATGTATGATATGAATCTTGATTTTTATAAAGAGCTAACAATGTACATTATTGCGGGTAAAAAAGCTCTTGATAACGCAAAGAATGGTAAGCTTGTTGAGTTACATGATCAAGCAGAAAAGACAAATGACCAGTTAGTTATCCAGAAATATAGAGATTATGATGATGCTTGTAAGAGATTTGAAAAGAGAATTTATGATCTAGAAACAACTAGACTAGTATCTATTCAAATGGCACCACAGATTAGACTCTTACAGAATGCTGATCAAGAGGTGGTTGATAAACTTAGATCAGACGTTATTAACACAATACCTTTATGGCGTAATCAGATGGTATTGGCACTTGGAATAGAGCATACTACAAAAGCATTAAATGCTCAGAGTGCTGTAGATGATTTAACAAATGAAATGTTTAGAAGAAATGCAGAAACTCTTAAGCAGGGGGCAATTGGAGCAGCAGCAGCCTCTGAAAGAGGAATTGTTGACGTAGATACACTTCGCAAAATTAATGATGATATTATTACTTCAATTAATGAAGTTGTTAGAATTCATGAAGATGGCTCAAAGAGAAGATCTGAAGCTCAGGTTGAATTAGCAAAAATAGAGGATGAATTAAAACAAGCATTAATAGCAGCTGGTAATAGATAAAGTATCTAGTATGAGGAAACTATGAATAAAGATTTATATCATTTTGATGATGCCAAAGTTATCATGGAATCAAAAGGATTAGGCCATAATTTACGTACTAATGATGATAAAGAACATTATAGGCAGTTTGCTGTAGATGGTTCATCCTTACATGTAAAGAATAGGTCTGTTAATCCTTATGTACTTTATAGTACAGAGAGTGATTACACATCGATTATGCATCAGGTAAAGATAGATAATAAGGAATATGTTGAATTAGTTCTTAAGAATGACGAAGAAATAACTGATGTACGCGACTTAGTTAAGAATAATAAAGAGTGTTTTATATTTGTAAGAAATGGAAATAAGATTCTCAATCCTAAGTCTGAGAAGTGTATTCCTAACATAGTTTACGTATATTCTAATGAGAATTTTGAATACATATTGGATGTGTTATACCAAAATCCTTCAAACCGTAAATAGGATAAAAAAACACGAATAATTATATTGTTACTTATGAGAGGCAATATATCAAAAATATGATATATATGGCCTCTTTTTGTTTTGAGAGTCATTTATAGGACTAAAGATGAATATACTATTAAGTAGAGATAGAGCATAAGAGGAGGAAAAAAGATGATTACAGCACTTTTAACTGGATATGTAATACTAAATATAATCGCGTTTGCTATACGCATATGCATAATGATAATATTGCTTCCATTTAAGCTTATGTTTAGACTGTTTATTGAGATAATATTGTTGCCACTAAAGCTAGTAATGCTGCCTTTTAGACTTCTTAGAAGGTAGAAGAAAGGATAGAGTGATATTATGGGGATGTTTATAGAAGCAAAGCATTGTAACTGTGAAGAAAGACACATTTATAGAGATTGGGATACAACAACGTATAAACTTTCATATGACGGCAAAATGAGGGTCAAAATCAAGTATTATGACGTTGTATGTGATGAAGTTGTACAAATAAGCGAAGAGGACATAAATAAGCTTAAAATGCTGATTCCAAAGAGAAAGATATCAGAGAAACATGATGTATGTGATGGAGCAGCATGGTCTTTTAAAATATATGATGAGGGCGGTAATATAATCTTTAGTAGAAAGACTGATGCTATCTACGGTATAGATGCGTTGGAGAGCATAGCTAAGATCCTTTCAAAGTATGACCCAGAATATACAGTGCCAGAAAAAGGAAAAGAATGTCCTATGAGTGTACCTTTTGATACAAATAAAGTATGTAAGATAGTTCTTCGTGAAAAGTATTTTGGAGGAGATTACATCGACTATGAACCAATAGGTCCAGGTAATACAGATGTCATTGAACTATATGAAGATAAAATAGTTACATACTATGCAGAACATAAATCAAAAAAACAACTTGATAAAGTTACTACTCGTGTAGACAAAGATGAGATGCTTAGATTCTTTCAGTATGTTTATGATTTTGTAAGACATTCTGATATATGCTTTGTTCCAATAGATGATACGGAACATAAGCTTACAATTTATTATGCTTTAGGCCTTCATAAAGAAACATTTGAAGGCGCAGTATTAAGTGGAAATATAGAACTTATTAGATATATTAAAGAGTTTGTTAGAGAGAAAACAGGGGCAGAATAAAAAGGAGCATTTGCTTCAGTTATTATTTCGTATCATTAATATAATTCTTATTGTTAAAAGAGGACTATCTAGTCCTCTTTTTCTTAATAATATCGTTTAGTTTATCTCTTTTGTATTTAGTTTGCTTTCTTCGATTTTATTTCCAAAAGAGGAAAGTTCTAAAGCTTTTTTGTTTGGCTTTTCTTTGATTTTTTCTGGAGAGGAAATATCTATATCTTTTTCGTTTGGCTTTTCTTCGGTTTTCTCTCTTGAAGCGGAAATATCTATAGCTAGTTTGACTTGATTTTTCTTCGTTTTTCTCTTCTGGAGAGGGGATTTCTATTGTGTTTTCTGCTATGTTTTCCACGACTTCCTCTTCAAGAGGGGGATTATTTATAGTTTTTTCTGTTGGTTTTTCTTCGCCTTTCTCTTTGGGAGAGGGGAATTCTATATTTGGGGATGGCTTTGTAAATTTATTATTTTTGAATTTAGGTGATTTGGGAACTTTTGGAGGTTCAGGTTTTTTAGATTTTATGAAGTTCATTAATTTTTTATTAGGATTTATAAGTTTCGGTTGATGCCTAGCATTTGAGAGTGCATCAATAACTATACTTACTAAAATTACTAAACATATTACATTTGTGATATATATTAGCAGTATAATACATTCAGTGATAGGCTTTGTCGATGATATTCCCTCATCATTAAATGTGATAAAACAAGTAACTGTGTTATAAAAATTTCTTAATATAGCCTTGCAAGTATTAATTATTCCATCAAATGGTATTGATTCAATAAATTTTTGGCTCCATAAGACCATAAGATAAAGATTATAAATAATGGTGCAGATAACAATTATTGAACATCTAACAACATTTTTGGACTTCTTTATATTTGTAAAATGTTTTTTGCTTTTTCTTCTTCGTTTTTTTATAAAACCAAAGGGATCCTTTATCATTTCAATAATAAGCGACATATATGTGAAATAACAAATGATTAAAGAAATACCAATTGAGTATTTATAGAATGCATAAGGATAGCAAAATATTAATACTACAAATAAGAATATTAATAACATCTGTGTAATAATTATGGTACCAACATAGTTTGTCTTTAGCGAAGGCTCAATTGAGTTTATATATCTATTAAAAAAAACAGATATTGTCATTAAAAGATAATATATGACATATGATGCAAAGATTGAAATAAAGACAAATATAACAGACGCAGTGATAGTGGCTATTATATAAGGAGTGTATAGTTTATATCTGTATAAAGAAACGTAAAAACATAAATTAAGACCTAAAAGAATAGTATCACCCAATAATATAATCATTATTTTTTTGAACAATGATTTATTATTTGATGTGTTTCTAAAATAAATAGATTGTATATTCCATAATATATATGAAATAAGACTAAATGCATATGAAATAAAAACAAACTCATTTTTAAAATGAATTTGAGATTGTAGGTTATTAATAAGTGTTTCAAAATATGATATACCGATAGTAAAATGTATGGCTAGTGCACAAATATAAAAAAGTATATTGTATAAAAATTTCTCTTTATTTGAACTATATTGTATTTTGGTTGTTTTTATTTCGTTACATAGTTTACGAACACTTTTAAAAAAATATTTAATCTTTTCTAAATTGAAAACAACAAGAAAACTCATGAATAATATTAAAATTAATAAAAAACATATATATCCTGATTTAGGATTATCAGAAGTTAAAAGAAAATAAGAATGCATTTATGATACCTCCCGTAATTTAAACTAGAATAAATGCTTGTCAATAAGATTTTAAACATATTATTGATTCTTGTATATATGAATTTTAAAAGAGGACCATTCAGTCCTCTTTTTATTATCCCGTTCCGTAGGAACTCTAATCCCACCTCTGAAGGAACCAAAGGTTCCGCTGGTCTATGGAGATGGGTAGACCAGCGTTAGCTGCTAGGGATGTTACCATAATAACTAAAATCTCCCCCTAAATCTCCATGCCATCTTTATCAAAACTTTTGTCTATGCTTTTATCTTTTTCTAAAGGAGAGGAAGAAGACGAATAGATGGTGCTTTCAAGCATCTTAAGATCCTTAATCTCTTTGATAATCTTATTAATATCATCATAAATAAGATTCTTTTCATGACAAAGATCTTGGTACTTATCTTTTTCTTTTAAAATAAAATCCTCATTAATAAGTTTGAGACTTATGCCATATTCTTTAAGGTCATTTCTAGCCCCATCAAATAGTATAAGCTGCCTTTCATACTTTAAAAGAACAGCTTCTTTGTTTCTAGAAGACCTGTAAATGTCATTATATTTTTTATAAGATAAGTAATCCTCCATAGCTTTAATAGATAGCCCTAAAGCTTCTTCATTTCTTTCTAAAGAAACAATCTTAGATCTTTTAGAAGATAGGGCATATTCTAGGTTAGATATTTTATTATCAACTTCTTCTAAAGAAGTAAAACCACTGTTTCTAAAAGTAGTATAGTTGTGGGCAAGCCTCTTTAAATTTTCACGCTCTGCCCACACCTTTAAGAAGTCATTGTTATTAAATTTATCATCATCTGTATCAATAAAACTAAGAACCTTTTTAGAAGAAATATTCTTAATATCTTCCCTAATTTTCCTCTCAGTCTTAGTAACTATTTTCTTCTTAGAATCATTAATAAATGAGATAATACTTTCTCTGGTGTATTCCTTTCCAAGAGTAGATTCTTTACCTCTAATCCATCTAAATGAAGATGGAACTTTAAAAGAAATGTAAGCTCCTTCATCAGAATTAATCCCTTTAATCTCGTATCCTTTATCTATCATTCTTTTAATAAAATCAGGATATGAAGGGCAATATTCTAGACATGATTTAATGTCCCGACGAAGGATAGTTTTATAAGATGTACCCTTTCTTTTCTTGTCCCATTCAAGGTAAGAATGAGAAGATTTTAGTACCTCACCAGTAGGAGATATAGTCGATAATTTGAACTCCTTACAAAGCTCATCACTAGCATGTCTAATCTCATAGTAAGAAGTCCTAGAAGCATGGTATTTTTTGTGAGTAATATTGTCGGCAGCACAAAAAATTATATGGTTGTGTATGTGATTCCTGTCATTGTGAGTAGCAAGTACATAACTGTATTTTCCGCCAAGAACTTTTGAAGCTAAATGCCGTCCAATTAGGTTAGCAGTTGTGTCATCAACTTCACCTGGATAGAATGATTGAATGAGATGATAAGCTTTGTTTTTGCCTGCTCTTTCACATCTGTCTAAGGTGTTCTTAAAAGCAAAAGCAGCCATGTCAGGATCAGCAACACATCCATAGAAAGATATTAGCCTTTCGTCATCAGTTTTAACTCCGTTAGAGATGTATTTTATCGATTTAGCAACGGTTCCTGTGATAGGGTGGATTTTAGTAATTGCCATATGTTTTTAAGCTCCTTTTTAAGATAATTAAGATCACTTTCAGATATGTTTCCAGTAACATTAACCCTGTGTGCAATCTGATTAATGTTTGTTCCAATCTTGGAAAGCTGTACATTAGTTTCATGAAGAAAAGAGTAGTCAACGTTATAAACAAATCCATAAGTAACTAGCTCTCTAATAAACCTAGATTTGCTTTTAAAACCATACTTTTTCATCTTGTAATCAAGTAACTTTTTCTCATCCTCTGATAGATAAATTTGAATAGGAATTTTACGTTCTCTTTCTATGTTTTTATTCAATAAAATCACCTCCATTTTGAAATAAAAAATAAGGGTTTGGGATTATCCCAAGGGAGCATTTTTGGCATTTGTCATGACAAATGCAATGCTTGCTATTTGACGAGTATGCAAAAGTGGTAAAAATGACTGCATACGATAACGGAAGATCCTCTTCCGTTAAAGAGGTGCTAAAGAACAAAAAAAGCCGCAGTACCTCTAAGGTAAATGCGACTAAATATTTATAGGCTTATTTTAACATATATTTGGCAGGATGATATAATTAAATATCATAAAGAGGATTTAATTGGATTATGAATAAAAATACTGAAGATATAGCTGAACAAATCGATAGTTTGAATAATAGGATTATATCTGTAGAGAATGAACTTGATCATATTGTGCCGGGTATTGAAACCTGCCCTGATAATGTTAGAGGGGAATTAATCAGTATAATCAGTAAATTAGAACGTGAAAGAGATGATTTACTAGCTCAGAAACATGTAATAGAGGATTTATAAAAGGGTGTGACTCAGGAGATTTAAGAATGATATTTATGTTTTTTACGATTGGCGTTCCTATTATATGTTTTATTGGAGCGTTTTTTAAGCCTTTAATATTTGGTCCTTTGCTGTTAATATGGCTTGTTATTAACATTGGAATTAGCATAATATCAGATAATAAAGCGAGAAAATTAAAACATAAGAAACAACGATTAGAGGAAGTGGAATCATTATTTGCTAATTTAAATGGTGAAGATTCTTCGGATAGAGAATCGTTTGAAATATTTTATTCTCATTTTTTCAAGCTTCATTTTTTTGATAATAGACCCAGATATTCCTATAAGGAAGGCTGTGTTCCACCAGAAAGGGATAAGTTAGTCCACTTAGGTGCAGAGACTAGTGAAAAGACTTATTGTGCCGAAGGAAATACTGAAGAGGAAGTAAAGAAAAAAATACTAGAATTAATTGAGAAAGACTTTACGGAATCTATAAAAGCAAAAAAGCATGAAACTTTTTTTGAAATGGTTGAAAGAATTATAGTTGAAAAAGGTATGAAGTCTACCGAGTTTTATAAGGCTGCTGATATTGATAGAAAAACATATTCTGCTATGCGAAATAATATTAAATATCAACCGAAAAAGGAAACGGCAATTGCTTCATGTTTTGGCTTGAAACTAGATCTAAAACAATCATTTATTCTTTTAAGTACTGCTGGATATTCTCTATCTAGTTCTATAAAAAGGGATGTTATCATTATGTACGCAATTAATAGCAAATTAACGGTAGATGACGCTAATGAGTTGTTGGATGCTGCAGGAGAGAAGTGTCTTAGAAATATTTAAAGCTCTATATTTTATAAGTTAAATTAATATTTTTATTTGAGGAATAGTTTAGACATCCTAAACTATTCTTTTTTTGTTAAAAATAGAAATGTCGTTTCGGAAAAGACCAAATACATTTATTGAGTTAGTAAGATATGCATATAGCAAGGCAATTAAATTAAATGGAGGATATTATTATGGCAGATAAAATGTTAGTTACACAGGCTTTAGACGAAAGAGATCTTCTTGTAAAGAAAATCCAGGACAAGATTAGCAAAACTAATTTTGTTGACACAATTAAACTTAATGAGAAAAAGGTATTTGACGCAAGAATTCCAAAGGAGGAGTACGAAAAAGAAATAGAGAGTGCTTATCAGCAAATTCAAGACTTAATATTGCGTTACCAGAAAATTGATGCAGCTATTGTTGCATCAAACGCAAAGACAATAATACAGACATCGTATGGAGAATTTACGGTTGCTGGTGCAATTTCACTTAGAAGTAGACTCCGCGGAACAGGAATCTATGATGAAGAAGCAAATTTTGAACTGGCTTTAAAGAATAAATTAGAACGTGATATAAGTAATAAGCTTGCGATTGTTGAGAATAAAAATAAGCAACTTCAAAGTACGGCTGAAAACATGAGACTTAGTATTTTAGGCAAAGATACTAAGGTTAAGGATGAAAAGCCACTTGAAGTCGTAGAAGCATACGTCCGTGAGAATACAACAGAAATAGTTGATCCACTGGATGTTCAGAAGAAAATTCAAAAAATACAAGAAAAGCAGGATACATTACTTAAAGAATTAGAAACTCAAATTAAGGTTTCTAACGCAACAACATTCATTGAAATATAGTTAACTGCGACAATTTATGCCTGCAATACGAAAACCTTAAACCTGATTTCCCTGTAACAGGGTTAAGTTACAATATTTGAATACGAGCAAATCCTCTTTACAGAATGGCGCAATGGTAGCGCAACGGACTGATAATCCGTGTGGTGAGAGTTCGATTCTCTCTTCTGGTTCAAGGATAATGCGCGTTCCATTCTTACAAAATGGAACTCTGTATATTCAATTCAACTATCACCTTTTTTTATTAGTTGGTAAATTGAGAACTATTAATTGTAATCTAATAAACTTTTATTATTTGTCTATTAAGGAGTGTTTAGACATAGAAATATGTTGAAATCCATGAAAAATGGTTTGGTTGATTATTTCGCAACAGGGGATCCGGATCGGAACCGTGTTCCGATCCATTGATTCTTTATTGCGAACCAACGGTTCGCAGTTGAGATCCACCTGCGTTTAATTATTTTTTAGTTTTGGCACAGTACTCACGCATGTTCATAGTTCCAGTTTCAATCCAGAATGCTGTATGAGCATAGCGGTCTACGATTGCTTCAGCCTGGACTCCTTCACCAAGACGGATTATCCAATCCTCTTTCTTGTACTGAGTACAGAAGATAGTGGCAGTGCAGTCTGATCTGCGCTCCATAAGTTCGAACAGGAAGTACAGTTCAGAATCAGATATATCGGATACCAACCATTCATCAATGATAAGAAGTGGTATCTTTCCATACTTGGCTAGCAGTTTCTTTTGTTGTCCGGTTATTAAAGAGGCATCGCCGTACTCCATCAGCAAATCAGGAAGTCTTATATACTTTGTCTTTATCTGATTGAGGCATGCCTGCTTTCCTAATGCACATGCAAGATAAGTCTTACCAGAACCGGTGAATCCCTGAAGGATAATGCTCTGGTGATAACTGATGTATTGACAGGAGAAAAGGTCATCCAATAGCTGGGTATCTAACCCGCGCCCATCGTAGTAGATGTCATGTATATCAGCCTGTGGAAATCTTAACCTGGCTGATTTAATCATACGCTGGATGCGATTGTTGTATTTCTCCTGATATAGATAATCGATTGCTCTTTGCATACGATCATCAAATTTAAGTTTTAGTGTTGCAGGTTCAAGCTGCTGTATTTCAAGAGCATCAATTAGCTCTGACATATTTAATTCGCGTAACTTACGCTTTGATTCGTCATTAATCACAGGTACCACCTCCGTAGTAATTGCTTCCACGGAGATATCCCATGGAGCCAGTTTTCTTAGTTTCTGCAGTTTTTGATTCAAGGTATGTAATGTCTTGATTGGCTGCAAGAATAGAATTAAGATGGTGGTAACGGGGCTTTCCCATTCCATGCGTAATGGCGTATTCACAGGCTGCTTCCAGGCGCTCACTTGAATACTTGTTGCTTAATCTAAGTACTGCCAGAGCCGGATTGAAGCCCTGTTCTTTTATGTGTACGCTGGCAAATATACGAGATACAGTTTTTCCCGTATACTCGCCAATCGAATCAGCCCAGTTCTGAATTCGTTCTTCATTCCATGGAGAGAACTTGAACTTATCAGGCATATCCTCTTCGTGAGTAGAATACTGATTTTTACGGCCAGCAGTAAAACGATTATGAGTAGTTAACCTGTTGGATCCAGAATAAATTTCAACAGTAGTATCGGTTACTCTGAGATCAACTTTCTTCTTAGCATACTGATAAGGACAGGAATACCGGTTGTATTCAAAAACTACATGATAATCAAGATTTACAGTTCTGCCATAAACCCATGTAGCTATCTCGTAAGGAACCTTTGGTAATGCATGGAGAGATGACAACTCATCCTGATAGCATTCAAATCTGGTACCTTCACGCTTTTGAAACTTTTGATTATTAAACTCATATAGTTTCTTGGAAACAGCTGCTTTTAAGTCCTCAAAGCTATAGAACACTTCATTTCTAAGCTTTGCTATGATTGCTGTAGCAATCTTGCCTACAGTGCCTTCAACAGAAGGTTTCTGTTTAGGCTTACGAACACCAGCTGGCATAATAGCTGTCATATAGTGTTCGCCCATAGCTTCATAGTCAGAAGTAAGAATTATCTCGCCTTCTCTCGGATGTGATACAACGCCAGTCTTAAGATTATCACAGACAAGGCGAGTAGTTACTCCTCCAAAGAACTCATACATGTGGATATGGCACCGGATAAATGAATCCATCTTCATATCACGTGTCGGTTCTACATATGAATACTGGCTATAAGGCAAGGTGCCTACAAATAGATAGACTGTTACAACTTCTCCTGTAGAGGTATCTACATAGCTCATAGTAGGGCCTGACCAGTCTACTTCAGTAATAACTCCAGGCTTGTGCGCCAAATGGTTTGTAAGCTTGTTCTCGACAGTGAAATCATTGTATCCAGAACAAAACTTTGTGTATCCCATTGGTAAGGTATGGGCAGATGCACATTTATCCTTGTACTCCTTCCAAAGAAGTTTCAGGTTAACACCTACCCGGGTAAGTTCCTTATGAACATACTCATAATCCGGATTGGTATAAAGTAATTCTGTCGCATATTTATCCGGATAAAACATGCGATAGACAGTATCGGCATCGATATCTGCGACATCATCATAGGTGATGCCAAGATCATCTGATAAGTGAATCACTTCACTTACAGAGTTCTTAGATATGTGCCGTGTGGCAGCAATCTCATTACGAGACATATTTGCCTTTCGAAGCTCTAGAATAAGCTTCACATTGATTTTGTTGGCCATAGCTTCGGCCTCCCTTCTGTAAAATTTGAGGACTAACCTCAGCTAAATTTTACAAAAGGTGGATCTATTGTGTGAATTGCTTTTCAAGTGGAGCTGTAGTGCGTACAGGTGGATCTCAATCGTGTATCGATGGAGCCCCTAGCGTGAAATATTCATTGGTGTTAAATCAGTTGACCTAGGGTTCTCCACATGGCTGTATTGCAGGCATATATAAAGATATAATAGCTAAATTCTAATATATTAAAAAGCAAAATAGCATATAGAGGTCATATTTATGATATATGGAACAGAAGGTTTTGGAACAAAGGAACAAAAACTTATTGACGCTATCATGAATGATATTACCCCTGATTTTGTTAAGGCAAAAGAAGCGCTTGATGATGGTGCAGACATTAATGCTAAAAATAAAGAAGGAAACATTCTTGAGCAAATTTTATTTTACTACAGATTTATAAATGAAAGATGTAAATATAAGAAGCAAGATTGCAATGTAGAAAAATATGAATGTGATTCATGTGAGTATTTGAAAACAAACCCAAAACAGATGGGTGAATACATGCTTGATATTATAAAGTTCTTCATTAGCAACGGGTTTGACGTAGGAGCTGATGAGGGGACATATGGAGCTAATTGTATTAGATCATTGATTCTTTCTACGGTAAATGAATATGAACTTACCGCTGTGAAACTGCTTTTAGATGCAGGGACGATAGATGTTAAGGATGAAAATGGTGAAAGCCTTTTGGATGAAATAGCAGAACATACGGGAAATGAAGAATTTTATTTCGATGATTATGATGGGGACATTTCAATAGGAATGCTTTATGACGCTATGTATCAGATTGTACTAGCCAGAAATAAAGGAAGAGATTATAGCGGAATTGAATATTGCGAAAAAATAACAGGAAAGAAGATTTCACATGTTTATGCGAAAAAAAGTGGAAACGAAGAAGTTTTTTTTACAATAAATACTAAGGATTCATATCATCAAAATAGCTTTAACGCAACGCTTTATTTTGAATTTGATGAAGGGTTTCTAGCTATAACAAAGTATCAGGAATGCTGGATAGACAAAAAACTTTCTACGGGAGTGATAGAAGATGTTTCTGATAAATTTAGACTTATACTTGGTCGAAGAGTAATAAAGATTCAATCATATTACAACAGTATAAATCATAAAACATTCCCAGTTGTAAATATTATATTTGATAACGGGTTAGTGCTTCAGATAACATCTAACTTTGCAGAAACTGATGAGGAAGAACAATATGCAGCCTATTTTACGATATTTAATAAAAACAACGTAGACAACATCAGCGCTTATCCTATAAAAAGTTAATTAATACGTTATATATTCTTCTTACTAAAGAGAATTAATCTTTTTCAAGTCTCCCTGGCTTTGCTCAACGGACACCTCTGTTTGTTTTAGATTCTCATAAAAAATAGATTAAACGCATCGTTTAGATATGGAGTTGTACAGTGGAAGATAAGCTTACACTAAAAGCACAGAAATTGATGAAAATATTAATGAAGTTAAAACTTCCTAAGGAAAAAGTGTTGGGAATGATGGCAATGCTTCAAACTGACGAGCAGATAGATGAATTATGCGCATGGGTGAAAGAACATCCAGCACAATTAACAATGGAATGGAAAAAGAATCTAATAGCAGCAACAGTAACAATAACAATAGCAGTTGGGGAAGTGATTAATTAGGTATGGCTTAATGGATGAACATAGAGAAGCAAAGACAATGCTAGGTTTGATCATATTATTGATTGGGTGTATGAGAAGGGAAAACTTTCCACTTCAGACAATAGAAAAAGTATTATCAAATTTGCAAAATCAATCTGAAGCTGAGGAATTAATGGATTTATTTATAGTAACTAAAGGAAAGGTTCCTGAACTAGAAGTAATAGATTTTTCAGAAAATCACTCTAAGAATTGTCGGCAAAGAATTATGGAGAAATATTCATGAAATTATTAGATAATAATGGATTTATTAAAATAGAATTTCATGAATTAAAATATGATGATTCGCAGTACGTAGAGATTCTCATGTATTTTAATCTAAAAGGAATAGGATGGGGCGTCGTTGGTAATCAATATTTTTCATTAAGCTCTATAAAAAACATTGCGGTTAATCTAGAACAAATACTTATTGGTGGCATACCAGAATATCACATTTCTGACAATGATCCTGATTTAATACCAAAGCCATTTTATTGGATTGATGTGAGTAGAACTGATGAAGGCTATTTATTTCATATAAAGATACATGATTGTATAGATGACTATATTGAAGTTACGGAAATTGTAACTATGGAAAAATTAATAACTATTCAAGAGGAATTTAAGGAAACTTATAACAGATTAATAGATATTTGAAATGATTAGAGTGCGATTAAGTTTTGAATTTAATGCAATAGGGGTATTTTCCCCAAATGATATTAATTCAAGACTTTAATCTAGAGAATCTTAATCATTCAAGTCGCCCTGGCCTTGCTCAGCGGACACCTCTGTTTGTTTCAGCTTCTCTTTAATATAAAAGAATCCAAATCATTCAAGTCCCCATGCAGTTTCGCATTGGCAACCTCTGTTTGACTTTGGTTTTCTTTAATCTAGAGAACATTAATCATTCAAGTCGCCTTGCACTTTCGCAACGGACACCTCTGTTTGATATTGGTTCTCTATAACCTTGAGAATCTAAATCTTTCAAGTCCCCATGCAGTTTGGCATTGGCAACCTCTGTCTGATTTAGATTCTCTTTTTACGTTCCGCAGGAACTCTAATCC
>JAEEGL016465220.1_pt1 | contig 30732 bp, 16 predicted proteins | sample 9134231 | NCBI WGS metagenome assembly JAEEGL01 (sample SAMN16246548, study PRJNA631951) | gut metagenome | biome: gut microbiome; feature: rumen; material: fiber-attached | host: Bos | place: Iran: Karaj | collected 2018-10 | reverse complement strand
GGGCATATGGGTGAGACCTCTATACGACGATCACAAAAACTTTGATCCCGGCTGGAGACTGGAAAGAGACAGTAATGTCCTTGACATTTCCGTTCCAGAGGTTCTGGAGTACATCGCTGAAGATGTGAGGACCATAAGAGACTGGGGATACGAGCTTCTTAAATACGATTTCTCCACTTTTGACATTTACGGAAAATGGGGAGCTTCCATGGGAAGAACCCTTACAAACAGGGGAGGCTGGCATTTTAAGGACAGAACAAAGACAAATGCCGAACTCATCAGGAATTTTTACAGAGTCATCTATGAAAACGCAGGAGATATGCTGATCCTGGGTTGCAACTGCATCGGTCATCTGGGAGCGGGTTATATGCAGCTGAACCGCACGGGAGACGACACCAGCGGAAGAGAGTGGGAGACTACAAAGAAGAACGGCGTGAACACCCTTGCTTTCCGACTTCCCCAGCACAATGCTTTCTATGCTGCGGATGCCGATTGCGTGGGCATTACGGACCGGATACCCTGGGAAAAGAACAGGCAGTGGCTTGAGATCCTTTCACTCAGCGGAACTCCTTTCTTTGTTTCCGTAAAGCCGCACACCCTTGACAAAACACAGGAAGAAGAACTTCGCAGGGCTTATGAAGTGGCTTCTGCAAACAGGGAAACCATCATGCCTGTGGATGTTCATAAAACAAAGACACCAAGAGTTTACGACACCGTAAAGGGACGCAAAAAGTACACCTGGTAGGGTTACCCGGGTTTTTGAGGACAGGAGAAAAAATGGATAACACAAAGATCAAAAAGGTCCATGTTGTGTTCAAGACACATCTGGACGTGGGATTTACAGAAATGGGAAAGACGGTGCTGGAAAAGTACAGAAGCCGCTACATTCCCGGATCGCTGGACCTGGCTGCTTCCATGAACAGCGATAAAGACAAGAGATTCATCTGGACCGTGGGTTCATTTCTCATCAGGGACAGCCTTAAAAATGCAAGCCCCGAGAACATTGAAAAATTAAAAGCGGGCATAGAGCGTGGAGACATATGCTGGCACGGACTTTCATTCACAACACACACGGAGCTTCTTGACAGCGAACTTCTGGATTACGATCTTTCCGTGTCCGACGAACTGGACAGGATGTTCGGAAAGACCACCGTGGCAGCCAAGATGACCGATGTTCCCGGGCATACAAGAGCACTTGTAAAGGCTCTTTCAAGGCACGGAAAAAAGTACCTCCACATCGGAGTGAATCCTTCTTCTATGGTTCCCGGAGTACCCACCACCTTCCTTTGGAAGAGCGGTGAGGACGAGGTCATTGTCCAATATTCATTTGTTTACGGAGCTCCCTGCTACGTGGAAGGAATGGACGAAGTTCTTGAATTTGCACACACGGGGGACAATCTTGGACCTCAGTCGCCGGATGATATAGAATCCGAAATGGCACGCATCGCCGCTTCCTACCCCAATGCGAAGATCGTGGCTTCCACCATGGATGAATATGCAAAGGTGCTCTGGGAGTACAGGGACAAGCTGCCCGTGGTTCGGGAAGAGATCGGCGATACATGGATCCACGGCGTGGGTTCCGATCCTTTGAAGATCACAAGATACAAGGAACTGATCCGCCTCAAAGAGATCTGGAAAAAGCAGGGAAGGATCGATACAAAGTCCGAATCCTACAAGGAATTCCTGCAGAATCTCCTTCTTGTGGCAGAGCACACATGGGGCCTGGATTACAAGAAATTCCTCATGGATTTCACCAACTGGGAAAAGAAGAATTTTAACGCAGCCCGTAAGCATGATGCCACGGATCTTGACATGATCACCAACAGAAATGCCAACATGAGAGGTGTTCTTCTTTCCGACATCGAAAAGTACAGAAACGGTGACACCACAGGTTCTTACAAGTTCTACGAAAGCTCCCATGCGGAGCAGATGGAATACATTTTTAATGCGCTGAAGGCACTCCCTTCGGATCTTAAAAAAGAGGCGGAGGATGCATTCCACAACCTTGAGACCACGGATCCGCTTTTCTTCTCGGAAAAGGAAAGAAAGACCCTTTCGCCCTACGAGCATATGCACATTGGACCCTACGAAGCGGCTTTCGGAGCTTCGGGAGAGATAGTCTTTCTTTCAAAGAACGGCGAAAAGAAGATCACAGACGGAGTCTTCGGACGTCTTGGATACACCACATACAATGCTCTGGACTGTGTGGACAATTACTATTCCTACAACCGGGAATTCCGTTCCAACCAATGCTGGTCCGAGGGGGATTTCTCCAAACCCGGCCTCGAATTTGTCGAAGGCCTTGAGCACAGAGACTATGAATTCGGTCTCAGAAAAGGTTTTGTTGAAGGCAACAGAGTCTATCTTAAAGTAAAAGGAAACGAAAGAGCATCCGAGGAATACGGAAGCCCCAGAAACGGATACATCATCTATGAATTTAACGATGATGCCATAAAGTGCAGGGTACGCCTCACGGACAAAGACGCCAACCGTATGCCCGAAGCATTGTGGTTTGATATGCGTTTCGACGTGGAAAATCCTTTCAGATGGCAGATGAAGAAGGTGGGCGAATGTGTCGCTCACGTTGATGTGGCTAAGGGCGGCAACCGTATGCAGCACTGCGTGGAAGAAATGGTCTATGACGGAGCGGACGGAAAGATCGTTGTGAAGAACCTGCATGCTCCTTTGATCTCGGTGGGAGGAAGAAAACTTTACGGGGATTACAGAAAACTCCCCCACCCGGAAGAGGGCTTCTCTTATTGCCTCTTCAACAACAAATGGGGAACAAATTTCAAGATGTGGTGCGAGGATGATGTTACATTCGATTTTGAGATCGGATTATAAGGAGGAGGGCATATGCATTCCGCGTATGATACAAAAAGGAAAGCCGCACGGATCGGGGCACTTTTGCTGGGCTGTGTGCTGATGTTTGGCAGCTGCGGGACAAAGGAAAATGAACCCACCGCACCTGCTCCCACAAAAGCCGTGGCAGCGACGCCGACACCTGCCGATGTACCTGAAGAACAGGAGGAAAAGCTTATGAAGGATTACGGAGATAAATATTCCAATATAGGGATGGAGATCCTTTACGGAACCATTGACAAATACTACACCGTGGCCACGGGCAGACTCAAATCCGCTCTGGACAACAGGGATTATGCCTGTGTCTGGCCTTACGCTTCTTTTCTGGAGGCTCTTTCGGAAAACTACATGAGAGATCCGGAAAATGAGGAACTGAAAGAGGTTTATGTCAGTGCCCTTGATGTGGGACTTCAGCGCTATCGTGTGGACAATGCCACCATCAAAGCCCCTGCGGGCACATTTGAAGGACAGCTGTATTTCAATGCAAGCCTTGGCAATCAGGGGGATTACTACTACGACGACAATGCGTGGATCTGTTTCCAGCTGTTTACGGCCTACGATCTGCTGGGTGACCGGAAGTACCTTGACGATGCCCTTCGCCTTCTGGAATTCTTCTGGACAGGATACGACACGGAAGTGCTTGGAGGCGGCGTTTACTGGGACAAGACCTACGGTAAAGGAAAGGGCATATGCACCAATGGTCCCATTTCCATCTGCTATCTCATAGGCTATCAGAAAACCGGAAACGAAGAGTATCTGGAAAAAGGCCTCAGCCTTTACAACTGGATGACCACAAGTGCTCTCATGACCAAGGATTACACCATTCATGCAGGCTTCAAGGATGACGGCGGCATCGATCCCTGGATAGCAGCCTACGATCAGGGAACATTGATCTATGCCACATCACTTCTTTATGAGATCACAGGGGACAGCAAGTACCTTACGGATGCGGGAAAGATGACAATGGGTGCATCCAAACTCCTTTTTGAGAAAAAGGGCGACAGGTACGTGATGCGAGGGAATCCCATCTTCAAGACCTGGTGCATAGGCTGGGAGGTGAGAGGCATGGCAAAGTACTACAAGACCTGCGACATCAAGACTCAGACTTTTATGGAGCATATGTATGAGGTGTTGGATGTGAACATCACCACCAAGGACAAGAACGGTCAGTACGATCCCTTCTTCTCCACGGGAGAGTGGTGGGATAAGCCCGGCTACGATACGGATGTGATCCAGCCTTCGGGCATGGCAGTGATCTACGCGATAGCGGGTGAACTGCATAAAAACGTGAAATGATATATTGGGTTGTTTATTTTCCCCGGCAGAAAATTGCCGGGGATTTTTTGTTATCAATAAAAAATGCTATGTATCGGAACTTGAATGATATGTCAATTATTTAATTGACATATCATTATATATAAGGTACTATATACATATCGAAAATAAACTCTGAATACAGGGGGTAAATATATGAAAGTATTAAGTTCCGAGTGGGAAGGCAGACTGAACCATTGGATACACACTTTAACCAAAGATTTCTACGAGCCGCTGGGAGAACTAACATGGACATTTTACAGCACCATGGAGCAGATACCGCCCGAAGAAGCCGGAAAACTTGCAAAAGAACCGGTAAAAACAGGCATGACATGGGGAAAAAGCAGGGAATACGGATGGTTCAAGTCCTCCTTTACCATGCCAGAAAAGGCCGAAGGAAAGAGGATCGTGCTGAATCTTGAGCCCGGCGGAGAGTCCACACTTTTCGTAAACGGAAGATCCTTCGGAACCTACAGGGCAGGCTGGTTGGGAGTGAAACACCAGTTCTATTCCGACAATTCCATCACGGAAAAGGCCGTTCCGGGAGAACGCTTTGACATCCTTATGGAAACCTATGCGGGACATGACTATCCCGAATCTCCTCTGGGATGCGGATGCACGGGACCTGTGCTGCCCGGACTCTATGATATCGAAGAACGTGACAACAGAGTAAGGCTGGGAACATGTACCTACGGCATATGGAATGAAGAATGCTACCTGCTCTATATCGATGTAATGTTTTTAAATAGTCTTTTTAGAACAGTTGACAACACGAGTCTGCTGGCTGTTAAGATCGCTGAGGCACTGGAAAATTTCACCCTCGTAGTTGATTTTGAACAGGGCAGTGAAGAAAGAAACCTTGATTACAAAAAAGCCCGCGAAGTCCTTAAGGAAGTGCTTTCAAAGGTCAACGGAAGCACAATGCCCACATTCTATGCTATGGGACACGCTCATCTGGATCTTTGCTGGCTCTGGCCCATTGAAGAAACAAGGCGCAAGACTTCCCGTACCTTTGCGGGACAGCTCCGACTTATGGACCTCTATCCGGAATACAAGTTCATACAAAGCCAGCCCGGTGAATATGAGATGTGCAGAAAGCATTATCCCGAACTCTTCGAGCGCATTAAAGAAAAGATAAAGACAGGACAGTGGATCGCAGACGGCGCCATGTGGGTTGAGCCCGATACCAATATGACCGGCGGAGAAGCTCTTGTAAGGCAGCTCATGTACGGTAAAAAGTATTATCGTGAAGTGCTCGGAACAGAGAGCGAGACCCTCTGGATCCCTGATACCTTCGGCTACAGCGCTGTACTTCCTCAGCTTTTAAAGAAGACGGGAGTAAAGTACCTTGTGACCCAGAAGATCTTCTGGAGTTACAACGACGGCGAAGAATTCCCCTACCACTACTTCAAATGGAGAGGAATGGACGGTACGGAACTCACCACCTTCCTTCCCACCAGCTACTCCTATGACACTTCTCCGGAGTCCCTGAACAGGACCTGGAAGGAGAGGAGACAGGTGAACAATGTGGAGGGCTTTCTGATCCCCTTCGGCTACGGAGACGGTGGCGGCGGTCCTGCAAGAGATCACATTGAATATGTCATGAGGCAGAAGGATCTGGAAGGCGGAGTAAAAGTGAAGATGGCTTCTCCTTCTGAGTTCTTTGAAGAAATGGAGGCTCTTGGCGGTCCGAAGGAGACCTACGACGGGGAACTTTATTTCTCCGCTCACAGAGGAACCTACACCACTCAGGCTGCCATCAAGCAGTTCAACCGCACAGCGGAGAAAAAACTCCGTGAACTGGAGATGCTCTATGCCCGCGCGGTTTCGGAAGGCAAGGCTGTGAACGATCTGGATGACGAGATCGAAGAGATGTGGAAGGTGCTTCTTACATTCCAGTTCCACGACATCCTTCCCGGATCTTCCATCAAAGAGGTTTATCAATACGTGGAAGCTGAGTTTGCAAAGCTTCTGGATCGTATAGAAGTGCGTAAAACGGAAGTTTCCAAGCTTCTTGCGGGCGGCGAGAACGGAATTACGCTTTTCAACACTCTTTCACAGGACAGAGATGTGATCCTCACACTGCCCGAGACCTTTAAGAACGGCGTTAAGACCTTTGAAGGTGAGCATGTGCCCGGACGTAAAAAGGACGGAAAGACCGAAGTCAGGGTTACTGTTCCCGCATACGGAAGTTTGAGCCTTCTTCCCGGATCCTCTCAGGGGGAGGACATTACGGAGATCGTCACAAGAGCCTTTACGGAAGGCGATATGACCGTAATGGGAAATGACAAGGTAAGGGTGCTTTTGGACGATAAGGGTGAGATCGTTTCCTATATTTTAAAGGAAAACGGTGTGGAATACGCGAAAGAACCCATGAATCATCTGAGGCTCTTTAAGAGCACACCCAGAGTGTTTGACGCCTGGGATATAGATTCCAATTACGAGCTTCAGGAGTGCGAAGGCGCCTATGACACAAAGGTTATCGTCACAAAGCGGGAAGGACTTTCGGCAAAGGTTGTTGTTACCGGAAAGATCGGAGTTTCCGAGTTCACCCAGACCATCACTTTGAACGAAGGCGAAAAGACCCTGAGGATCGATATGGACATCAACTGGAAGGAACTTCACAGGATCCTGAAGGCTGCTTTCCCCGTCAATGTGCTGGCTACGGAAGGCGTGAACGAGATCCAGTTCGGCTATGTGAAGAGACCCACCCATCGCTCAAAGCAGGGTGACAAGGATCGCTTTGAAGTCTGCAACCACAGATACAGCGCGCTTTTTGACGGTTCACACGGCGCGGGTGTCTTGAATGATTGTAAGTACGGTATCGGAATGAAGGATTCAACCTTGAATCTTACATTGCTCACCTCAGCTTCCTCACCCGAAATGAGAGCCGACAACAGGAGACATTTCTTCTCCTACGGTTTCACTGCATGGGACGGAAGCTTCGAGAAGAGCAATATCGTTGAAGAGGGCTATCGCTTTAACATCGCTCCTCAGGTCACTGTGGGAGCAGCGCCCGAAAGCTGCAATTTCAGATCATCGGATCCTGCGATAGTTTTGGAAGATGTAAAGACATCGGATGACAGGAAGAAGGGGATCATTGTGAGACTCTATGAGGCTTACAGAACTTCCTGCACCGTAAAGATAAATATGCCTCTTTTTGCCGGAAAGAGGGTTTGGCTGTGCGATCTTCTTGAAAACAGGGAAGAGGAGGTACAGGTCAGGGATGATGAGGTCACATTGAGTTTTTCGCCTTTTGAGATCAAGACTCTGAGGGTTGAATAACAGAATAAAAAGGAGAGAGAATTTTATGACACCCGAATCATTGGTAAGAAGAGCGGAGAAGCTCGAAAAGTACTATAAGGAGAAGTATCCCCGCCTGGCGGACATGGTGAAACAGTGCTTTTTAAACACCATCGAGACCACTGTAAAGAAACTGGAGGACGGATCCTATTTTGTCATCACGGGAGACATTCCCGCCATGTGGCTCAGGGATTCAGCAGCTCAGGTGCGCCCCTATGTGAAGTTTGCAAAAGAGGATGAGGAACTTAAAAAGATACTGGAAAGCGTCATCGAAAAACAGGCAGAATTCGTCTGCATAGATCCTTACGCAAATGCTTTCAACGAAAGCTGCAACTTTGAGGGTCACAAGGACGATACGGCACGCAACGGTCACGTTTTTGAAAGAAAGTACGAAGTGGATTCCCTTTGCGCACCTCTCTATCTGGCATACAGATACTATGAAGAGACCGGCAGCAAAAACATCTTTACCGAAAAATTCAAAAAGATGATGCTGACTGTGCTGGACGTGTTTAAAAGAGAGCAGAACCACAGTTCCTCCGAGTACTTCTTCAGAAGGTATGATTGTCCCAAAACAGACACTCTTCCCCACAAGGGTCTTGGAAGACCTGTGAACTACACCGGAATGACCTGGTCGGGATTCAGACCGTCGGATGACAGGTGCATATTCGGCTACCTCATCCCTTCCAACATGATGGCGGTAAAGGCTTTGCAGTATATGGCGATCCTTCTGAGAGAGGGCTATGAGGACAACAAAAATGCCGAGGAAGCGGAACTTCTTTCGGAGGATATCGAAGAGGGCATCAGACTTTACGGAATTGTGGATCACAAAAAGTACGGAAAGATGTATGCCTACGAAACAGACGGCTACGGGAACCATGTCCTTATGGATGATGCCAATTCTCCAAGTCTCCTGTCCATGCCTTACATCGGATTCTGTGACAAGAATGACGAACTGTACAGGAACACCAGAAACTTTGTGCTTTCCACGGAAAATCCCTATTACACTGTGGGCAGCATTGCAAGAGGAGTGGGCAGCCCCCACACACCTGCGGGATACATCTGGCACATCGGTCTTGTTATGCAGGCTCTTACAAGCACTGACAGAAACGAGATCTTAAACTGCCTTGACATGATCTCTCGCACCACAGCCGGAACAAACTTTATGCATGAGGCATTCGATCCCAATGATCCGGAACGTTTCACCAGACCCTGGTTTGCGTGGGCGAACACATTGTTTGCGGAATTATTGGATGACTTGATGGAAGAAGAGTTCTTTTAGACAACATGCTTTTGGCGAATTTTCACAAAAAAAGTTTCATTCTCTGTACATCTCTTATAAAAAATATACAATAATATGGTAAAAATATATTGACATATCATTCAAAAGGATATAACATATAGCCATAAATGATATACTAAATGATATATCAGATAAGGAGAGAACAAAGTTATGAAGAAAAGGAACAGATTCATTCCTGCCCTGTTCCTCATAGCCGGAGTTCTTCTGGGCGGATGCATGGGGGCTGAAAACAACGGTGAAAAACCGGAGACCAAGGTGACCTCCACACCCACTCCGACTCCGAAAAAGACTGAGGAGAATAAGGGGAACAAAGGACATGGAAGCGAGGGCGGAAAAGTGAGTGAGGAAATGACTGTTGAACAGATGGCGTACGAAAGCTTTACAAGCTTCATCGACCAATACTATTTCAGAAGCAAGGTCGAGGATTATGCAATGTTCAAAAAGACCAATTTCTGGGATCAGGCAGAGATCTATGAGATCGTGGTGGATGCCTATGAACACACGGGAGATCAAAGATATTACGACATGATCTTTGAAATGTACCGTGGTTTCATCAAGACACACACCGAGGATTTCGGAAAGAACGAATACAATGATGACATCATGTGGATCACCATTTGTTTCGCCCGTGCTTACAAAGATACGGGAGACAAGAAATTCCTGGATTCCGCAGTGAAGCATTTCAACATGGTTTGGGACAGAGCCTGGAGCAATGACCTGGGCGGTGGTCTTTTCTGGAGAACCGACAATCAGACAAAGAACGCCTGCATCAACTGCCCCGCAACCATTGCAGCCTGCCTCCTGGGAGAGATCACAGGGGATGAACGCTACTATGATAAAGCAGTGACCATCATGGACTGGGTGGTTGCAAACATATATGAACCCAAGACCGGAAGAGTCTACGATGCCTATGAACTGAACGGCAACAAGAACCATTGGGCTTCGACCTACAATCAGGGAACATTTATCGGTGCCAACAATCTTCTCTATCTTCATACAGGAGACGGAAAGTACCTTTCCCAGGCAAGAAGAGCCTGTGATTACACCATTGAGAACATGTATGACGGCAAGGTCATGGATAACGAAGCTAACTCGGCAGACCTTGTGGGCTTCAAGGGAATCCTTGCCAGATGGATGTACGCATTTGCAGTGGACTGCGATCAGCAGGATGTGATGGAATGGATGAAGATGAATGCCCTCACGGCATGGAAGAACAGAAATTCCAAAGGCATCACGGCCACCACATGGAACACAAAGACTTCCGAGAGTTCGGACATCATACCTTTCAGTGCTTCCACGGCGGTTTCGGCTCTTAACAACATCAACAACGATCTGAGGACCGACTTCAAGGCTGACAACGGCTTCAAAGCTTCCGAGTTCACACGTTGCGGAAAAGTCGTGATCCGGAAGAATAAGGATTCCATGACGGTGGAGACCAAAGACGGGGAAGCATTCCTTGAATATGCACATGTTACATTTAAAAACGAGAGCAATAAGATAAAGATCGGCATTAAAGCGGAAAAGGACACGAAGATCGAAGTGAGGATCGGAAGTCCGGAGGGAGACACCGTTGCCAAGGGCGTTGTGAAAGCGGGAGAAAGCCTTGGAGAGCTTGTTCTTGATTCACAAAAGCTCAAGGGAGTCGTGAGACTTTACATCGTATTCCCCGAAACGGGAAGAAAGGTGGAGATCTCAACTGTCAATTTTGCTTCTTAATATCTTCGGATATTAGAAAAAAATAGAAAAGGAGAATGATTTATGAGGAGAAGATTTTTAAGTTGCATGCTTTGCGCAGCTATGGTTCTTTCGCTTGCTGCATGCGGCAAAAAGGAGGAGAAACCTTCAGAGGAACCCGACAAGAAAGTTGAAACACCTGCAGAAGAACCCAAGAAGCAGGAGCCTGAAAAGCAGGCCGAGGTTGAAACTTCCAAGCCTGCGGTTGCAGATGCTTCGGGCAGGATCGAGTTCGAGGATTACATCGAGATGGACAGCGTGGGAACCGAGGATTGCAAGGACGATTCCACAAAGGTTCTTGCAGGCCTGAACAAGAGCGGTTACACAGCTTACAACATCGACCTGGGCGACGGCGGATATGACCAGATCGCCATCAGATATGCTTCCGATACAAAGGGAGGACAGGTCGAGATCCACTATACAGCTCCCGACGGAGACCTTCTGGGAACCATCGAACTTCCCGGAACAGGCGGCTGGGACAAGTTTGAGACAGTGACTGCCGACATTCCCGCACTTGAGAATTTCGGACGCAAGAAGATGCTTTACTTCGTATATTCGGGAGAAGAGTATCTCTACAACCTCAACTGGTTCAAGCTTTACAAGGTTGTGGACGGAAAGGGTCAGATCGAATTTGAGGATTATGCGGAAACCACAGCGGGCATAGTGATCGACAATGCATCCGACGGTGAGGGCGCAAAGAACCTTGGCGGTATCAAGAACGGTTACTGGACACTTTACAAGCTTGATATGGGTGAAGGCGGATATGAGCAGATCGCCATCAGAGCATCTTCCGCAACTTCCGGCGGAAGCCTTGAAGTTCATGTCGGAAGCCTTGAAAGCGAAGCGATCGCAAAGGTAGCCATTCCCGGAACAGGCGACTGGAACAACTGGGAAACCTATTATTTCGATATTCCCGAATTAAAAGATTTAGTTGGGACACAGAACATATATATGGTGTATAATGAAGGCGGAGACTGGCTCTACAATCTGAACTGGTTCCGTTTCTACAAGGGAGCTCTCAAGGCATCCGAAAGAGTTGAGGCAGAAGATTTCTTTGAAGCATCCTGCGGCGCTGAAGGCTGTCCCGACGGCACACAGAACATCGGCGGGATCACACCCGGAAAGTATGCTGCATATCAGATCAACTTTGAAGACGGCGGTTTCACAAAGTTTAAAGTAAGAGCATCCAGCCCCATGTCCGGCGGAGACATCATCATGCACAAGGGCAGCCTTGACGGCGAAGTTGTATGCAAGGTTTCCATCGGAAACAAGGAAGTATACGGCGGCGACTGGGCAAATTACGGCGACTGGGATTTCGAAACTCCCGAACTTGCAGGACTTACAGGAAATCAGATCCTTTTCTTCGAGTTCAACAACTCGCCCGAAAACAGCAGCCACCTCTTCAACATCAACTGGTATGAGTTTGGCAAATAGGAAGATCGCGGATCTAAAGTAAGGAGACAACTTATATGAAACTTAAAAAAGCTCTGGCTTTTGTATTGGCTGTTTCTATGGTAGCGGGTTCTTTCGGTGCTTGCGGAAGCAAGACGGAAGAAGTCGGCGACAAGAAACAGGAAAAAGAAGATAAGCTTCCTTTCGAGGTAGTGGACCTTGAAGGCTATGTATTCACAGTGGCAGACAACAACACCAACAGATGGTTCCCCGAAGAGGGCAGCTCCGAAAGAGCAAATGCCATCATCGAGAGAGTGAACAAGGTTCAGGAACTCCTCAATTGCAAGATCGAAGTAAAGCCTTACGGTGAAACCGAGTTTGCAAATGCCGTTACAGCCGGCGAGGACTACGCCGACATCGTAGTCTGCGAAACCTGGAATCTGGGCCGTCACATCAAGGCCAACAGAGTATTGGATCTTGCTTCTCTTGAAGGTCTCAATCTCAACGCAGATTACTGGACAAAATACAACAACACCAACCTTCTTACCTATCAGGGAAGAGTTTACGGAGTAGCAGCTCCCTTTGCTTCACAGGCAGACGAGATCTTCCTCATGTTCTTCAACAAGAACATCATCGAGGAACTTGGACTTGAAAGCCCTTACGATCTCTATGACAGAAACGAATGGACATTTTCGAAGTTCCTTGAGTACTTAAAGGCTGCAAAGAAGGACCTTAACGGTGACGGAATATTCGACGAGAACGACAGATACGGTCTCACATGCGGTCACAGCTGGGATACACCCGTAGTTCTCTATCTTGCATCCGGCAACCAGTTCTACAGAGAGAATCCCGACGGTACAATTGAGTTCCAGCTCAACACCACCGGAGCTTTCAAGGCTGTAAAGCAGGTTAAGGAAATGCTGAACCCCGGAGACACATTCTGGCCCAGACCCGACGGAACAGAGATGCATGCTTACGTTGAAGCTTTCACCGAAGGCAAATCCCTTTTCTACACCTACTCCAGAGGAAGAGGCATAGCTGATGCGATCTACGATATGCAGGATGATTTCGGCATCGTTCCCATTCCGAGAGGCGATGACGCACCCACCTATCGCTGCTGGGTGAGCCATGATGCTCCCAGCATGTCCATCCCTTCAACAAACAAGAATGTCGACAAGACAGTCAAGGTTCTTGAAGCACTTGCTTATTTTGCACAGAACGAGAACGAGATCGAACTTGATGAGTTCTGCACAAAGCTGAGAGATGAGAAGTCTGAAGAGATCCTGAGAGAAATGCCCAAGTACGCACATTCCGATCTCGCATTCATCGGACAGCAGTGCGCAGGCGGTTTCTACGCAGCTCTCAACGCAGTTGTAAACGTAACATTCTCACAGAGAGAGAAGGAGATCGCTTCAACTGTAGCGGGAATTGAACTTGAAGTAGAAGATGGTATCGAGGATTTCATAGACATTATGTTAGGGAAGACCGGATCAGCGGAATAATAATCGATTCCAATAGTGAATGGGTACAAAGCCGTGGGCTATCCTGCAAAAGTTTTGTACCCATTTTTATTTTGACAACGGGGAAACCGCTGCAAAGCAGGGGAGGTCACCCGATATTGGAGGAGGCATTGATGGCCATATTCAAAAACAGTAAAGTAACTGTCTTCGCAGCGCTTTTCCTGATCCTTACGGCAGTTTTACTGATCGCGGGTTTAAGAGGCGGAAAAAAAGAGGAGGAGATCTCTTACGATTTCAGTAAGGGATTTTCGGATTCAGGTTCCGGAGAGGCAGAACCTGACTGGGGCACCGATGTGATCGACCTTAAGGCAAAGGCATATGCATATGCAAAAGGTGCCGATGTTACGAAGGATCCTTTGAAGGGGGATGTAATCCTTACGGAAGAGGACAGCAGCGTAACCTATGATTTTGTTGTAAAAAACGCAGGTATGTATTGCATAGAGATGGAATATATGCCCGCACCCGGAAATGAAAATGATATTGAAAGAAATATTCTTATAGATGGTGTTTTACCCTCGGATGACGCAGGTTTCCTGAGTTTTTCACGCATATGGACGGATGCGGAAGAGATAAAGCGGGACCTTAACGGAAACGACATTAGGCCCGCCCAGAAGGAAGTTGCTGAGTGGAGAAAACTCTTTGTCTTCGACTCGGCAGGTCATTCCAATCTTCCCGTACGTTTCTATCTTTCCGAAGGAAAGCACAGTATCACCATAGAAGGTGTAAAGGAACCCATGTTCATTTCGGAGATCGCCCTGAAGGCCTATGAGACTGTTCCTTCCTATGCGGAAGAGAAGGCGGGCTATGAGAAGAACGGCTACAAGACGGTTTCCGCCGATACGGTCAAGATCCAGGAGGAGAACATGTACCAAAAATCCGATTACACTCTCTATCAGAGTTTTGACAAGACCTCGGCCATCACCGAGCCTCAGGATCCTTCCAAGATCAGGCTGAATCACATCAGCGGAGACAAGTTCAAGCTTGCGGGACAGTGGATCTCCTGGGAGATCGATGTGCCCGAGACAGGGCTCTACAACCTTGGACTTCGTTACAAGCAGAACCTGCTTTCGGGTATCTATACATCAAGAAAACTCCGTATTGACGGGGAGATCCCTTTTAAAGAAGCGGAGAATCTTAAATTCAATTACTCCAACGACTGGAAGGTGGAGAACCTGGGAGATGAGAACGGGGATTACCTCTTTGCTCTTGAAAAAGGAAAGCATGTGATCTCAATGGAAGTGACTCTCGGAGATCTGGCAGAGACCATCGATGCGGTGGAAGACATACTTGTGGAACTGAACCGCATATACAGAGAGATACTGGTCATCACCGGAAGCGAAGCAGACGTTTACCGTGATTACAATTTTGACCGCATCATCCCCGACACGGTTGCCAACATGAAGGTTCAGAGCGACAGACTGAAGTATTGCTCCGCCTACCTTGAAAATGTGGTGGGAGCAAAGGGTGAGCAGGCTGCTCCTCTCGACAAGATCGCTTTGCAGCTTGCCGTGATGCACGATGAACCCAAAAAGATCGCAAGCAACTTTACACAGTACAAGGACAACATCGCAAGCCTGGCGGAGTGGATGGTTACAGTAAGTGACCAGCCACTGTCCATAGACTACTTCCTGATCTCCGAACCGGGAACCAAACTTCCCAAGGGAGAAGCAGGTTTCTTCAAGTCAGCGGGCTTTGAGATACAGAGCTTTATAATGTCCTTCTTCACGGATTACAGCACTCTCGGTCAGACAGAGACCTACAAGGCGGGAGAAGGAAAGACGATCGAAGTATGGATCACATCGGGACGTGACCAGGCCAACATCATCAGACAGATGATCAACAACACCTTTACTCCCGAAACGGGCATAAACGTTGAACTGAAGCTTGTGAGCGGTGGATCTTTGCTTCCTGCGGTGCTTTCGGATCAGGGCCCGGACATTTCTCTTGGCAATGCTATCGGAGACCCCATACAGTATGCTATGCGTCACGCTGTGGTGGATCTTACGGAATTTGATGGTTTTGAAGAGGTTTCCAAGCGCTTCATGAACAGTGCAATGGTGTCATATACATATGACAATGCGGTTTATGCTATTCCCGAAACCCAGACCTTCCCCGTAATGTTCTATCGTAAAGACATATTCGAGCAGCTGGGGCTCAAGGTGCCTGAGACATGGAATGAGTTCATGGAAGTTGTGGCAGTGCTTCAGAGAAACAATATGGAAGTAGGCTTCCCTCAGGGTATGGGCGGAATGCAGATCTTCCTGTACCAGAACGGCGGATCTCTTTACAATGAAGACCTCACCGCCTGCACATTTGCGGATGACAAGACACTGGATGCTTTCCAGTCCATGCTGGATCTGTTTACTACCTACAGATTCCCCAGGGATTACAGCTTTGCCAACCGTTTCAGAACAGGTCAGATGCCTCTGGCCATTCAGGACTACACGGAATACAACCAGCTTTCCGCATTTGCGCCTGAGATCAAGGGACTTTGGGGCATGGTTCCCATTCCGGGAACAGTACTTGAAGACGGAACCATCGATCGTTCCAGCGCCTGCGGCGGAAGCTGCGCAATGATGCTCAGAGGCGCAAAGGACAAGGAAAGCGCATGGAGGTTTATGGAATGGTGGACAAGAAGCGAGTCTCAGGTAGAGTTCGCAAAGGAAATGAAATCCATTCTCGGAAAGGCTGCCATGCATGCAACAGCCAATGTGGAAGCCATCAGAAGTCTTCCCTGGACAAAGGAAGAGTACACGACTCTCTATGCACAGCTTGAACATGTAAAGGGAACTCCCGAAGTACCCGGTAACTACTTCCTGGGAAGAAATCTGGGATTTGCGGCTGTAGCGGGTTACACTTCCGGAAATGCGGAAGAACTTCTGGACTGGGTGACCGAGACAAACGACGAGATCACCAGAAAACGTAAAGAATTCGGACTTGAGTAGGAGGGGATACAAATGTTGAAGATCAATAAAACATACATTAAAACCTACGCAAGAAATCTGTGGAAAGAGATCAAGAAGAACAAGGTCCAGTACCTTTTCTGCGCTCCTTACTTCATTCTCTTTTGCATATTCACCGTGGTTCCGGTGCTCATGTCCATGTTCCTGAGTTTCACATCCTTCAATATTCTTGAAGCGCCTGTGTTTGTGGGACTTGAGAATTACGTGAGACTCTTTTTCGAGGACAGGATCTTTATAGAGAAAGCCATCAGCAACACTTTTGTGATCGCGGCGATCGTAGGACCTGCCGGCTATCTCATCTGCCTTTTCCTTGCATGGATGCTGAATGAGCTTCCCAGGTTCCTCAGAATGATCCTGACCCTCATTTTCTTCGCACCCACCATTGCGGGAAACGTTTACTTCATTTTTACTTACCTTTTCAACAACGACTCCCAGGGCTACATCAACGCTCTGCTGATCAAATACGGTATCATCCAGAGTCCCATTCTCTGGTTCCAGGATGAAAAGTACATGGTGACACTCATCATCGGTATCTCTCTCTGGACCAGCGTGGGAACCACGTTTCTTTCGTTTATTGCCGGCCTTCAGGGCATTCCAGCCCATTATTACGAAGCAGGAGCCCTTGACGGCATCAGGAACCGCTGGCAGGAACTCTGGTACATCACACTTCCTTCCATGAAGCCTCAGCTCATGTTCGGTGCTGTTATGAGCATCACCGGAGCCTTCGGTGTGGGCGGTATCGTTACCGCTCTTTGCGGACTTCCTTCCACAAATTACGGAGCGCATACGGTAATGAACCATCTGGAGGACTTCGGAAACGTGAGATTTGAGATGGGCTATGCATCAGCCATAGCAACGGTGCTTTTCTTCATCATGATAGGCACCAATGCTTTGATCAAGCGATTGCTGGCAAGAGTAGGCGAGTGAGCAGGAGGGTGATATGGTAAAGATCAGACTTTCAAGAAAGGAAAGAGGCGTAAAGCGATCCTATTTCGTGGATATTGTAATGTATTCCCTGCTTTTGATAATGGGACTCATTATGGCGATCCCCTTTGTGTTTGCTTTTTCAAACTCGCTGAAACCTCTGTCCGAGTTTTTCTATTTCCCCCCGAGACTGGTGGTGGAAAATCCGACCTTAAAGAATTTCAAGGACCTGTTCAGACTCATGTCGGACTCATGGGTCCCTTTCAGCAGATACATTTTTAATACTGTGTTCATTACGGCAGTGGGAACTGCGGGACACATAATCATTGCTTCCATGTGCGCATTCGCCCTTGCGAAGCACAAGTTCCCCGGAAGCAGGTTCATGTTCTTCCTGATCGTAACATCCCTCATGTTCAGAGGAGAGGTTACCCAGATCCCCAGCTTCCTTGTCTATTCGAAGTTGCAGCTCATCGATAACTACGGTGCATATATTCTTCCCGCGCTGGCTTCCACTCTCGGTCTCTACCTGATCAAGCAGTTCATGGAGCAGATGGTGCCGGATGAGATCCTGGAATCCGCCAGAATGGACGGGGCAAATGAGGTGGTGGTTTTCTTCCGTATAGCGATGCCTATGGTAAAACCGGCTATTCTCACACTCCTTATGCTTTCGGTACAGGGTTTGTGGAATCTGGGAGGAAGCGTATACATCAGACGTGAGGAACTCAAGACCTTAAACTATGCGCTGGGGCAGATCATGACCGGCGGTATTGCACGAAGCGGAACCGCAGCGGCAGCCATGGTGCTTATGATGATCGTTCCTATCTGTATCTTCATCTTTTCACAGTCCAATATTGTGGAAACGATGTCAACCTCAGGAATGAAGGACTAATGGGAAAGGGGACAGAATGAGAAAAAGGATAGGTATTTCAATCTTAAGTCTTTTACTTGCCATCGGACTCATTGCTCCCACAGCGGTAAAAGCGGCAGAAGGGGAGCCGGGATATGTGCCGTATCAGACTTACGGATATGACTCTCATGCCAACGGAGATTACTACATTTCTCCTCATGCATATGTTCCGGAACGCGGTATAGATTACTTTGATATGGGGCTTGATGTGAAGCTTTCGGATCCTTCGGATCTCACCACCGACAAAGAAGGAAACATCTACATCGCAGACACGGGAAACAACCGCATAGTGATCCTGAACAGCAAGTTCAGGGTGAAGGCGGTCATTACGGAATACGTGAACAACGAAGGTGAAAATGTGACCTTCAATCAGCCCAGAGCAGTGTTCGTTGCCGAGGGCGGAGACATATATGTTGGAGACACCTTAAACTGCAGGATCGTAAAGTTCGATAAAGACCTGAATCTTTTAAAAGTCATCGACAGCCCTTCCGAAGAGCTCCTTCAAAAGGTGATCTTTGAGCCTTCGGCTCTTGCCGTGGACAATTACGACAGGATCTATGTCATTTCCCAGAGCACAAACATGGGTGTCATAGCATTGGATTCCGAAGGCGTTTTCCAGGGCTTCATCGGAGCTGAAAAAACAAAGGGAACCTTCTGGGACATCGTAAAAGATGCGTTTATGAGAGAAGAGAAAAAAGCCGCCGCTCACTTGAACGTTCCTACGGAATACAACAACATTAACATCGACGAAAAGGGCTTTCTCTATGTAACAAGCAGTGCCTACAGCGCATCGGATCAGTATTCGGCAATGAAGGACAAAGCGGGCATCGCCAATCCCATCAAGAAACTGAACCCTTCAGGAACAGATGTTCTCAAAAGAAACGGTCCCTTTAATCAGGGAGGCGATCTGAATTACAAGGGAGACTGCTCCAGATTCATAGATGTTGCCCTGGCTAAAGACAACGTATACAGCGTTCTTGACAGCCATCAGGGAAAGATCTTCACCTATGACGGAGACGGAAATCTCCTCTATGCCTTTGGCGGCATGGGTTCCGCACTCGGCGTTTTCCATATGCCTGTGGCTCTCACCTACATAGATGACAAGCTTCTTGTACTTGATGCAAGAACATCCAAGATCACAGTGTTCGGAAGAACGGATTACGGTGATTCCATTGCAAAGGCCATCGAGCTTCAGAATGCAAGAAAGTACACGGAAGCCGCAGAACAGTGGGGACGTGTGCTTGAAATGAACAACACGTTTGAACAGGCCTACAGAGGCATAGCAACAGCCTATATGCGCCTGGGAGATTACAAGGCGGCAATGGAGAACTACAGATACGGAAGCGATCTGGACGGCTACAGTGAAGCCTATGTGGCTCACAGAAAAGAGTTGATGGGACATTTCATGATCCTGATCCCCATTGGCATCATCCTCATCGTTCTTCTTGTGAGATCTGCTGCAAAGAAGATGAAAGCCGTGAACGATGCGGGCTGGAGCAAAAAGACACCCTCCACTCTTAAGGAAGAGCTTTGCTACGGCTGGTACGTGATCTTTCATCCCTTTGACGGTTTCTATGAATTAAAGAGAAGCAGAAAGGGAACCATGAAGGGCGCTCTTGTGTTCTTTGCCCTTGCTGTTCTGGAGGATCTCTTTAAACAGGTGGGTTCCGGCTACATCGTTACAGGCAGAGACTGGGCGAGAGTCAGCATTGTGGACGCCTTCATGTCGGTGGGTGCTCTGGTCATCCTCTGGACTCTTGCCAACTGGGGACTTACCACCCTTATGGACGGTAAAGGAAAGCTTAAAGACATATTCATCGCCGGCTGCTATGCATTGATACCCATTATCATCATTGGCTTCCCCACAACCATAGCCACCAATTTCTGCTCAAAGAGCGAGCTGGTGTTTGTAAGCTTCTTTACAAGTTTTGCCTATGTTTGGACATTGCTTTTGATCTTCTTCGGGGCATTGGTGACCAACGAGTATTCTCTTTTAAAGAACATTTTCACAACCTTCTTTTCCGTTGTGGGAATGGCCTGCATTGCCTTCGTCAGCATACTTACCGTAAATCTGTTTGTTTCCTTGTTCGGATTTGTACAGACCATAGCAAACGAGATCATCTATCGAATATAAGGAGCACGTATGAAAAAAGTAAAATTATCAAAATTAAAGATATTTTTGGCTGTTGCATCGGTTGCTGCCCTTGTATTCGGGATTTGGGTATTGGTCTCCAGACCTGCAAAGGAAACTGTGAAACTTGAAACAAAGACCCTGAAAGAGATCAAAGGAGAATACAAAGAAGCGGACCCCGAAGCGGAAGCTGTAAAAGTTGCGGATGACGGTGAACGTATCCTCTACTTTGAACAGAAGACCGGCGGACTCATCCTGGAAGACAAAAAGACAGGAGAGAAGGTTTATTCCGTGCCCGTGGATGCAGAGAACGATGTGAAGGCATCCGGAAGCGACACAAAGAAGGAACTGGGTTCCGCACTTCTTTTAACCTACTATGACATTAAGACACAGAAGACAGTGGTGTTTGACAGCCTCACAAATGCTGCTGCTCTCAAGCAGATCTACTGGGCAACTTTGAAGGACGGTTCCGGAGTCGGTGTAAAGATGGTTCTGGGACGTGAAGATTCCGCAAGACTCATTCCCGAACAGATCAGCGCAAAGAGATTTGAAGAACTGATGCAGGATGTGGAAGAGAAGGGCGGAAGCGCTACCGTTAAAAAGATCAAAGCCCTTTACTTAAGCTACACTTCCGAAAAAGCAACATCGGAACAGAAACAGAAATTCCCGGCTCTTCAGAAGACGGACATATATGTTCTCAAGACTTCCGCAACAAAGAGAAACAAGGAAGATCTTGAAAAGTACTTTAAAGAATGCGGGTACACCTATGAGCAGATGGAAAAGGACTACGAGGAACTGGAATATGTTTCCGAAGCCGAGCAGTTCCCCTGCTTCAAGGTTTATATGAACTACGTTCTTGAGGACGGAGCACTGAAGGTGAACATCCCCGCCAATGAGATCGAATATGACAAAGATTCGTTCATATTGACTCAGCTTCGGGCATTTCCCTTCTTTGGCGCAGGAAAAGTCGGAGAAGAGGGGTATGTCTTCATTCCCGACGGCAGCGGAGCCCTGGTTCCTTTTAACGAGGACGGAAGGATCGGAACGGTTTACACCGCAAACCGCACCTACGGTCCCGACGGAACGGATCCCAAGGTGGACAGGGGCAGCACCTACTACGAGTACAGAAATCCCATTTTCGGCATAAAGACCGGTGATCATGCCATCTTCGGAATAGTCACCGACGGTGACGCCAACACCATGATATGCAATCAGGTGGGAAACATCACCCACTCATACAATACAGCCTATGCAACATTTGTACTGAGCCAGAATGCCACCTACGAATCCTACACAATGGAGCAGACACCCTGGGTACAGTTTGACAGAAAAGGCTATCAGGGAATGATCTCCCTGAACTACTACCTCCTTACGGGAGAAAAAGCCGACTATGTGGGAATGGCAGAGACATACAGAAACTACATCCTTGCCAACAGGTCAAAGGAAAGAACGGAGAATACAAGCCTTCCCATTTTCATAGAGACTCTCGGAACCGTGGGAAACAACACAAGAGTTCTGGGAATCCCCGGCTATCGTAACGTGGAAGTCACATCCTATGACGAAGCAAGAAACATCCTGACCGAACTCAACGGTCTCGGGGTTTCAAACATCAAGTTAAGATATCTTGCATGGTGTAACAACGGATTCTATACGGATCTTCCCGACGGCATAGATCTTGAAAAGAAAGCCGGCAGCAAGAGAGCACTCAAGAAACTTGAAAAAACGGCAGATGAACTGAATAGCGAACTCTTTATGGATGTGCGCGTTCTTACATCGGACCTGGCAAAAGGTTTCCATCCTTCCTTCATTATCTCTGTGGACGGCATCAGAAATCTTTTCCAGAAACAGACTTATTATCCTTACTTCAATCCCACGGCAAGCATGGTGGTGGGCTGGAATTACTGCATGAATCCCAAGAAGGTTCTTTCCTACTTCGACATGATGTCAAAGGATTACGGAAAGCTGGGACTTGAAAGCATATCCTTAGGCGAACTCGGAAAGGTCTTGAATTCCAATTACAAGAGATCCGATTACACCAACAGGCAGGAAAGCCTTGAGATCATGAAGGAACTCATGAACCGTGCGGATGAAAGGTACAGCTCGGTGCTTGTGGAAGAAGGTAATTCCTACACCTTTGAAAAAGCGGATTACATCCTGTCTCTTCCCGTAACAAACAGCGGATACAATGTGGAGACGGAAAGCGTTCCTTTTATGCAGATCGCACTTCACGGAATCATAGATTACGCGGGAGAGCCTCTGAACCTCGCTGCGGATTTTGACGAAGCCGTTCTTAAAAGCATTGAATACGGCTGTGTTCCTTACTTCCGCATATGCGATGAGGACGGATCCGTTTTAAAGAAATCCTTCATCGTAGAGAAAGATCTTTTTGATGTGGATTACGACAAATGGAAGAATGAGATCGCCGAAACCTATGCACTCATGCAGGGAGCACTGGAAAAAGTGAAGGATGCATACATCACGGGACATGAAGCGATCGATGACGGTTTCTATGCCACAACCTACAGTAACGGTGTTACGATCTATGTAAACTACTCGGAAAACCGCAGGATACACAAGGGGATCGAGATCGATGCAAAGGGCTTTGCAGTGAAAGGGGTGAACACAAATGAATAAGAATAAAAAGAAAAAAGGTGTTTCACTGGCTGCGAAAAAAGCAAGAATGGGCTGGGTGTTCGTTTCGCCCTTTGTCATCGGCTTTTTCCTGTTCTTCATGATAATGATCGGACGCTCTGTGGGCTTCAGTTTTATGGATGTTACCATTGAAGCCGGCGGCGGTTACTCCACAAAATGGATCGGAACCGACAATTTCTACTACATGCTGAGGGTTCATCCCTACTATTGGGATCAGATGCTGGGTTCTGTGAAGGACATGTTCCTGAATCTTGCCATTGTTCCGCTTTTCAGCCTGTTTGTTGCCATGCTCTTGAACAGGAAGATGAGAGGAAGGACTCTATTCAGAGCCATATTCTTTATTCCGGTGATCCTGGCAACGGGTATCATTGCCAAGGCCGATGCCCTCAACAACATCAGAGGCGCTTTCAGTAACCTGGACATGGGAGAAGTTACCACCAATGCCGAGGAGATGAGCTCCGCATTCAATGTGGAAAGCCTCATGTACTACCTTAAAAACGTATTCCGTTTCTCTCCCGAAATAATGAACATAGTGGAGAGCGCGGTTCAGAACATTTACGGTGTCATCAATGATTCGGGTGTTCAGATACTGATCTTCCTGTCCGGACTTCAGTCCATTTCTCCTTCGCTTTATGAGGCAGCGGCCATCGAGGGCTGTTCCAAGTGGGAGAGCTTCTGGAAGATCACGGTTCCCATGGTGAGTCCCATGATACTTGTAAACTTCGTATACACCATAGTGGATTCCTTTACGAAGTATAACAACAATGTCATGAAGATCATCCAGGAAGAGATCCTTGCCAACTCCTACGGATATGCTTCCGCGGGAGCGTGGATCTATTTCGCCATAATAACGGTGGTGGTGATCGTTGTAATGCTGGTGGCAAGCAGATTTGTATTCTATCAGAACAGAGAATAGGAGGGGACGCAAATGAATATAAACAAGAAACTGCATTTGATCAGAACCTCCAAAAAAGTTCTGTTTACCGCATTCAGATACATCATCCTCATCGGACTTTGCTACTACATTCTTTCTCCCATATTTTTGAAGATATCCATGAGCTTCATGTCCGAGAACGACCTTCTGGACAAGCTGGTGGTATACATTCCGAGAAAGATAACCTTCTGGAACTATAAGACGGCCGCATCCTACCTGAACTACTGGGAAGGCCTCTTCAATACCTTTGTGGTCTCCGCTTTTGCGGGAGCCATTCAGATGATGGTCTGCACCTTCATAGGTTACGGCCTTGCCAGATTTGAGTTCAAGGGAAAAGGCATCGTCATGCTGGTGGTCTTCATCACCATCATCACACCTCCCATGACCTACCAGACACCCATGTATCTGTTCTTCAGATACTTTGATGTTTTTGGGATCATCCGCACCATTACGGGCAGCGCCCTGAACCTGAACGATTCCTTCTGGCCTCTTTTGATCCTTTCCATCACGGGCTTCGGCTTCAAGAACGGTGTTTATATCTACATGATGAGACAGTACTTCAGAGGCTTCCCTGTGGAACTGGAAGAAGCTGCCTATGTTGACGGTTCCGGAGTTTTCAGGACCTTCTGGTTCGTCATCCTTCCGAATGCAAAATCCATGCTGGTCACCATCTTCATGTTCGGCTTTGCATGGCAGTGGACAGATACACTTTATTCCAAGATGTTCTTCTCCAAGATCAAGATGCTTTCAAATCTCCTGAGCAAGGGCTTTGAAGGCATGATGGTAGCGGGACGCGAACTGGGACTTAAAGGCGGACAGCCTCTCACCATCGCCCTCACCGGTACCTACAGCATTATGGTGATCATTCCCCTGACCCTGATCTACGTGGTAGTTCAGCGCCAGGTAACGGAAGGCATCGAGCGAAGCGGAATCGTGGGGTAGCATATGCTTGACAGACATTTACAGGTGTACACTTCTCCCGTGGCACCGGAAGAAGACCGGGTTTTCTTTAAGGATTACAGGATCACGGTTCTTTCCGACAGACTTTTCAGAGTGGAAAAGAGCCCTACGGGACAGTATACGGACGAAGCCACACAGACCGTGTGGTTTCGTGATGCAACGCCCATTCCCTTTTCCACCGAAGAGAGAGAAGACAGCTTCAAACTGAAGACCGACGCGGTGACGCTGGTGCTGAAGGAAAAGTTTGAGGACGGATATGTGGTCCTTGAGAACGGGGTTCGTGGTCCATTTTCCGACCCGGACAATCTCCTGGGGACATACAGAACCCTCGACTGCTGCAACGGTGGCTGCTTTGAAAACGTAGACCGGGGCATATTCAAACGTAGCCCCATAAAACTTGAAAAAGGGGTTATGTCAAAGGCCGGAGTGGCAGTACTTGATGACAGCAATACGGTGGTTTTCGATGAAACGGGGCTCTTAAAAGAAAGAGCGTGCCCCGAGGAAGACTACTACATCTTTGCTTTCGGACATGACTATCACGGAGCCCTCAAGGCTCTATATGAGATCACGGGCCCTGTGCCCACTGTACCAAGATTTGCTCTCGGCAACTGGTGGAGCAGGTACCATGACTATTCCCAGAAGGAATACATCCACCTCATGGAAAACTTCCAAAAGGATGATGTGCCCTTCACCGTCGCAACCGTGGATATGGACTGGCACTGGTCCTATCAGCTGGATCGGGCAAAGAAGATCTCGGAAGAAGGGAAGAATGACGAGTTCCACGGATGGGCCAACGGTTGGACCGGATACAGCTGGAACACCGAACTTTTCCCGGACCATCGGGCATTTTTAAACAAACTGCACAAAATGGGACTTCATGTAACTCTGAATCTCCATCCCGCAGACGGAGTGAGGTACTTTGAGGATCAATATGCCGAAATGGCCGAGGCCATGGGCCTGGATCCCAAGAGCGAAGAGAAGATACCCTTTGATATTACGGATGAGAAGTTCATAAACGCCTATTTCAAGGTGCTGCACAAGCCATATGAACACGAGGGCGTTGATTTCTGGTGGATCGACTGGCAACAGGGGAACAATACGAAGATAAAGGGCCTTGATCCCCTTTTTGCACTGAATCATTACCACACACTTGATAACGGAAAGGAGCATCCGGCTCTCATTCTTTCGAGGTATTGCGGCATAGGCTCCCACAGATACCCCCTTGGCTTCTCGGGAGACACCCATGTCACCTGGGAGACCATGGCCTACCTTCCCTATTTCACCGCAAACGCTTCAAATGCCGGTTACACATGGTGGAGCCATGACATAGGCGGGCATATGTGCGGTTACAAGGACAACGAGCTGAACGTGCGTTTTGTGCAGTTTGGCGTCTTTTCTCCCATCAACAGGCTCCATTGCTCCAACAGTGTCACATTTACAAAGGAACCCGGGGCATATAAGAACGGTACAGGGCGCATAATAGAAGATTTCCTCCGCCTCCGGCACAGGATGATCCCCTTCCTTTACTCTGCGGCGTGTGAAACAAGGGACAAGGCGCTGCCGCTCATAGAACCCATGTATTACAGATGGCCCGAAGAAGAAAATGCATATTCCTTCAGAAACCAGTACATGTTCGGCGGCTCCCTTCTTGTGGCACCCGTTACAGGAAAGTCAAAGGAGTACGGAATGGCTGAAATAAAGGTCTGGCTGCCTGAAGGAAGGTGGACTGACCTGTTTACCGGCGATGAATATGAAGGCGGTAAGGTTGTGAAAGCCGTGCGCTATATGGATTCCATTCCTGTTTTTGCACGTGAAGGCTGCGTATTCGTACTTGATGCAAGAAGGCATACAAACCTTTCGGACGTTCCGGAAGAACTTGAAGTCCTGCTTTATAACGGAAACGGGGAATATGCTCTTCACGAGGACGAAGACGGAAAGGCATATGATACCTTTTTTGAACTTAAGAGTGATGAAGAAGGTGTTCAGAAACTCACCGTCAGAGCAAGCGAAAGCACTGCAGGGATCTATAAGAAAAATCGTTCATTTGAACTCAGATTCAAAAATATTGAAACAGGAAAGGCTGTTGTTCTACGAAACGGCGGAAAAGAACCTGCAGAGATCGACGACAACGGCTGCCTCAGTGTTAAGATTTCGGATGTGAAAGCGGGAGATGAGTTTGAGATCCTGGTAACATTTGAAGACAATGAGGAATTAAAGATCAGAAACAGGCTTCTTAAAGAGATCATTTTTCTGGAGTGCGACACCCGGACAAAGGACAGCCTGTCGGGAAAACTGTTTGAACACAGAGCGGAGGATTACAAGGATATCATCCTTGAAGCGGATCTTCCGGACATATTTGTAAAGAGATTACTTGAAACCTTTTAACGGATGGTGTTACAAAAGACGGTTCCCAAATGCTGATGAGGCATTTGAGAACCGTTCTTTTTTATTACTTATTCTTTATTCCCGAGAAGCCCAGAACAAAGCCTGTGCCCTCATCTCTGATCTTAAAGGTGCAGATCTGCTCGTCTTCGTTTACGGAAGCGCAATCGGGGATCTCTTCAAAATCCGCTATGCCCGTGACCTTGGGAAGGAGCACGCTGTTCAGCGTGACGCTGATGCAACTGTAGGGCTTGCAATGCAGCTTTATAAGATAGTTGCGGTCCGGGATCTTCTTGTAGAGACCGCGTCTGTCATCAAATCTGATGGTGATCTCGTCTGTGCCGGGGGTGGACTTGACCTTGCATGTCACTTTTGTAAGTGCATATTCCCCCCTGGTAAAGCCGTCGGTCTTTCCGTCATCTTCGTACAGAGTGTAGGAAAAACTGCCATCCGTGAGAGTGGGATAGATGTGGAGGATCATGTCTGTGATGGCATCGGGATCTTCCATGTATTTCCTTTCCGTTTGCATGGGGATCACAGATCCTTCTTTTACAAACAGCGGAAGAAGTTCATACGGGGCGGGATAGTCAATGTACCTGCCGCCTTCAAACACATTGGCAGGATTGTTGAAGTCGTACCAGTTTCCTGCGGGCAGGTACACTTTCTTGGTCTCAGTGTCGTCAAACACTGGAGCCACCAGCAGTGAAGGGCCGCACATGAACTGGGTATCCATGGAGTAGGTCTCCTTGTCATCCGGAAATTCCATGAGCATGGGACGTGTGAGAGGAAGACCTGTTCCGCCTTCTGCTTCGTTTTCGACACCAATGATACTGTCTGCTGTAAGAGTGTAAATGTAGGGGATCATCCTGTAGCGCAGGTTCAGGTAGTATCTCGAAGTCTCCGTGGCGTTGTGGGTCCAGGGTTCCTTTTCCTCCACGCCTTCGCAATAATGGAAACGATGTACGGGAGTGAAGGTGGCCAGCTGCAGCCAGCGTTTGTACATCCTGTCGTCTATGGTTGTGAAGAAACCGCCTATGTCAAAGCCCCAATAGAAGTAGCCCGACATTGAAAGACCCAGTCCCAGCAGGATCTGCTCGTGCATGGATTGGTAGGTCCCCTGTATGTCACCCGTCCAGGGGGATGCGTAGCGTTGGGTTCCGCTGTAGCCCGATCGTGTGAGAAGGAAAGACCTCTTTCCGCCCTCGGTCATCTTGTCGAAAACCGCTTTCTGGTGCATGAGGGCATATGCGTTCTTGACCTCGTTAAATGAGCCCTTCTCCTTGCCTTCTTCGTTCCAGAAGACCCAGTCGGGATTGTATTTTGCGGGTTCATTCATATCCAGCCACATACAGGAAACACCCTGCTTTATGATCCTGTCAATGAGCTTACCCCACCATTTACGGGCTTCGGGATCAAAGAAGTCCACAAGTCCCGAAGGTCCGCCCCAGGGCCAGGTGATCTTCTTGGTCTTTCCGGTGCTGTCTTTTACGAAGAAGCCCAATTTTTCGCCTTCAGCAAAGAATTCGTTGTCATCCCTGTCTGTGATGTTGGGGTCGTTGATAAGACCGTATCTTACATGGAGATCCGAGAGGACCTTAAACATATGCTCGGGGTCGGGGTAATTTTTCTTGTTAAATTCCGTAGGTGCGCAGAGGTACTCGTACCATTCGATGTCGGAAAGGATCACATCCAAAGGCAGATCCAGTTCTCTGTATTTTGCCGCAACACGTTCTATGTCATCCTGCTTGTAGCCGTAGTGACACTGGATGTTTCCGTAAGCCCATCTGGGGGCAAAGAAGGTCTTTCCTGCAAGTTCGGAGTAGGTCTTTGCAAGTTTTTTAACGGAAGGACCGTAGATAAAGTAGTAAACAAGGTCGCCGCCGGGATTGGGGACGCGGCTTCCGAAGGTGCAAAGGCGTTTGTCTGTTGAACCCAAGTCAAATTCCGTGAAGGATGCGTTGTCAAAAAGGATGGAGTAGCCCTTGGTGCTCACGAAGTAGGGATTGGACATGTACCACCTTCCGTTTTCCCATTGAGGGAATGAGGAGTCGTTCTCATTTCCGTAAGCGTCCACAGCCCACATCTGAAGCTTCTTGCCTGTGTGTTCAAAACCTGTGAGCTTTTCTCCGAGACCGTAATAGCGTTCATCGGAGAAATGTCTGTTGTTCACAAAAAACTCGCCTGCGGGGGTCCAGCCCATGGAGGCTCTTGCATTTTCTGCGATAACATGCCCCGATCTGTCAAGAAAAACGAGTCTGAAGGGCTTTTTAAAAACCCAGACCGTAAAGTCCTTTAAAGACAGGATCCACCGGTCCTTTTTTTCAGCCACATCAAAAGGCTTTTCTGCGACAGGTTCGTTTATCATCGTAAAGGATTCGTATTTTCTCTTAAACTCCCTCTTTGGATCCGCGAATACTTTCACCACGTTGTCGGTAAGACAGCTGATCATTACATCCGCGTTCTTGCATTCGAAGATGGGAGAGGGGGTGTCGAGACCTCTTGCCGACAATACGTTCCCAATGTAAGTGGGGGTGGTCTCGGCAACTGCGATGTGGTCGATGACAACATGACCTGAGTCTGTGGGCTCCTTTGAAATGGTGACGGTATTGGCACCGCGTTTCAGAGTCACGTTTAAAAGAGAGTCCGAGCGAACCGAAGGATCTCTTAAAGAAGCGAGAAGTCTTTGACACTTCTCCTTATTCACTGTGAGAGTCACCGTCCGGGGAGCGGAGTCGGTGTTTGCGGCTCCGTATCTGATCTTTAGAGTGTACAGACCTTTTTGGGGTGCTGTAACATTAAAACTCACACTGTCGCCATCCTTTTCAAGAAAGGCTCCGTTGACGCCGTAGATCTTAAAACCGCTGTCAATCGTCTTTGGATTCATCATATCTGTGTCCTCACAAATGATATGCTAAAATGATATAAATAATATATCATATTTCGACCAAAATGAACAGATGTAAAAAATTTCCTTGAAATATAAAAACGGACCCGCCAAAAAGCGGGTCCGAATGCTGTTCATATGCTTTATTTAAATACGTAATCCTTAAGAGGCACATCAAGGTTTGCGGGCTGGTTGTAAGCTGAATTCTGCCATGCTATGCCTTCGCGGTAAGCTCTGTTAAGGAGCAGGCAGGGAGCGGTGTATTCCGTGGTGTAGGTTGTGGTGTAGATGCGGATCTTTGAAGGATCGTCCGTGCAGCGGAGGATCACTTCTTCACGCCAGTCACCGTAAATGTCTGCAATGAGGCAGGGATTTGCCTTGGTTCCGTTGTTGGTGGTGGTTCCCTTTGCGGAGAGGAGAGCTTTGGACTTCTGCTTCTCGTAGTCCCACTTCTGAACCTCGGGAATGTAATTTGTGTGGTCAAAAAGCTCGGTGAGAAGATCTCCGTCCCAGAAGACAGAGAAGTTCACGGAAGGCTTCTTTCCTTTGTAGATCACGTTTCCGTTGCAG
>JAEEGL012504066.1_pt1 | contig 30732 bp, 24 predicted proteins | sample 9134231 | NCBI WGS metagenome assembly JAEEGL01 (sample SAMN16246548, study PRJNA631951) | gut metagenome | biome: gut microbiome; feature: rumen; material: fiber-attached | host: Bos | place: Iran: Karaj | collected 2018-10 | reverse complement strand
CTGACAAAAGATCAGGCATTACCTACGCTTACGAGACAACCTACTATTGGGACAAGGAAAAACAGCAGTCTCGTTCTAAGAGAGTATGTATCGGAAAGGTTGATCCTGTTTCAGGAGAGATCATCCCTACCCGTGGCCGAGCCAAGAAAGGGGAGGCAAAGCCTTTCAAATCCGTGCCTGCCAAGACTGGGCCTAAGCCATTCACGGAGACAAAACTTCTCTATTTTGGAGCCACATATCTTCTTGAAAAAAAGCAGACAATAAATACTTTTCCGAATTAACCTTGATTCCCGCGCATACGTAACCATTTATTTTTTGGGGATACCATTGGTCAAAATGCTTCATATGGGTACTTACTGTAAAAAACACTTAACGAAACAATTTATTATAACGATGAGCTTCAATTTTCATTTTTCAAAATAGTATTACGCTCTTGTAGTTCAGTTAGTAAATTTGCCCCCATTCTCCAAGCTCCTGTACCAAAGTATCCGTCAGCGCCACTACCTCCATACAAATAACTATACAGTTGACCAGAATTATAAGTAACTAACACTTTATTTTCTACCAATTGAATTACTCCAGAATATGAATATCTCAAGTACGCTTTGGGATCCTCATATATATATTCCCTGTGATCTATCTCATAATGGCTACAAAGATCCGAATCTAAGTATGTCTTCATGTCTATTGATATACTTATTTTTCTATCGTCAACATCTATCTCATTAATCCATTTCCATGACATTATACCGTTTTTTACGCTTTCAACAAATATTGTAAACCTATCTCCCCATGAATCAAACCCACTATAGGTACACCCTATATAATTTTGTATGAAAATATCATTTGAAGAAGATCGTTTCGCCCGTGGATCTCTATACATATTATCATATACACTATTTTGACAAAGTACCCCATGTCTTCTTAGTTCAAATAGCATATCATGATACTTATCCTCGTCAAATTCTGGTCCTAGAATCACATTAATCCTTTTGGAGAAATCACTTGGTAATTTTATCGCCACCCTCTCTATCGGCCCTGTACTATCAAGAATTTTCGCTGATAATCGTACTTCTTTTTCATATTCCCAACACAAGTATTTTATGGAGCCAACAAGATATTCTGACTTGAGTGCACAGGATATTTTATCATTTTTTAACCCTTGGTATATTAATGTTCCTGAATAAGGATCCAAATAAACAATATCGGTGCAAAACAATAAAGCGTATGTGCACTCTTCGGTTGTTAACCCATTTTTTACTATATTTATCTTTCTCCTATATGATGGAAATGCTCCGTCATCATCAGCTCCCCCTGCGTATTCTCCATGATATGAGGACGACATCATCTCTTCAATCAGATCAGACGGAATTCGTAGTATTACAGAAGACTCCCCATTTCCGTACATCTTGTACATTGCCAAGCTTTCTTCTGTTTTAGAAAAACTTAAATAAAACAGGTTACCATCGCAATCACATCTATTGAGCAGCTCCTTTTCAAATAAATCATTCATATTATTATAGTCACTCAACCAAATATAACCTGACTCTAGTATATTAATAATGTTTTCAATATTAGTGTAATGAGATAAAGAAAATGGCTTATATCTTTCGTTGCAACTATTTACTGCCTGCATTAAATAATCTTGCATCTCCTCTGGATTATCTATCTTCTCAAATTCTTTTTCCATAATGATTTTCTCTCTTAATTACAACTTTACTAATGGAGCTACCGTATATTTGTTGTTTCTATTAGCCTTTATTATCCTGATTATCGTTGAATTCAGTAAAGACTGCTCCAGCAAAAAAACACATTATACCGTTGTCAAAACTGTTATTTTATTTCGTTTCACAGCGTCAATCATATAGAATCTTTGTTGTTCCCAGTGGCTTGATTCCCTAACGTGCTTCAACTATCACTCTTAATGAGTACTTGACAGTACCTTAAAGCTGTCGCAATCTACACACTTAATCTTATCAGCATATGTGGCACTACAACATTTTTTCATTTATAGTATAAATCCACTGAATATCGGCTGTTTCAAATTTATCTAATAACTTTATGAAATTACTTGACCCGTCTATATGATCATCTTGATCCATCCCTTGGATTCTGGCACGCATATCTTTGTAGTTATCAGCAGTGATGCTCTCCATTAAATGCTCTATTTGATCATTCCTGCCTTTATACCCTTTTACACCGGTATACTTCTCAATGAGAGGCGCATTAGCAGCCTTTGCGGGCTTTTTAATAACCTCATCTGTCCAATGCTTAGATATGATCTGCATAGTACAAGGATTTCCAAAAAAGACAACTTCATCGGCAACATTATCTATGCCATGAAAATCATTTATTTTATGTTTAATATCCTCATATTGTTCATAGGGCTTCTTCTCAGTATCGCAGAACACGAAAACCACTTCATAAGAACCATTTTGATATCTATCCTGATATCTGGCGGGAATATTCCCGTTGCCTTCAGCGTTTACCAGCGAAATTTCATAAATATCGTTCCAGACGCGAATACTCTTCAAGCGCTCCAGGTATTTGTACTCTTCATCGCCCTCGCATATAATACATATTTTATGCTTATCTGAGATTTCAGGAAGTCTATTTGCCATCTAAAGTTTCCTCCTTAGCACCTCCTTTAATGCTCAACAGAGAATTGATAAGTTCAGGATCCGGCAATGCAGCAAAAGCTCCTTTTCGATATTTTTCTATAATATCTGATGTGTCTCTAACACCATCTTCGGCTGTAAAATCAGCTAAGGAATACACATATACTCCTTTGTCGTCTTTATCCACAAACCATATCTGCTCTTTTCTGAATAATCTCTTGCAGTCCATAAGGTTTATATCGTGCACAGTAAAAATCATTTGCGCATCGGTATTGAGTTCATTATTAAACATTGCCACGGTGGCTCTTGTGAGTTTGAAATGTATACTACTATCCAATTCGTCAACGACCAGTATTCTACCCTGTTCAAGGGCTTCTATGACATAACTCGCCAAAGCGGCTATTTTTTTTGTCCCCGTAGAATCAAAGAGCATACTGGGAACCTGAACCCCCCTGTATGTAGATACCAACCTGATTTGATCCATGATTTTGTCAGGTATATCTAACACCTTTTCTTCCGGTTTTTCATTTTCAGTATAGTCTCGCAGCTTTATATTCCCCATATCAACATATTCGAAATTATCCATGTAAAGGTCAGCGTTCTTTATAAAATCAACTACCTTTTCCTGAAGCTGATTCTTATTTTTCATAAGATTAATGGTATGTTCCATAGGAATATTGTTCATGTTGATAATGTCTATCTTTTCAGCAAATTCCACGAGTATCTGCTTCATATCATTAAGAGCGGAGAATTTACTGGAATCCACCAGATGGAATATAACATTATTCTTTGCTACTACAGGCATCATCGATAAAAGATCCGTATCGATGCAACTAAAATCTTCCTTCAGGGTATCCCTTTTGAGCCAGCAAACTGTCTTTTCATTATTGTATTGATCTTTAATAACTTCTGAAAACTCTTCGTATATATACTCTTCCTTATTTGAGTCATAATTAAAATCATATACAAACTCTCTGCCATCATACAAAAATGTGATTCCGAGTTCACATATATTACTGCCGGTAAAAATATTGGACATAAGACCACTTTTCTTATTTAACAAAACTCCCTTAATTGCTTTTATACATCTTATAAGGCATGTTTTTCCCGCATTATTAGGACCATATATTCCGGCGGTCTTCAACACATTAAAGCCATTCTCTTTATGTACATTTGAACCAAATTTCTTATTTCTCATGTCTGCCTTCATTGAAAAAGCAACAGCTTCATCAAATGCAAAACAGTTTTTTGCTCTCACTTCAATTATCACGAGTGCTTCCTCCGTATACCATATAATAATGGAATGCTATTACTATATCCTACTATAATTGTTATTATATCACGGTTTATTTTTTATGCAATATTTTTACACCAAATTTATTCAATTGCAATCCTTGATATTAACTAATATCCATATATTATTCTGATGCTCAAATGAAAGCCCAATAATGTGAACTTCCCGAAAAATTCGGGTCTTCGACACTTTATAGCAGCCTAAATTGATTCAAAGCGTGTAAAAGCGCTATTTTGGATGAATCTTTAGGAAACAATACTATTTCCAAAGCTTTATCGGTCTGGGAATCATCAAGTGGCCAGGATATATCTTTTTCTCTCGCCGCTTTTGTGACTCTTGCGACCGTGTTTCTGGAAACACTGCAACTGAGTGCAATGTTTCTTTCACTGAATCCCAAGGCTGCAAGCCTAAGGATTTCACGGTACTTTGTCATGGTCATGACCTCCTTTATATGTATTTACGCCAAAGAGCGCATAAATACAGAATAAAGGAAAAATATGAACTGGAGACACTGGCTCCAAGTATATCGGAATCGTGGCTCCTTGTATAACGGAATGGTGGCTCTCTATGCCCGGACAGGTGGCTCAACGGAGGCCAGAATATTCAGGAAAGTATCCATACAACAAACATAGGCAAAATAAGACGAGGCCAAATGCAGTAATATCAAGCATTTGAGCCTCGTTTACTCTTTAATAACTGTCGAAAATGGGATTGTAAAGTCAAATCTACATGGGTTTGCGATTCATAATATTTGTTAATATAAGAAGCGGAAATCAATTATAAAAAAAAGTATGCTTCAAAAATAGGGAATAATCAAATTTTCAATTCTATGTTTGTTGACATAACTATGCAATAGTGATACTATATTTAGTGGTGAACATTTGTTTGTCATCTATATCTGGACAAACATTTAGAAAGGAGGTGAAAAAATGGCATACAACAAAAAACAAACATCTGAAAGAGCTGCATCAGCTGCATCTAAAGTGCTCCGTGACAAGCGCACAAGTGCCGCTTCAAAAACTGCTGCCGGTAGTGCTCTTTCTCAAAAACCGTCAAAGAAAAAATAGTTCTATGAAAAGGAAACAGAGTGGCCGCTCTGTTTTCTTTTTGGATATCCAACTAACATTCAAATTCTTCTTGAAATTATTAGTATTTCCTTGGCATGCTTATCAACGGCATCCAACCTTTCACTAAAATGTCCGGCTCTAACATATCTTTTCTCCGCTATTTCAAATCCACACCCAGTAAGTAGTTCTGATATTTCATCCATAGTATAGCGTTTGTCACGAATTACATACTCCGCAGATAATTCTCCATCATCTGTAAACTGCTCTTTTCTATAAACCAGCTTATCTTCTTCATCAATTATCATATAATCCGGATCAAAAATATCACCTGTAGTTTGCATAATAGACGTTGGTTTTAATTTCAATAGCAAATCCGAATCATTCCTGACATACCCTTTTTGACTACTTGGTACTAAGTTCCATGTTAGATCAAAGTTCATCACTGAAAGTGCCAAAACACCACCGGTTTTTAAAGAATCATAGACGGTGTGTAATATTCTCTCATTATTCTGCTCATCAGGAAAAGATCCAACCACATCATACAAACATAGTGCCAGATCATATTTCTTTTCCGCTTCATATTCTCTTATGTCCGCTTGTATAAATTCACAAGAGATTATAGACTCTTTTTCTTGCTGTTTCTTTGCTTGCAGAATATGATTCTGTGAAAAATCTATTCCGAATACATCGTATCCTCTGGAAGCTAATTCGATACTATGTCTTCCTGTACCGCAACCAAAATCTATTATATCTTTTATCGTGTTTTTTAACATAGAAGCTTTCGCTAAAACAAAATCTATTTCCTCTTTTTCCCCTCCTGCCCATGCATGATTTTTTATCTGCATCCTGCTATACGCTTCTTTTAGTTGCTGTTCGGAAAATTCAATCAGCCTTTCAAAATTCTTTTTGTATATCTCATCTTCTATTACTTGATCCCTAAATGTAAAAGCTAACCACTCTCTTCCCGGCTTTAATACGCCCAGTCTTTCCTCAAATTCTTCCTTCCCTTCAAAACTACTATTATCTACATCAAAATGAGAATTAATCTGCGAGGAATTATCTGAAACCTCTAAAGCTCCGTCTTCTACAAAACCAATATCTTTTCCAATCAGGCTAATCTCGCGAATATGTTTCTCTATAATACTAGGATTGCACTTTCTCATCGTAGCGCTTTCAAGTGTTTTTACAGTACAAGGATTTGCTGTAGCAAGTCCCCATGCATAATCATTTGAAAAGCCCCAAATAGATTTAAGAAGTTTGCTGGCAATTCCTTGTTTTCTATATTCCTTATTTACAACCAGTTGTACTATCCATGTCATAGTTCCAAAATCCGGATAGTTCTTTCGAATATAAAAAGCTTGACCGATAATCACATTATCCAGTAATGCGAGTGCCACAGAAAAATTATCATTAACATAATTTCTTTGATAATAGGCTACAGGCATCTTTACATTCTGTCCCGGGCGAATAGCTGATCTGTCTGAGTAATTACCATAATTCTCGCTAAACAATCTTGAGCACTGTTCTAGTTGATCCTCGGATAGATCCAGAGCCGATATATTTTTGTATATAATGCTTAGATCCTTATTATCCATATTTGCAAAACGCTCCGCCAAGAAAGATGTATATCCCTCTTGGCTTTCTTTTACTTTGCTCCTCTTCGAAGGAGCACATTTACTACTGTCATAAAGAGAAGCTTGATATCCAGACCGATACTCCAGGTATCGATATATTCCAGGTCAAGCTTGACGACCTCTTCAAAGTCAACTATATCGCTACGACCGGTAGCCTGCCAGAGGCCTGTGATGCCCGGCGTAACGGAGAGCCTTCTCTTCTGTTCTATCTGGTACTGCTCAACCTCATCCACTGTCGGCGGGCGGGTACCCACAAGGGACATGTCACCCTTGAGCACATTGAAAAACTGGGGGAATTCATCAAGGCTGGTCTTTCTGATGAATTTGCCGACCTTGGTGATCCTGGGATCGTTCTCCATCTTAAACATTGCGCCCTGCATCTCATTCTGGGACATGAGCTCTGCTTTGCGCGCATCTGCATCCTTGTACATGGAGCGGAACTTGTACATCTTGAAATGTCTTCCGTTTCTTCCCACTCTGGTAGATGCATAGATCGGTGCGCCCGGAGATTCTATGCAGATCGCGGGGATTAGGAAGATGCTCAGCACAAGCGTTATTATCGAACCCACAAGGCCTCCGAGAATATCCATGATTCTCTTAAGCACGAGCTGCGCGGGATCGTTCAGCTTGCTCGTATAGGTTACGACCTTAAAGAATCCAAGATTCTCAACCTTCTTATTGCTTACCTCAAGCTCAAGTGCATCGATGTTTACATGTACGGCAACACCCATGCTCTGATATTCGTGCATGATATCCACAATGCTCATTCTCTTTCTGTTAGCATAGCCGAGATTGATGAATACGCCGTCAACCTGCATGGTCTTTGTGACCTCAAGCATGTCATCGACATTGGCAATTACCGGGATCCCGTCAATCTCCTCACCCTTCGCATCCTTGTCAACGAGCACGATATATGCGATCCTGAAGTACCAGTTGTTGGTTGATTTAATCTTTTCAAGTATCTGCCCGACCTTGTCGGAGGTGGAAAGAAGCAAAATCTGCTTAAACGAGCGGCTGTTCCGATAATATGCTGCAATAATAACTTTTACCAGCTGATGTCCGAGATAGGACAATACGAAATAGCTTATCAGGAAATAAACCATCTGAAGTCTGGGGAAGGTCGTGGACTCCTTGATAAAATACAGGAAGAAGAGTCCGGCAAGCATAATGCATATCTCAGACTTAAGTACAGCGAAAAACTCCTTAAACCAGCCTCTGTCAAATATATTGCTGTCAAGATTGAACAACCTATTTCCAAGGACGCAGGCAAAGAGTTCAACCAGTAGGAAAAGCATATATACGTCCTTGTCAGCCTCAGGAATGTACATAAAGCCGAAGCGGATGTTTTCTACAGGCCTGTAGGCTGTTCCAAAGCGGATGAGATTTGCAATGACCAATGAAAGGACAACCACTGCCATATCAAAGAACAGGAAAATATATCGTTTTATCAGGTTTTCCTTCTGGAACATGTTTCTTCTCCGGTGCTAAGCACCATCTTTCTGTCAGATAGGTAGTATTGGGGGTAGATGCTTTTAGGTTAAGCTGCTTTTGAGTCAGACGCTCTTGATCTTGTCAAGTGCCGCTGCAATAACAGCATCCATGTCGTAGTACTTGTACTCTCCGAGGCGGCCTCCGAAGATGACCTTCTCTTCCTTGTCGGCAAGTGCCTTGTATTTCGCATATACTGCAGCATTCTTTTCGTCGTTAACTGGATAGTATGGTTCGTCCCCCTTCTTCCACTCCGATGAATACTCGCGGCTGATGATGGTTTTGGGTATATCGTTTCCTTCATCATCCTTGCCGAACTCAAACCATTTATGCTCGATGATTCTTGTAAACGGTGTTTCTCTGTCGGTATAGTTGACTGCGGCATTACCCTGGAAGTTGGGCTTATCGAGCACTTCGGTCTCAAATCTCACGCTCCTGTACTCAAGTGTACCCTCGCTGTAATCATAGAAAGCGTCGATAGGGCCGGTGTAAACAATTCTTTGAGCCATGGCATCCCACTTAGCTCTGTCGGCGAGATAGTCCTCGTTTAATCTAACCTCGATGCCATCAAGCATATTTGCGACCATCTTGGTGTATCCGCCCATGGGGATGCCCTGGTAGAGTGCATTGAAGTAATTGTTGTCGAAGGTAAGTCTTACGGGAAGTCTCTTGATTATGAATGCGGGGAGATCCTTGCAGTCGCGTCCCCACTGCTTCTCGGTATAGCCCTTAACGAGCTTCTCGTAAATATCGGTTCCGATAAGAGAGATTGCCTGCTCCTCTAAGTTCTTGGGCTCCGTGATGCCTGCTGCCTTCTTCTGCTCCTCGATCTTTGCCGCAGCTTCCTCGGGAGTAACCACACCCCACATCTTATTGAAGGTGTACATGTTGAAGGGAAGGGAGTAGAGCTCTCCCTTGTAGTTGGCAACCGGGCTGTTCGTGAAGCGGTTGAATACCGCAAATCTCGTCACATAGTCCCATACTTCCTTGTTGTTGGTGTGGAAGATGTGTGCTCCGTATTTGTGCACATGAATCTTCTCTATGTCTTCAGTATAGACATTTCCTGCGATATGATCACGCTTGTCGATGACGAGTACTTTCTTTCCCGCATCGGTCATCTGTCTTGCAAATACGGCGCCGTAGAGGCCCGCGCCTACTATGAGGTAATCGTACATGGTTTTCTCCTGATTATTTATAATTATTTCTGTCTTTTTGTGCTCCGGCTATCTCGACTTCTCCGGATATTCGATCTGCGGAACGAATCTCCTTCCGTCCCTAGCCGCACGCCTGAGCACTTTCAGCTTAAGGCCCTTATATGCGACATGCCTTCCGAAGAGTATCCTATAATATTCCTTTGCAAACCAGAAAAGGAAGAAGGCTTTCCTCCTTTTGTTCTGGAATCTGTAGGTGTAATAGTCGTTTCTGTAGGAGTAGTATCTGCGCTCGATCCTGTCCTTATCATCCTCTTCACGAAGATTTCTCGCTGTCTCGTTTCGCTGCATCTTATGAGTCACAACGCTGTGTCCGCAGATATAGCAGGGATGCGACGCCGATATCCTGAGGGAATACTCCGTGTCATCCCCCCAGATAAAGTACTGTCTATAGGGAAGGCCAAGCTTCTTAACAAGCTCTGCTTTCATGAAGAATGAGACGAAGGTTGCAACTTCAAGGCTTACGAGTCCGTACTGAAGAAGCTGTTTTTTCTCAGCCCAGTTTTTCATGATGGCGTGGTGGTTCATCTTGCAGGGCGTACCGTCCGTCCAGAGCGCCACGCTTGAGAGATATCCGAAATCGTCTTTAAGGATCTCCGCTGCCTTAAGGAGTTCATCCAGTGAATCCTCGCGGACAACGGTATCGTCATCCATGAGCCAGAGGTAATCTCTTCCGTCGATGCAGGCTTCATTCATTCCCTTAAAGAAGCCGCCGGCTCCGCCTGTATTCTCAGTCTGGTTTATCGTGATGAGATTGCTGTATTTATCCGACAGTGTATTAAGAAGCTGCGCCGTTCCGTCGGTACTTGCATTATTCACGGCATAGACAAAGAGCTCATACTTTCCTGTATCATATTTACTTGCAAACAGCGCTTCTATGCATTCTTTTAAAAGCGCCTCGCGGTTGTAGGTAACCACCACCGCAGCTATCTGTTTTTTGTTCATCTTACGTTAGGTTCTTTATTCTTTACGGCTTTTTTGCATTCTTTCAATGCCCTTGTTAAACCTTCATGATTCTTTTAAAAAGCTCTAGCTAAACTTTACAAGTAATGATTCCCGATGCTTCAAAGATACGGTCAAGTCTTGCTTCAAAGCTTTCCGGCCTGAATTTTTCATCAAAGAGCTTTTTCGTAGCCAAGCGGTATTCTTTATTATCGAAATTGACTGCCTGTATAAGATCTGATCTCCATTCTTCCTTAAGTTCCGATGAAAGCACATTTACGCCGATCCCGTATTTCTCTACGAGTCTTCTGGTATCGCCGCCGATATTGTTGATGACCGGAAGCCCGCCCGCAAAGTAGTCGATGCTCTTCATAGTCAGTCCGACGAATACATCGGGCTTCATTATATTGAGACCGAAATGGCACCTGTCGAATATCTTCTGCTTCTCTGCCTCGTCATAAATCTTTCCGTGGTAGATGACTTCGGCGCCGGCCGATCTTGCCGTGCTTATCAGTTCTTCCTTCTTTTCGCCGTCTCCGATTATGTGAAGAAGCGGCTTCTTTTCTCTCGAAGGGAGAGATCTTATTATCTCTGCAATGCAGGGGATGTCTATTATGTTGTTGATGGAGCCTATATAGCAGAGGGCGATGCGGTCGGTGGGAGGAGTGAATTCTCCTTGATCAGAAGACTGCTTTTCCGGGACTGCTTTACCCTGATCTGCCAGCTGTTTTTCCGGATTTGCTTGCCCTGTCATACCGGATTCTTCACCGTAGGCTATTTCTGCTTCTCTCTTTGCCAGATACAGCGTCTTGATCTTCCCGGGTTCGCACTTTCCCTTGAGAACCTTCTTGTAAAGGCTGCACTCGGTAACTATGATATCCGCCGCGTCTACAAATCCATCCCTCAAATGCCTCCATACCATGAATGGCGGCAGCCCGTTTATATGTCCCATAGGCATTGTCTCGGGCCACATATCGATGAGGTCGATCACTAGCTTAAGGTTTTGATCCTTCCTGCGGTAATGAGCCGCCTGCTTTACCAGGCTGTTAGGCGGTGCAAGCACCCACAAGAGATTTGGCTTTAATCTCTTTGCTCTTTCGATCGCTTCCCTTGCAAACTTATCGTGGGACAGCAGTCTGTCTGCAGAGAGATTCTTCGTGTAGCTCCTGGCATGAACAAAGATGAAGCCCTTGGGCTTTTCCGTGCGGTACTCTTTTTTGAAGTGGCGGTAATCCGAGGTTATCACTCTCACGGCGTTTCCGCGCTTTTCAAAATAGTCCTTCAGGAGAAGCACCCTGTCCTCGTATGTATCAAAACAATTTACGATAACTACCTTCATGAACGCTCCGTCTTTTCAATGGACTCCTTCAGGGAATAAATCTGATAGTCGAGTCCCGGGTAAACCGACATTTCCTTGGAGTAGCAGCTGCTGCCGAATGCCTTGTTGGTAAGTCCGCCTATCTTGCCCTTGCTTGCGGATGCTATTCGAAGCATCGGATTAAAGAGATTGGTCGGGAGCATTCCGCGCCCGGTGTTTGCAAGATGAATGCAGAACGCCATGAAAAAGGTTCCGGTGTATTCTTTATTCTGGGGGAAGAAAATGTTCCCTTCCCCGGAGAATTCTTTTTTATCCACAAGCATAAGCTGGCAGAGGAATTCGCAGAGGTTCTCGACATAGAGCATCGAGCGTCTGTTGCCCGCCATAGGGAATACCGGAAGCTTTCTCGCAAGCTTCGCAAGAGAATTGTAATTACCTTTACAGCCCGGGCCGTAAATGAGAGGCGGTCTAAGGATTACTGTCTTGAAGCTGCTGTCCGCAAGCGCTCTAATTCTCATATCGGCCTGCCATTTGCTGTCGCCGTAAAAGTTTGCGGGTTCAGGCTTTGTGGACTCATCGACGATCTTCTTTTTTCCATAGGGAGCAGAGTCACCGTATACGATCATGGAGCTCATGAATATGAACTCCGGCACACCTTCGCGCTTAGCCTTCTTTGCGGTCTCTACTGCAAGCTCGGTATTGACTTTGTAGTATTTCTTCTTGGTTTCCGCGGATACGCCGCCGATATCGGCATGGGCTATACCTGCGAGATGGTAGATTATATCATATTTTGAGAAATCAGCCTCTCTCCATGCTTCATCCTGCATATCGAGCTCATCGATCTCAAAATTGTCTGCGTATTTTTCTTTTGCGTATTTTATGAAGCTGCGTCCGATGTAGGAATCCTTTCCGGTAAGGAGGATCTTCTTTTTCGCGGTTTTGTCGGGAGCAACTTCTTTTCCGTTAAAGCCGATCACGGAATCGGGGTTCTGGATCTTTTCAAGGTCGGATTCGAGGATACTGAAGAATTCATCTTCTTCGTCATCAGTATCATCCTCGAAGAGATCTATATCCGCGCCATTTCTTCTGAAGACCTTATTCCGCAATCCGCGAATATTTCCGCATGTGTTCGAATTTCTGTGTTCTCCTTTTTCGGGATTAAAGCTTCCGGTGCCTCCCTCGACAACTCCCTTGGATGAAAGCACGGAGCTGATGGTTCCGAAGAAGCATTTAAGATCCATCAGGAATCCGCTCAGGCTGCTCTTTCTGAGTGCCTTGACGTACTCGCCGTCAAGCTTGGCCTTGACCGGTATCTCAAGCTCGTCGCGTCCGTTTATCTGCGCCCAGCCCGTAAGTCCGGGCTTAACGCTGTTTGCGTCATATTTATCCCTCTCGGCGATAAGGTCGTCCTGATTCCAGAGAGCAGGGCGTGGGCCTACGAGAGTCATCTTGTTTCTGAGAATATCAAAGAGCTGCGGAAGCTCATCGATGGAAAGCTTTCGGATGATCTTTCCGGATTTTAATATGAGATTATCCTGCGCTTCCTTTGAGAGAAGATGCGTTGGGACATCACCTGTGTTTTTCTTCATCGAGCGAAGCTTATGAATATTGAAGTAGCTTCTGTTTGTACCGACTCTCTTTTGCACGAAGATCGGATTCCCGGGATCCTCAAGGAAGATGATAACAGAAGACACTGCTATCACGGGTATCGCAAAGATAAGTCCGACTCCGGCTACAGCAACATCTATCGCACGCTTAACATACTTTTCGTAGAAGGTCGCCTTGTCGCAGAGCTTCTCGCTGATACCGAGATTGTCTACTGCAAGCTCTACAGCCTCCTTTTTGTTCACACGATCGGCAAGGAAGGTAATCCCGGCTGCAAAGAGTATTCCGGCCGCTATGAGCTTTTTCTGATCGGATCTTTTCATAGGCTTCCTTCCTCGGCAGCTTTTTATTCAACTCTTACTTTAGCTGACATCTCGGTGTTGTCTTTTATAATACCACAAGATATGGTATTGTATCAATCTTTATGGATATACTTGGTTTCTTTATGTGTGACAAATCTTGCCCAGAGATATTTGATGCGGATCACATTTCTCTTCGCGAAGCTTACAGGCCGCTCCTCCGTATTAAACACGGGATATTCCTTTATGGTGAGACCGTTGTGAATCACCCAAACCTGAAGGAGGCGCTCTGAGAGGAAGCCGTAGAGACGGTCCTGGTAGGCAGCATTTTCTGAAACAGTGTCAGAGCCTATTAGTTCTTCTTCAGAGTTTTGTACAGCCTCTTTGACTTTGTCTGACTCTTTGGATTTCTCCAGCTCAAAAAGGATAGGAAAGAGCCATTCGCAGTATCTTTCAAGGTTTCTTCGGTTGAAAATGAACATGTTGTAGTAGTAACCGACATGTCCGTTCATTATTCCGTCGAAGGTGCTTATATACTCTGGACAGAGCTTTTCCATTACAGCCTTAAGACGCTCCATATCCGAGATGTTGTGGCATCTGTTGTAGGAGCCGTAAAGCGTACTGAAGGTTTTGTATCTCTTCGGAAGGATGACGGTGTTATCGTCGATATCGCCGAAGTCACCCAGCACTTCCGGACATTTCCCGGTTTTCCTATAATCCGCGAAGCCGGCCTCATCGGTAAAGAATCTTCTGTAATGAACAAGTCCGGTTATCTCATCCGGAGACTCTTTCCCGTTTTTCCAGAGCCAGTACAAGCCGGTGAGCTCGCAGAAGGTGGGATTTTTGTCGGAAATGTTTTCTCCCGAGTCATCCCTGAGATAATCGGGCTTGCTATTGTCATTCTTTCCGACATGGAGCACCTTGTAGAGACTGTTATTTATTTTTTCGTCATCAAATTTCTTGTGTGTGATTACGTATATCATATTCGCTCAGCAGCTCCGCTGCATCATTCATTGTTACACACTCTGCTTTTGCTTTATTCTCTCTTGCATTCTTTTAATTTATCGATCTGTTCTGTCAGTTTTGCTCCGGATTCCGGATACTCTTCATGCTCTGCAAAAGCCACACGCGATCCCTTACCATGAGAGGAACGCTCTTGTGGTGGCGCGTTGTGACTGTAGCGCTATGGGTGCGGTACAGCAAAAACGGATCCGGTATGTACAGAAGCTTTGAATACTTGCATATCGCCAGTCCGATGTAGCTGTCGTGCATCGGGATATTTTTCGGGAAGGGAAGGAAGTATCTAACCAGCTGCCTTCTGAATGCCAGGCAGCTTCCCTGCACCGGGTTTTTCACGATTATGTCCGCAGATTTTATCATGTATGCCTTTTTCTCCGCAGGCTGCTCTTCCATCAGCTCATCGTTTTCATCGATATTTTTATATCCGTGAACAATGCCTCCGAGAGACTTGTCCTTCTTGAAAATCCGCATGATCTTGGCAACCTTGCCGCGCTCCCAGATATCGTCCTGATCTGCGAGGAAGATGATATCTCCCCTGCACAGGCTGATTGCATTCTCAAAGTTTGAGATCACACCTTTCTTTTCGCAGAGCACCGGCTTTATGCGGTTATCGCCCTCTGCATATTCACGGAGTATATCCCAGGTCCTGTCCTTTGAAGGGTTGCAGGAAACGATGAGTTCATCTTCATCCGAAAGCTGGGATATGATCGAATTTATCTGCTTCTTTATGAATTTTTCGCCATTGTAGGCTGCCATTGCAACCGAAACTCTCATGGTGTGTCTTTCCAATCTTTTCCTATTTATATGCTCATACAAAGTTTATTATACCAAAATCTCTCTGTCATATACAGTTTAATAACCTTAAGAATTTATTAAGAGAAAGAATACCCATACATCCGCCTGAAAGCGCCTAATGCATGGGTATGGATCTTAGTTGTAATAGTTTATGAAGTAGACCAGGCGGTCGACGAGCAGCTCGCGCCCTTCTTTGCTGAGATTCTTGTTATCGCGGAGGTAGGGCGTGTAATTGTCCTCAGTGATGCTTCCGAAATAGTTGTCTACAAAGCTTCCGGATGTAAAGATCTGGATACCGCCGCCCTCGGAAAGCACGTAATCTCCGGGAGTTCCGTAATCATTTCTCACAAGCTCGGCGCTCTTATGCTCGCCGTTTTCATCGGTGAATGAGTTGTAATAAGGTGACATGCAGATAACGCGAACATGCGGATGCATGACCGTTATCATATTTGCGGCAAGAAGGATATTGCCCGCAAAGGTATCGGCAGCCTCTTCTATCTCCGTGATGTATGTAGGATGATTCAGATAATAGTCCGTTAGATCATAGAAAATAATGACCATATCGATCTCGTTGAGGTCGATATTTTTTAATGTATCCAGAACCTGCGCGGCATCCGGCGGGTTGTTTTCCCCGAGAAGATTTGCTCCGGTCTCGATATTTCCAATAACTGTATCAGGAAATGAAAGGAAGGTGCTTAGATAATACGGAGTATAGACGTCAAGCGGATTTGCCAGAGGATCCTGAATATTCGTCTGCGTCGCATAGGTCCCTGAGATAGCGCAGTTGATGACATAGGCTCCCGTCTTTTCAGCAAGCATAGCCGCCATTCCATCCTTGGAATCGCGGTCCTGTGCAAAGGGATCATTGCCGAGGATCAGGATATCTTTTACCTCTTGTTTTACAACATAACCATTGGCATCCATGAGCGGCATGATCACGTCGTAATTATCCTCATAATTGGCGATCGCTTCGTCATCTATTTCTTTGTCAATCGATACGGGATTTAAGAAGCTGCGAAACCTCAGTATTGCAAATACCACGAGGCCTATGATCAGCAGTCCGAGTCCCGCCATCGCTATCCAGTGCAGGTGTTTCTTCATAAAGTTAAAATCGGTAAAGCGTATAGATTATATTCCTACTTACGCAATAATACAGTTTAGAGAAAATCTATTTATACAATTCTTAAATATTCGGTATTGAAAAATCCATCTCGGGATTTTTGTATATCACATAACCATCGGTGCGTGTATATTCCTCAAGGCCGTAGTCGGCAGGATTTCCGTTCAGCTTCTTATCCTCTCCCACGACTACATAATGGCAGGCCTTCCATCTGGTCTCATTTGCAAGCTCCTCAGCGTTTATCGCATCGCTGTCAAGGATTTCTCTAAGTCTGTTATCCGAGCCCTCCCCGAAAAGCTTGATATCATCCCAGCCATAAGGCATCACCACAAGAGCAGTATACTGTCTTACAAAGGTGAGATGCTCAGACGGAAATGCCACTCTCACTTCGCGTCCCGGTATGACCACTTTGTCGCAGATATCTACCACGGCCTGCGGCATATGGTATTCGTTTTCGGCAACGCTGTATCTTTCATCTGTATAGATCAACCTTCCGCCTATCATGATAAGCACGGCCGAAGCGATGATCAGGATTACCCGAAGCTTTCCGCGCATTTTAAGGACTATCTCCGTAAGCGTGTACGCGACAGTCACGGACACCGGCAGCATCCAGAGAAGCCTGTAGTAAACCTCCTCATCCGCGAATCTGACGATCAGCTTTGCGACAGGCGGCAGAAAGAAAAGGATAAGAATAACCAATGGCATATACACAAAAAGTATGCGCCTCTCCTTCCTCTTCTCAGTGACAAGGAGCCAAATGACTGCGGCGAGGTAGTAGAAAAATATCAGTCCCCAGCCTGCGTATGAATTAAAATGTGTTACCACAAAATCCCACATTTTTGTCTCCGATTTACAATTTCATAAGTCCGGCCTTCTATACGATCACAGCCGATCCATCATAATAGTTTCTACAAAACAAGATAAAGTCCCGCAAACACTGCACAGGGAAGGCTGGCTATAACCATTGGCAATATATGCCTTCCTTTTTTGAACATGAATATCGCCAACACCGCGCAGATCGCAGCGGGCAGCACGCAGATCAGTGCGCCGAGAGTACTGCAAAGGCATCCGGCGGTATTGAGCATAAACAAAAGGATGTACAGTCTCGCATCGATTTTCTTATCTTCCCGCAGGCTCTTCAGTATCATGAAAAGACATAATATGATACCCGGTATGACGAGGGATGCGATAGTCGCCTTTCCCTCCCTGAGTCTTGTAATAAAGAACTTTTCCGGTGTCATGTATGAATAGAATCCGAACACCGTAAGAAGCTCCGTAAAGAGCATGAATACCGGAAGATATCTTCTCTTTTCTCCTAAAAGGATCTCGCCAAAAAGCGCATAGACCGCATAGGTCAGGGGAAGGAATATCGCAGGCACAAGTACATGAGCCATCGACACAACGCTGCATTTACAGATATCCGAGACTACTGCCAACCATATCGGGAAAGGTGCAAGTCCGTGTCTTGGCTCAAATTCGGTCGTCGCTCCCGTGTAGGGTATGCGGTAGTAAAGCTTATCCGCTCCGATTGCCGCCGTCGCCTCGGAAACATAGTAGGAATCGTCAACCTCGGTGTAAGCAAGCCTGATTTGGAGTATCACCTGTACAATGATTCCGATGACAACGATTGCAAGAAGGATCTTTTCCCAGGCTTCACCGCTTCGAAGTATAAACGACAGAGTGGAACTATTATTATATCTTGGATATGAACTAAACTCATTCTGCATTTTACTGCGATAACGCAGTGTTTCTTTTCTTTTCCTTATCGCAGATATAATAAATACAATAAAGGATACCGCAGCCAGCCCGGCTGATACGATCACAAATTCTTTTTTTATCGTATCGTATGAGTGCTCTTTTAAAATATTGTAAACAGCTATGAACTGGAAAACACTCCAGAGGATGAGCTGACCGAAAAGCCAGGAAAATGTGAGTTTCCCCATGATCCCGAGTTTCATATCCTCATGGCTCACGCCTTTTTCATCCACATAGCAGCCAAGGTTTATCCTTTTGCAAGTGATAAGTCCCGATCCGATCACAGTCGGGAGTATAACCAGCGTGAGAAGGGATAAAACTACTGATACAAAGTTCATTCGTTCCCCTCCTCTCTTGAAGCCTCATCCGGAGCCGGCTCATTCTCTCTGGGAGCTTCCTCGCCGGATTCCTCATTTTCTACATCTTCATCTTCCGAATATTCTTTATTCTCTACTTTACGAAGTTCTTCCTCCACAACCTTCTCACTGAAAAGATGTACTTCAGTAGCCATCAGCATCATAAGGATCCAGAGAGCTGTGGAGAAGCACGCGAGCTTGTAGTCATATACTCCGCAGCCCAAAAATACGTTTCTCACGGCAAGAATAATTGCGGTCAATATCGCTGTAAGCACCGCGCCAAAGCCGAGTATTCCTTTCCCGTTTCCTTCTATGGCGTTTTCAGGGTTCTTATTTTTTCTAAAGAATGCAGCACCCCTAAGTATCCAGAGCACTGCTGCTATCATAAGTGAAACTTCAAACCAGAAGAGCGAGAAATCCATATAGTACTTCGCAAGAACAGGTGAATTTCGCTTGAAGATATCATAATTTCTTGCAGTAAATGAAATGAAATCCGTACCGGAAAGAAGCTTTCTTGTGATGATCGGGCCCGCCATGTACCCGGCAAAATCGATTGCAGTATCATGAAGGATCTCGGATCTGTTGGTCTCCCAGGCCTCCTTCGCCATGTCGAGATAAAGCTTATTGGCCTCTTTTGTTCCTAATTTATCCTCTATCGCAGGCTCAAGTACTGTCTTTACGGCACTTCTGTGGATCCTTGCCTCATCGACCGGCTCATCGCCGGCGGCTTCCCAGATGCGAAGTCTTAAGCCTCCGTGGTAAAGAAATACCTTCCAGCAAACGCGGTCAAAAAGGCTGACCTCGATGCTCTTTGTCGGAAGCGCTTTTACGTTTCTGTCCTTTGCAATCCCATACGAACCAACGGTTATTACCGCAAACATGATCACGATGATAAAAGGAAATACGATTCCTTTTTTGGTGGTCCTGAGGATTATGACTGCTGCCCTCACAAGAAGGATAAGCACCGGGATTCCGCCTACTATCAGAAGATCCCACTCGGTCAGTGACGCAAGCATCCAGAAAAGACATGCCCTTCCGAGATCGAAGCAGAATGCCTTCGCATCCGTCATGGACCTGCTGCCCCAGGCATTTCTCACGTAGGCTATCTCAAGCATGAGAAAGCTTAGTGCAAATGAATCCGCCAGTATTGCCATATGCGATTGCAGCATGAACGGGAACGTAGCGATCACAAGGCTTCCCCAGAAATAGAAAACCTTTTTGAATCTGTCCCTTCCGAAGGCCTTCAGGAAAAAATATCCGGCGCAGATCGCGAGGGACAGCTGCAGAAGGTACATAAAGCTGTACCATGAAAGATTAAAGGCCATTCCAATGGCTCTTATAAGCAAAAGTACCGCCGGATAGATGACTCCGGTATAGACATTGCACGAAAGCGTACCGGATACGGCGACGTTAGCCGCGGTATCCCCAAAAAGCTGGACATACCCGAGATTCTTTACTATATAGCAGATCCCGAAAATGATCTGCGCGGTAAAGCCTATTATTATCAGCCTGCCCATAGCGGCAAACACAATTTTTCCGCTTTTTTTCTCCATTATCCCGGGAAATGTCCTTTGCATGATTTAAGCGTATTTTTCCGCTTACTGTACTCCGAAGAATCTGTGTATGGTCTCGCAGATATAGTCAACCTGCTCTGATTTAAGTCCGTAATAAAGCGGAAGTCTCGCAAGACGCTCACTCTCGTGGGTAGTGTATTCGTCCTTTCCGTGGAAACGTCCGAACTTCTCGCCCGCAGGTGCGGTGTGAAGAGGAATGTAGTGGAACACCGACATGATCTCATTCTTTTTGAGGAAGTCGATAAATGCAGTTCTCTCTTCAATATCCGCACATTTAACATAGAACATATGAGCATTGTGAACACAGCCCTCAGGAATAGTCGGGAGCTCAAGCTTTCCGGCTTCTTTGAGGTCTGTCAGCTTCTCGTAATATCTGTTCCAGCTTGCAAGCCTGTCCTCGTTGATCTTGTCCGCAACTTCAAGCTGAGCGTAAAGATATGCCGCATTCATGTCGCTGGGAAGATATGATGAACCATGGTTAACCCAGGTGTATTTGTCGATCTGTCCGCGGAAGAATTTGCTCCTGTTGGTACCCTTCTCACGTATGATCTCAGCCTCTTCCACATCCTTCTCATCGCGGATAAGAAGAGCGCCGCCCTCACCCGAGCTGTAGTTCTTGGTCTCATGGAAGCTGAGTGCACCGAAGTTTCCGATAGTGCCGAGAGCCTTCCCCTTATATGTCGACATGATGCCCTGAGCCGCATCCTCGATAACATAGAGATCATGCTTTTTTGCGATCTCAATGATCTTGTCCATCTCGCAGGAAACTCCTGCATAGTGAACGGGCACGATAGCCCTTGTCTTAGGTGTGATCGCATTCTCGATCTTGTTTTCGTCGATGTTCATGGTGTCCGGCCTGATATCGACAAAAACGGGAACAGCGCCTCGCAGTACGAAGGCATCGGCTGTTGAAACGAATGTGTAGGACGGCATTATCACCTCATCGCCGGGCCGTATATCACACAAAAGTGCTGCGAGTTCGGTCGCATGTGTGCACGAGGTCGTAAGCAATGCCTTTTTTGTTCCTGTTTTTTCTTCCAGCCACGCATTGCATTTTTTCGTGTATGCGCCGTCGCCGCAGATCTTCTGGTTGCGGACGCATTCCTGAATGTAATCCATTGCTGTTTCCACATAGGGTGGTACATTAAAGTTGATCATGTTGTCTCCTGTTGCGGTTACTACCGCTTGATTTTTTAATCCCGGCATTATGTTCTTAACAAGATGATGCCGGCTTTTCTTATCTGATGCTTTATCATTTGATGCTTCTATCAGTGCTATTGCTGATGATGAACCTCGGTCTTCCCTTGACCTCCTCATAAACTCTGGCAAGGTAATTTCCTATGATCCCGAGTGAGAAAAGGATAAGTCCGCCGATCATCAGCATGAGAAGAATGACTGTCGTAAACCCGTCCGCCGCGGTTCCCATAAAGAACCTTACCAGGGTCTGGATCCCGAGCCCTATCGCAAGCACTACGAAGATCGCGCCGATAACGCTGACCATTCGAAGCGGAAGCGTCGTAAAGCTGGTCACATTGCTGACCGCATATCTTATCAGGCTTGCAGTAGACCACTTGCTCTTTCCGTATTTTCTCTCCTGCACCTCGTAATAGACTTTCTCGGTCTTAAAGCCCACCCAGAAGCTGAGCGCTCTGAAGAAGGTGTTCTTTTCGGGGAGCTGCAGAAGCGTGTTTACAACCTTTCTGTCGAGAAGCTTGAAATCTGATGAAGCCTTCATGTCCATCTTGATAAGTGCGGTCATGATGCTGTAAAAGATCCCTGTCGAAAGGCTGTGGATCGGGTTTTCTTTTCCACGCTTGGACTTTATGCCCTCGACAACCTCGGCTCCGGCCTTCCATTTCTCAAGCATTTCAAGGATCACTTCCGGCGGATGCTGAAGATCGCAGTCCATAACCACGGCCGCATCGCCCTTTGACATCTCAAGTCCCGCAAAGATCGCCGCCTCTTTTCCGAAGTTCCTTGAAAACTCGGCGCCGCGGACTCTCTCATCCCTATCCGCGATCTCGCAGATATTGGCGTAGGTGGCATCCTTTGATCCGTCGCTTATAAAGATGAGTTCAAAGGAAATATCATTTTTTTCAAAAAGCTCACGGAGCACGCTGTATGTATTTTGAATGTTCTGCTCCTCGTTAAAGGACGGCAGTATAACTGAAAGCTGCACTTTATTCCTCCGAAACCGAAAGTTTCCGTCTTCAGGTTCTTAGCATTTTCTGATATATTAATCTCTGTTTTTCTGAATTTAGATAGTTTCTCAGTTCAGATTATCTCTGAGATTATGATCGATATTCTCTGTCTTAACATAAATGACGCCGTCTACGAGCTTGACGCTGCTCTCTGCGGGGAAGCTGTCCATGAGAATGTATTCCTCGCTGTTGTAGATCCTTGCGATCTCATCGCCGGTTATCATGTTGAGACTGCTTCCCAAATAGTTCTTTATAAAGAGCTCGTAGTCGGTATTTTTATAAAGCAGGTAGTCTCCGGATAATCCGATAAGATTGTCGGTAACTCCTCCCGTCAGATCCGCCTTGGGATACTGGTCCTCGCTGACAACACCGATCATCGCAACGGGGATTCCGGGATAATAGCCCGGCGTCTGCTCGATCCGGTCAAGAAGCCTTACGCAGTACGCATAAGTTCTCTCGTATTTTTTCTGAAGATTTGAATAACCGATGTTGTCGGTCACGGTGTAGCACAGGATAAGGACAGTGGCGCAGATGAAGGCGATCCAGGTGGATACTGCTGAAATTTTATTCGTTTTGGCAGTCATCGCATCGATCATTCCCAGTAAACAAACCGGGAACATTACCCACTGGTATCTCATCAGCGCATGGTATGTAATGTCGCTGGATATTATCATGATGATATTCGAGGCAAGGGGAAGAACAATTATCACAAGCAGAGCGATGATATAGAGCCAGATGCTCTTATACCATTTTTTCCTGACGATCTCCCTTACAAGAAGGACTGCTGCCGCAAGCGCGAGAAGACCTATCGCGATCCATGCGAAAGCATTGGGTGCAAGTATGTCAGACTTTAAGGTAAAGGCGGCAAAATCGCGGTACATCGCGGCAATCTTGTGAAGAAGTCCACCGGAAGCTGCTTCTGCTATGTTTGTGGTGGCACCTGCACCGGCTGCAGTGCTACCCGCCCCTTCAAGTGAATTAATTCCTTGATATGTATCAAGAACTTTACCCTGTATCTTAAGCATTACTTGAAGGATCAGGAAATACAGCGCTCCTCCGCCGATTCCCATGTAAAGAAAGTGGAGGACATCAAAGAATTTAGCCTTAACGCTGTCGCGGCTGCCTTTTTCAATGCCTGTAGTACCCGAATTTTTCTTTGTATCTTTTGATTTTCTGCCTTCTCCCCCGCATTTTGTAATCCTAAGTACCGCCGCGTACATGCAAAGCAGTATGACTACCGGAAGATATGCCTGATAGGTTCCCATGCTGAAAGCAAGAAGCACTGCTCCAGCTATCCAGCCGAAGCGGAATTTTTTCGTGACAAAAACCGCCAGTATTCCAAAGAGCATTCCAAGCATGTATCCGTCCATTGTAAAGACGTAAGCGAAGGTCGATGCGAGCGCCGGGAAGGCTGCCATTATCGCACCGACAAGTGCGCTGCTTAATCTGCCCTTCAGTTCAAGGACTTCCGCTGTGATCGCCGCCGATACGGACAGATACAGAATGCTCAGTATTCCTATGAGCCAGGGAAGCGCAAAATAGCTTGATATTCCGCAGGCCGTGCCGAGAAACCATCTTCCCGACGTGATCATGTTCTGGTCAAAATATAGGCTTGCGAGTCCGTCGTGATTCGGAAAATCTCCGACCATCACGGTCATATGTGTTATCAGCCCTATGACAAAGCAGGCTATAAAAGCGGTCTTTGCCCGGCTGCTGATCTTCAATTTTGAATTTTCAAGAAATTCGCCCGCTGTTTTCATTACACTTTTCTGATCCCCGGGATCAGCTTTCTTTTATCTGTTATTCCTGATATATTCTGCCATGTACTCCGCGATCCTTTCGGCTCCGTTCTCATTGGGATGAAGTCCGTCGACAGAGTAGGTGAAGATGTTTTCCACCGATTCATTGTCCATGCACTCGGACAGATCTATGTATTCTATTCCGAGCTCATCTGCCACCGATTTCTGAACGCGCCGATACCCGGTGACAATGCCTCCTCCGTAGTCCTTTTCCGTGGCTGCGGTCATATTGGCATAGTCCCTCAGCTCAGCTTTCCTGCCATACTCATCCACAGTATCGGAAACCGCCGGATACCATGTGAGCGGCGGTGCGGCAATGATTATTCGAAGCGAGGGATACTTCTTTTTAAGTCTGGACACGACGCTTCTAAGTGCACCCTCGTAGGTGTATTCGTCGTATTTATCCGAGCCTGTCTCAAGCGGGATCGCATTGTGATAATCGTTCACAAGATGCTCTATCACAACGATCTCCGTCTTTGAGAGGTCTGTTTTTTTAAGCTCGCCGAGCCTGCTTTCAAAATAGTCCGCGGAAGAGACGCTATCGACGGAATTTTCCTGATATCTGAAGTCATACGCCGTTATCGCCTGCGTCAGAGCAGCCAATGACATCGCATCCGATGTGTCGTCAAGCCTTCCGTCCCTGTCCGTATAGGCAAGACAGGTTCCGCCGAAGGACGCATCAAAGACTTCCTCGCCCAGCTTATCGGATAACCTGTGGGCAACCGAGTTTTCATCCTGGTAATAGGCAAAGATGCTGTCCCCGAAAAGAACGATCTTAGGCGAGCTGTAGTAATACTCTGTCTTGTTCTCGTTTTTCATGAACATCCAGAAGATGATTCCGAATACCGCGAGCATTATCAGCGTCACGACAACACCCGCCACTGTCACGCGAAGGGAAAGGAGCGTTTTTCTGTTTTCGTTATCGGTATTGTCTGCCATTTTATCGTTCTTTCACTATCTTTCCGTCTTCGACGCGGTAAACATGGTCGCACTTTTCTATCGTCTGAAGCCTGTGTGCGATGATTATCAGCGTCTTTTTGCCCTGGAAATAGTTGATGGAGTGCATGATCGCAGCCTCTGTATCTCCGTCGAGAGCTGCAGTCGCCTCGTCAAGGATAAGTATCTCGGGATTGTGATAAAGCGCTCTCGCAATGCTGATCCTCTGGCGCTGTCCACCGGATAATCTGATTCCGCGTTCACCAACGGTTGTATCAAGTCCCTCGGGAAGAGAGCGGATAAAATCGTCCATCTGGGCTTCCCTTAGTACTTCCCAGACTCTCTCGTCGCTGATCTTTTCTTCCTCGATGCCGAATGCGACATTGCGTCTTATGGTATCATCGAGCATGTAGATCATCTGAGGTATATAACCAATGTTTAGCAGAAAGCGTCTGTGATCTCTCATCCTCTCGCTGCCCGGCTGGGCATCACGCTGGGTGATATCGGTGGAATCGACGAAAACTTCGCCCTCCTGCGGAACTAAAAGTCCGAGTAGGATGTCGACAATAGTGCTCTTTCCGGCACCTGTCGTTCCGACTATTCCTATGGATTCGCCGGCTTTTATCTCAAGCTCTGCCTTGTCAAAGATTTTCTTGTCCGTGCCGGGATAAGCAAAGGTTATATTTTTCAGCGATATTTTTTCATCAAGCGGAAGCACGCTTAAGTCGCCGCTTGCAAAGGTGAGATCCACCTTGTCCTCGCCGATCTCGTCGCGGAGATTGTCGCTGACATTCATGAAGAAGGGCTCGAGGTAGGCGATCTGGTTTATCTGGTTATTGATGCGGTTTACCGCGGGCAGAAGGACAAGCGCCGCAGCAGCAAGTGTCGTGAGCGTCGAGAGCATGTTCTCGGTCGAGGATCCTGTCACCACAAGAATGATGATGTAAATGATCATCGTCGCAACACAGACGGTCTCGATGAGAAGCTTGGGAATGCTGTTGTAGAGACTGTATTTCTGAACCGCACCCACATAGCCTTTTCCGGCTTTATTGTACTGCTTTACGAAATAGGTCTCCCTGCCGGTCACTTTGACTTCCTTTATGCCGAGCACGGTCTGTGAGATCCATTTAAAGAGCGAGCTGTAGAAATCCTGATTGTCGCGCCCCGCCTTATGCATTATCGGCTGAAGCACTTTTTTTATAATGAGCATAAGTATGATCATCACAACCGCGAGGGCTATCGTCAGCACGCCGCTCTGGACGAGGCAGTATGCGATGACAAACACCGAGACAACGCCGTCCGAAAACATCGTAAGTAGCGCCAAAATCAGCGCGTACATATTGTTCACGTCGGAGGTGATGCTGCGCTGGATAACCGCTGTATCAGCATTCAGGAAAAACTCGTATCTCCTGCGCATATAGTTGCGCATCATCCTCTCGGAAGTGCGGAACTGATTCGTGTATATAAAGGAGTAGGTCAGCTTGTACTGGAGGTAGAGATACACATTTTTCACGATATATATCCCTATAAGCGATGCCATGATGACTATTGAAAAAGTCCTGAAATCCTTAAATCCGAGGAGATCGTAGACTTTTTTCACGGTCTTTCCGCCCATCACCGCATCGGGATCGATAACCACATTAACGACCTCGACGAGCATGCTGACACCCAGCGTCTGAAGGAAAGCACCGATGGTCATTATGACAAGCAAAAGCGCCATCCTGCCTTTTTGTTTTTTATCAAGTAATATGTTTAATTTCTTTAAAATACGTCGCATTTTATCGTTTCCGGAACTGCTTTGTTTTACAGTGCCTTTTTGATCGCATCAAGAAGATCGTCATAGCTCTCAAAAGCAGGGAACTGGGGATAATCCTTCTTTATCGCATCTGTTGTCCTGAAGAGGAATCCGGCCTTTCCGGCTTCGATCATGGCGAGGTCGTTAAAGCTGTCTCCCGAAGCGATGGTCTCAAATCCGCAGGACTGGAGCGCCTTAACAGTGGTGAGCTTTGACTTTTCGCAGCGCATCTTGTATCCGGTGATCTCTCCGTTGTCGCCAACTACAAGCTCGTTGCAGAAGATGGTAGGCCATCCCAGCTTTTTCATGAGAGGGGTAGCAAACTGTGAAAAAGTGTCACTTATGATTATGACCTGGGTGATTGAGCGGAGCTCGTCAAGAAATTCCTTTGCTCCGGGCATCGGATCAATGCCTTCGATAGTCTTCTGTATCTCTTTAAGACCTAAGCCGTGCTCCTTTAAGATGCCGATACGGAATTTCATAAGCTTGTCGTAATCGGGCTCATCACGGGTTGTCCTTCTTAGCTCGGGGATTCCTGTCGCCTCGGAAAAAGCGATCCAGATCTCAGGTACAAGCACACCTTCAAGGTCCAAACAAACAACGTTCATCTTCTGTCATTACCTACGGACATTTAAGTCCGTTCCTTTCGTAATTTTCTGTAGTCTATTAATTTTTTATTTTAACGCAAAAAGCACCACGTGTCTATTTTACAGTAAAAGATTCTTAAATGCTTCTTTTTGCCCGAAATTTAAGAAAATCTTATAAAAACTTAATGTGAGCTTTCTTTGTTTTTTATTTCCTATATGTTATGATGTTGGTTATGAAAAGCAGACTGTATTCAAGAAAAAATATCATACGGTTTTGGCTTCCCCTGGTGCATTTCATTGCATCATTTTTCTTTGAGGAATCGCTTATAAGCTTTAATCTCGACCGAAATATCGTGGCGGCGGTCGCAGAGGCGGATGTCATGAGTCTTAACGCCGAGAGAGTACTCGGCTACATCATCGCAAAGTTTTTTGCAGGTATCATGATCTACCTTCTCTGGACTCTCATCTATTATGTGGTCGATCATTTCCTGAAGGTACGGTCGATCCGGATGTTCTGTCTTATCTTTGTGGTTGGTATCGCAGTGCTCGCTTTCTGCTGGCCCGATTCATTCACCCGAAGCAGCGACAATCTGATAACTTATTCCTATTCCCTTCGGTTTTTCCCGGAATACTGGCACAGCGCTTATACAAGCCTTGTATATCTGGCCTGCATGATGGTTTTTCCGAGTCCTTTTTCGATAAATGTCATGCAGTGGCTGATGTTCGTTTTCTGCATAGCTTATGTTTATACAAGGCTTAAGAACAACGAAAAGCTCGGGCAGGACGCAAAATGGATCGTTTTTCTCATTTTCCTTATCCCCGACACCTTCATCCTTATGAGCGATTCCTACAGAACAGAGCTCTACGCGCTAGTCTGCATGTATTTTGTTTCGCTTATCGTACTCGACATGATAGAGGGAAAAAAGAGAAATATCCTGGACCGCATGTGGCTTCTTCCCCTTGCTGCGTTTATCAGTGTCTGGCGCACCGAGGGGCTGATCCTCGGATTCCTTGGATTTATGGCGATCCTGTTTTACAATTCCAAGCTTAACAAGAGAAGGATCGTCCTTTATATTGCAGGCTTTTTCGTCGCATTCATCCTGATCTCGCTTCCGCAGAAGCTCGGGGATAAGAAGTATTACGGCAGCGACTATACCATAATCAATTCCTTTGCAACCCTCCGCAACATCTTCAACCGCGAGGATTCAAACCTTAGCTACGACGGTGCTGATGAGGATATGGCGGCTATCGAGGCAGTCGTACCCATTGATGCCATAAGACTCTGGGGAATGGAGGGCTACCGCAAGTACAATTCAATGAACGGGCATCCCGACATGAACCAGTCCGTCGCCGATGCCGAAGCCGGAAAAGCTTATGTCAAGGCATTTTACCGGCTCGTCCTTCACAATCCGAAGGCCTATGCCCTGACTCAGATAAGCATGATAAAGACAGCTCTTTCGCTTGCTCCGATGGATTATATCGAGAAGATCCACGGTGATTTCAATCTGACACAGGAATATCCGGATTACACCTACGAGGCCTGGGACATCGGAAGAAATGATCTTCTTTCCGCGCCGGGTGCGATGGACTGGTTTGCAAATCCGATCCGCCAGGAAGGCTTCGGAATCTTGACGCGGCTCCACAATGTGTTCTACAATTTCCCGAAGAAAATATATCTTCACTCGATAATACTGATATTACTTGTTTTGTTTGAATTTTACGTTTTTGTGCGCGAGCTGATCCGCGCGATAAAGAGCCGGAGCCTTAAAGGTTTCGGGCTCGGCTTCATCGCCTTCGCACTTCTTCTTCAGGCGGCGGCTATCGCGATGGTAATGCCGGCCGGCGTTCTCTCGTATTTCAGGGCGTTCCTGTGTGGGACGTTTGTGCTGGATATCACGTATATTGTGGAGCATGTGGGGAAGAAGAAAGAGAAGAGCTGACTTAGTTACGGGTTTTTGTAAGGCTGACTTAGTTACGGGTTTTTGTAAGGCTGACTTAGTTACGGGTACTCATACTGACATATGGTTTTCCTAAGGTCTTTGCTTACGGAAAACCATATGTCAGCACTCGCACCCTGGGTAATAATACCTCACAAAGCGCAGGCTGCTTGATTTTTTATGCTTTTTATGGCGGGAAATAGACATGAAATACCCCACAGAAAGTAAATTGCTTGATTTTTCATGTTTTTTCTAATGGGATATAGCCGTGAAATACCCCACGGAAACCAAATAGCTTGATTTTTCATGCTTTTTCTGATGGGTAACAGACATGAAATACCCCACAAAAGGCATACTATTTGATTTTTCATGCTTTTTCTGATGGGAAATAGCCGTGAAATACCCCACAGAAAGCATAATGCTTGATTTTTCATGCTTTTTCTAATGGGATATAGTAGTGAAGTACCCCACAGAAAGCATAATGCTTGATTTTTCATGCTTTTTCTGGAGGGATATAGTAGTGAAGTACCCCACAGAAAGCATAATGCTTGTTTTTTCATGCTTTTTCTTGATGGAAATAGGAGCGATATACCCCACAGAAAGCAAGTTGCTTGATTTTTCATGCTTTTTCTGATGGGTAACAGGAGTGAAGTACCCCACAGAATACATACTGTTCAATCTTGCATGTATTAAAAGACATATACCAACAGGGGGCTGGGGCACAAAAGTATTTTTTCCGTAAGCAAAGACCTCAGGAAAAAATACTTTTGTGTCACAGCCGCCGTCACTACGATACATTTATGATTCATCTACCGTCACTCAGATAAATTTTGATTCATCTGCCGTGACTAAGCTACACTAAGAAACACTTTATTCAGATTTGGAGTTGTAACATGCGCATTGCATTGATTTTGATAACATGGAATGAGATTGAGGGCTGTAAGCACGATGTTCCTTTGATCGATCGCTCGAAATTCGATGAGATCTTCTGCATCGACGGCGGCTCGAAGGACGGAACGGTTGAATATCTGACCGAGCAGGGAATACCGGTTTACAAGCAGAGTGCGAAGGGCTTGAATCAGGCATGCAAAGACGGCGCAGCCCACTGCACATGCGATGCATTCGTTTTCTTCCACCCGAAGGGAACCATTCCCGTTAAGGATACATACAAATTCAGAAAATATTTTGAAAAGGGATACGAATTTGTTGTTGGAAGCCGCATGATGAAGGGCGCTCATAATGAGGAGGACGAAAAGCTCTTCCGCCCCCGCAAGTGGTTTGTTTTAAGCCTTGGTCTGGTTGCGAAATTGTTTTTCAAAAGGGAAGGAAACACTATATGGGACACTCTCCACGGTTTCCGCGGAATGACGGTAGAAGCTTT
>JAEEGL010089178.1_pt1 | contig 30732 bp, 27 predicted proteins | sample 9134231 | NCBI WGS metagenome assembly JAEEGL01 (sample SAMN16246548, study PRJNA631951) | gut metagenome | biome: gut microbiome; feature: rumen; material: fiber-attached | host: Bos | place: Iran: Karaj | collected 2018-10 | reverse complement strand
TCTGTTGATTTTCATACCTGAAGAAAGTTTTTCCATGCTCTTCTGGGTATTAAGATCCTGAATTCCCTGGGAACGCTGAGCGAACATAGCACTCATATTGTGATTAATAACCATAATAATCTCCTTATAGTTTGGTTAATAGATAAAACACATGGTGGGCTTTCGCAAACCACGACGTGGTTTATCTCATGGGTTTCCACCACCCTATAGTTGATTTTCGGGTTAGTAATAAAAAAGTTTAGAAAAAAATTAAAAAAAATTGAAAAAAATAATAATGAATTTATGAGGAAAACAAAATGGCTTCCGGTCGGGGAACGAAGGGAAGAATGCCACCATATAGAAAACAGGGGGCTCCCGGTCGGGGGGATGGTTTGCAAAACCGGCGGCTCGCCGCCTACGCGCTACAGTGCCTTGTAATTATATACATGGCCGCTTAGCGCGGCCGCACTGTAGAGCGTTTTTGAAACCATCCCCCCTCCCTCGCGCCCCCTGTTTTCAAATGTTTGTAAAGGACAAAAAACTTCTTTCCCCTCCCTCGCGCCATTTTGTTTTCAAATGGATTCATAAGGTTTTATTTATACATTTGTTTTTCTAATCTTTTATATTCCTCCGTTTTGCCGGGAGGAAGTAAAGAGTATAGAATTGTAAAAGGGATTATAATAAAAGTGTCTATGGATGTAATAAAAAAGCATAAGGAAGAAACTTGGATTATACCTATGTATTATAACTATTAAAAAAAGATTATGGCGCGAAGGAACAAAACGGAGGGCAAAATGACTCTGTCTGTTGATGCCGCGTAAGCGGCAGTCAATAGTTCCATTGCAACAGACAGCGTCAAGCGCGATATCGCGCGCTTTTGACCTCCGTTTTGTGACTGGGAGCCATTATATGATTAGATATTATAATGCGTACGCCATGATATACAAACATTATAACTTGTTGCGTTATGGGGTGGATTTTTGTTATATTATATATATGAAAACAATGAATAAATTCTGTAAACATTTTTATATATGCGTAATTGGGCTTTCTATCCTTTTTACTTCCTCCTGCTTTGGGCAGAGTTCAAGTGAGGCGAGGGCTTCTTCTTTTCAGTACATGAAAAAGTTGAATCAGGTTTTTGATTTTGTTCAGCAGAATTATGTAGATGAGCTGGATCCAAAAATCCTTTATGAAGGTGCAATTAAAGGTCTTCTTGATTCAATCGGAGATCCTTATACTCTTTATCTGGACCCGGATTATATGCGCGACCTTAATGATACTACTACCGGAAACTTTGGAGGAGTTGGACTTTCAATTTCAAAGCCTACAGAATCTACCCCGGAAAAGCCTGCTTATGTAGAAGTTTCCAGCCCTATTGATGATACTCCTGGTGCCAGAGCCGGAATTCATGCAGGAGATTATATAATTGCCATAGACGGCCTTCCTACCCCGGAAATGACTATGAATGAGGTTTTGACTCATCTTCGCGGAGAGGTTGGAACTCCGGTTACTGTGACAATTCTGCGCGGAGCAAACATGCGCTTTGATGTAAAGCTGGTTCGCGCTCTTATAGAAGTCCCGACTGCCAAATACGGCATGATTGAAGGAACAAAAATCGGTTATTGCCGGCTCATAGAATTTACTCCCGAAACTCCAAACCGCCTGCAGGATGCAATGGACTTGTTCCAGAAAAACGGCTACACCAGCATGATAATAGATTTGCGCGATAATCCGGGTGGACTTATTACAAGTGTTGTTGATGTTGCAGACAAGTTCATAGATTCAGGGCTCATTGTCAGTACAAAAAGCCGTCTTGCATTTGAAAATCAGGAATATAAGGCAAGTCCTGAAAAAACTACTGTTAAAAAGAATCTGCCTGTTATCGTACTGATAAATCAGGGTTCAGCATCGGCTTCGGAAATTCTTTCGGGTGCCCTTAAGGATTATCACATGGCATATCTGGTTGGTCAGAAAACCTACGGCAAGGGCTCGGTTCAGCAGGTAATTCCTCTTAGCGATGTAGACGGCATGAAGCTTACAATGGCCCGCTATTACACTCCAACAGATGTAAATATTGATAAGATTGGAATTCCTCCTGATTACGAAATCAAGAATATCGAAGAAATGACAAAGGAAGAGGAAGAGGCTTATACAAATCTTATCCAGTCTAATATCATTACAGAAACTGTAGAAAAAACTCCAAATATGAAGGAAAGTGATATTGCCCTGGCTGCCAAGGTTATTGCCAAAACTTATCCTATAGAAGAGCGCCTTATCCGCCGTTTGATTCGTATTCAGGTTCAACGAACACAGAATTCTCCTCTTTATGATCTTGATTACGATCTGCAGCTGGCAAAGGCAATAGAAATCATTCAGAATAACGATTTTAATGATCTTATGCGAAAGACAAAGACATTAAAAGAACTTCAGGAATCGGCTCTGGCAGATGAGACAACTGATAATAAATAAAAATCCAGATAAAAAAGGGCTGGTTTTAATAGAAGGCAAGGATTTTCACTATCTGCGGCAGGTGCTGCGCCTAAAGGCCGGCGATATGGTAAAGGTTCGTCTTCCTGATGGGACGCTGCAAAACTCCACTGTCTGTAAAATTGATGACAGCTCTAAAAAAATAACGCTGCAGATTTGCGCCCTTCGAGAGCCTCAGGGCCCCCAAGGCGGTCAGGGTCCCCAGGATGTCATTGCGAGCGAAGCGCGGCAATCCACAAACGAAATCCAGTTCACCCTTTTTCAATTCATCCCCAAACCCCAGAAACTTGAACTCATTGTCCGTCAGGCAACCGAATGTGGGGTAAAAAATATAGTTCCGGTTATCAGCGAATATACTCAAAAAGGAAATATAGAAGCCTTAAAAGGTTCAAAGCTGGAACGCCTGCAAAAAATTGTACGAGAAGCCCGTCAGCAAAGCGGTTCTCCGGTAGCAACTAAGGTTTTTGAACCTCTTGGGCTGGAGCAGGCAATAGACTTTTGGAATGAATTTAAAAACGAAAGTGATGAAGGTAAAGCCTGCAAGGCAATAGGTTTTGTCCTGAGTGAACGCAGTGTAGAAAATCTTACTATGCGGGAGCTTTTGCAAAAGGAAAAACCAGGTAAAATCTGTATTGTATGCGGTAACGAGGGAGGAATTAGCCCGGATGAACTTGAACTTCTGGTAAAAAAAGGACTTTTCCATCCGATACATTTTTCCGTAAATATATTAAGGTGCGAGACAGCTGCCCTTTATGGAATTGCGGCTGTCCAGACAGGTGTTTAATATGGCAGTAGAACGAATTAATTTAATTGGGGTTCCGGTAGATGTTTGTCCTCCGGCGGAGCTTGAAAATACAGTGCTTGAGCTTATGGCAAAGCCCGGTACTAAGCAGATTGTATTCCTTTCTATCTGGGATTTACTTAAGGCCCGCCGCAAGAATGAATTTTCGGAATGTATAAAAACAGCTGATTTAATTCTTCCTGTTTCAAAAAGCATTTTAAAGGGAGCAAAATTTTTACGCAAGCCAATTCCTGTCCGCTATAATCCCTTTAATGCAGTAATTCAGATTCTGGGAATTTTGGATTCTCATTATAAATCCCTCTATCTTTTAGGTTCTCATAAAAAAACTCTTATGAAAACCGAAAAAAATGTCAGGGATACCTTTCCGGGGCTTAGGATTGTCGGCCGTTATGTAGGTTATTATCCAAAACAGGATGAAGATGATGTTGTTCAGGCAATTTTTAAGGCCCAGCCTTCTCTGGTTTTGCTTAGTGAAGGAATAAAAGATAAAAACTGCTGGGCTTATAAACGACGCAATCGTTTTTCTTCCAGTATATTTTTGTATTACAAAGACTGCTTTGGTATTTTTTCTGAAAGAATTCACCGTATAAATGAAAAGACCTTTGATAAGGGCAGGGAAATTTTTGTAGAGCTTATGCATAATCCTTTTAAGATTTTCCTGATTTTTCCTTATATGCGTTACAAGATTATTCTTTTATGGTACAGATTGTTCAGAAAATAAGTAGTGGAAGGATTTTGTGAAGCTGGAAAATATTGTAATAATTCTTGATCATCCCGATGAAAGCCGTAACATTGGTGCCGCCTGCCGGGCTATGGCAAATAATGATATCGGTCAACTGCGCATTGTCGGAAATAAAAGCGATTATGACATTGAGCATATTCATGTGCTTGCAATTCATGCCGGAGCAATTTTCGACAGAGCAGTTTTTTATAATTCAATAAAAGAGGCTTCTGCAGATTGTGTAATATGCGCAGGTACAACCCGCCGCCGGGGTAAAAAAAGGGGAAAGCTTTATCTGCCCGAAGAATTTGCCCGTCATATTGATTCAATAAGTGAAGACTCTGCAAAAATTGCCATTGTCTTTGGTAACGAAAGAACCGGTCTTACAGATGAAGAACTGGACCAGTGTACTTGCGGAGTAACAATTCCTTCAAGTCAGGGCTTTGGCTCTTTGAATTTAAGTCACGCAGTCCAGATAATTTCTTATCATCTTTTTAGACAAAAACTGGAAGAAGAGAAGGGCGCTTACAAGGGAGTTGTGCCTGTCAATCTGGAGCGTATAGACCGGACTGTAGCCTGCCTTACCGACAAGCTGCAGGAAATCGGATTCTTTAAAATGCCTGGCCGCGAAGATATGGAAAGTTTCTGGCGCAATCTTTTATCCAGAGCTGCTGTTTCAGAAAGCGAAGTACAATATCTTGAAAAAACTTTTACAAAAATATCAGGACTTTCAAAAAAACAAAAAGACTAAAGCCTGGAAATATGATAAGATAAACAAAGAAAGAATCTAGGGGCAAGAATGAAATTCTACGGGGAATTATTAATAATATTAATTTTACTGCTTGCAAACGGCCGCATCCTTTTTATAAAAAATGTAAAAAAAGATTCTCTTGTAAATCTTAGTCCGCTGGGGCTTTTCCTTTCTGTAATCCAGATTTTTAACTGGGGTCTGGATGCCATAACCTTTCTGACTTTAGTTTTGAGTCTGCTGGTTCTGCTTTCTAATTTTCATGCCCTTTTTCGTTATTCAGAAAGACTTTATATAGATCATTACAGCATTCTAATGAAGGTCTGGGCAGGCATCACAATCCTTTTGTCTGCGGGGCTTTTAGCAGGAACAATTATTTTTATGCCTGTTGAATACTCAAACAAAAAGCTTGGCGTACAGGAGAATCTGTATCGCTATGATGGAAGTTTCAGGGCTGGTTTTGAAGAAGCAAGTATTGTTCAGAACGCAGAGCTTTTTCTTACTGAATTTAAAAGTGAAAGCATGGAGAATGAAAGGGTAAGGGATCTGGTCCTGCTTATTCCCGACAAGAGGGCCGACACTTATTATTACAGACCATATCTTCAGCATCTTGCCAGAGAAGGTTTTACGGTTTTGTCGGCAGATTTCTTTTGCAGCGATTGCAGATGGCGTCATTCAATCGGGGATCTTAAAATCTGCAGACGGACAGCCATGCTTGTAGACTGGTTTTTGAATAATGACCGCTTCTGGCGCCAGAAGGAATTTTATACCTATAATATCATGCAGGAGTTAAATGCACTGGGCCAGCTTATTCAGGAGCGCTACGGAGAAAGCGTCAGACTTTTTATTGTAACGGATGTAATGGCAACAGATGCTGCGAATACCTATATGGAAAAAAATCCTGATAAGGTAATCGGAGTGTATGATTTACAGTCAATTCCTGAATATAAAACACCGGGTTTTGGGCTTGTTTGCCAGACAGATATTCTTACAGCAAGATTTTTAGGTCAGCCACGCGACAAAGATGGTTTTTATACAAAATTTTTGGTAATGCAGACAAAAAGCCAGCTTTTTAAAGCCAGGAATTCTGCAAGGCAGGAAAAATGACTCTTATAGAATTTGATTCTTACATTAATTCTTTTTTGCGCAGGGAAGATTATGCTTCCGATATTTCGCTCAACGGCATTCAGATTCAAAACAGCAGCCCGGATGGTAAGCAGATAAAAAAAGTTGCTTTTGCCGTAGATGCCTGCGAAGCAACTGCAAAAAAAGCTGCTGAGCTTGGGGCAGACCTTCTCTTTGTTCATCACGGACTTTTCTGGGGACACTGCCAGACAATTACAGGAAGCTTTTACAAACGAATTGCTGCCTTTATAAAAAACGACCTTGCCTTGTGTGCCTACCACATTCCTCTTGATGCAAATAATCCTTATGGAAACAACTGGGGACTTGCAAAGCGTCTTGGACTTACAGACTGTCAGATGTTCGGCGAGTGGAGAGGAATGACAATTGGTGTAAAAGGTAAGCTTGAACAGCCGCTTACACTGGAAGAACTTGCCGCTAAGCTTGTTCGCCCGGGTAAAGCTCCTTCTGCCATAATTGCAGCCGGCAAAGCACAAATTTCGACTGTAGGAGTTATAAGCGGTGGTGCCAGCGATGATATTACTGCTGCCGTAGAAGCAGGGCTTGACTGCTACATTACCGGCGAGTTTGCCCACGAAGACTATCACTATGCCCGCGAAAACTCCATCAATGTAATTGCAGGCGGCCACTACGAAACAGAAACTGTAGGGGTTTCCCTTGTCATGCAAAAGGTCCAGTCCGAGCTTGGCCTTGAGTGCGTCTTTATTGATGAACCAACAGGGTTATAGAATATACCAGGCTTTTTTGATATAATTATCCTCATGGAAAAAGATACAAAATCTAAATTTATACCCTTTATTTTAACTGCAGTGGTTATTCTGCTGGATCAGCTTACTAAGATTCTTATCTGTAAATATATTCCTTTGTATACAATTGGAGCTCAGTTTGGCGGGGACTTTCTGCGCATAATTCATGTACGGAATACCGGAGTTGCCTTTAGCTTTGGGGCTGGCTGGCCGGATGCTTTGAGAAGGCTTGCCTTTTCTATCATTCCTATAATTGTGATGGGACTTGTAGTTGCTGTTTATTTTAGAAATAACGATTTTACAAAACTGCAGCGATGGGCCATCTGCGGAGTTGTGGGTGGCGGTATCGGTAATATAATTGACCGTATTTTCCGTCCGGCCGGGGTTGTTGATTTTATTGATGTAAAATTCTATGGACTTTTTGGGCTTGAGCGATGGCCTACCTTTAATGTGGCAGATTCTGCAGTAGTTGTATGCGGAATAATGCTGGTTATTTCATTCTTGATTTCTGTCATAAAGGAACAGAAGCAGGCTAAAAGTGCAAGAGAGAATGCATCAGAAACTGATAAGGTAAGTGAGGACTAATATGAATGGTGAAATGGAAGAATTTGATGAAAAGGAAAAAGAGCGCCGCAGAAAGGAGCAGATAGAATTCCGCAATAGAAAGAATACAACAAATCTTTTTCTTGTGCTTGGAACAATCATAGAAATAATTATTACTTTTACAATTGTAATGGTTCTGGTTCTTTTGACTGTTCTTATCATTCAAAAAATTAATCTTGATGATACAGTAAAGGGAAATATTTTTCAGTTTGTTGCTATTGCCGACTTAATTGGTGGAATTATTCTGGGCTTAAATATTTACAAGGCTATAGGCCGCTGGGTTATTAAAAAATGGAAGCTTCAGGACAAGCTTAGAGAAGATACCCTGATTCATTTTAAGACCCGCAAAGAATATAAAGAATATTACGAAAAGCAGCAGCACAGGTAAGTATGGAAAAGTATGGAATTATAGGTGCAATGGAGTCCGAGGTAAAAGAACTTGGCGGAAAATTGCAGAATAAAGAAAATGTTGAATATGCAGGCCTTAACTTTATGTGCGGCTTTTTGAACGGCAAGAGCCTTGTAATCGTAAAAAGCGGTATTGGCAAGGTTAATGCGGCCTTGTGTGCTCAGGCCCTCATTTTAAAATTCAATGTTACTGCAATTATAAATACAGGCATTGCGGGTGCCCTTCGTTCCGGTCTTAGAGTTTTTGATTTTGTAATTTCTTCTGCAGCTCTTTATCATGATTTTGATACTACAGCCTTTGGTTATAAAAAGGGCCAGGTACCCGGGATGGAAGCAGTTTTTCCTGCAGATAAGGCCTTGGGACAGCTTGCCCTGGAGGCTTTTGAAAAGACCGAATTTGCTAAGGATCACAAGGCTGTTATGGGGCTTGTTGCAAGCGGCGATCAGTTTATTTCCGATTCCCGCCAGAAAAAAACAATTAAGGCCAATTTTGATCCTGCCTGCGTAGAAATGGAAGGTGCGGCAATTGCCCATGCCTGTTATTTGAACAAGGTGCCTTTTGTAATTGTCCGCTGCATGTCTGATATGGCAGATGAATCTGTGGAGAAGACCTATTCTTTTAATGAGGATGTTTGTGCAGCTGCCAGTGCCTGCCTTGTAAAGAAGATGATAGAAATAATTGAGTAGAGATTGTCGGGCTTGATCCGGGAATCTTTTAGGAGTGTATATGAAATATAATGTAGATTCTTTTAATCTTGATCATACTAAGGTAAAGGCTCCTTTTGTTCGTCTTGCTGCCAGAAAGGAAGGAGAAAAAGGAGATATCGTTACCAAGTTTGATATCCGTTTTTGCCAGCCTAACAAGGAATTTATGACTACAGGTGCAATTCATACTCTTGAACACCTTATGGCAGAATATATCCGCGACGAGATGGAAGGAGTTATAGACCTTTCTCCAATGGGCTGCCGTACAGGTTTTTATTTTACAGTCTGGGGCGACCACAGCGAAGAAGAAATTGCCGGTCATCTTATGAATGTTCTTAAAAAGGTTGCTGTATGGGACAAGCCTGTTCCGGCTACTACAGAAGCCGAATGTGGTAACTACCGTGACCACGACCTGGAAGGGGCAAAAAAATATGCCGAGTCTTGGGTCAAAGGAATTGAAGAAAAGGGCTGGTCTGCCTTTTAGAGCCTGTATTGCCTAGAGCCTTTGAATGAATATCCTTCGTAAGCTAAAAGAAACTGCAGTCTCTGTTCTGCCCGTAATGGCTATTGTTTTTTTACTGGGGCTTACCATCGTTCCTTTACAGCCATCCCTTTTACTGCGCTTTTTTATCTGTGGGATTCTCCTGATTCTGGGGCTTACGGTTTTTCTTCTTGGCGTAGACTTAGGCATTCAGCCCATGGGCGAAAGAAGCGGGGCCGCCCTTACCAAAAAGAAAAGTCTTAGCCTTCTGCTTTTTACTGCCTTTGTAATTGGCTTTATTGTAACTGCCGCCGAGCCGGATATTCAGGTTTTTGGAGATCAGGTAAGAGGGGTTTTTCCCCAGGTTAATAAGCTTGTATTTACTTTTGTAATTGCAGGCGGGGTGGGCATATTCATTACCCTGGGCCTTTTGCGCACCGTACTTAATCTTTCTCTTAAATGGACCCTTTTTATATCCTATACAATTCTTTTTATAGTGACTCTTTTTGCTCCCGATTCTTTTATCGGAATTGGCTTTGATTCCGGGGGAGCTACTACAGGACCAATGACAGTGCCTTTTATTATGGCCCTGGGTTTAGGTGTTTCTTCTGTTCGTGCCGGAAAAAATGATAATTCCTTTGGACTTACAGGAATTTCTTCTATCGGTCCGGTACTGGCAGTTTTAATTTATGCAATTATTATTTGCCCTTCGACAGGCTCAGGGACCACTCTTGCAGCTTCAGAGACCACACTTGCAGACTCTGCGGCTACGGCTGCTATCCCGTCTTTTTCTGCTGTAATAGCTTCTGTCCTGCACGAATCCCTTGTTTCAATTGCGCCTTTGTTTGCTCTTTTCATTATCTTTCAGCTCCTGCTTTTAAAAATGACCTTGCGACAGGTTATAAGAATGTGCATAGGTTTTGCCTACAGCTTTCTGGGCCTTTCGGTTTTTCTTACAGGAGTTTACGGCGGCTTTATGCAGACAGGCAGACTTCTGGGCCAACAGTTCGGAGCCCTTGCCTTTGAAAGGGGCGGCGTATGGCTTTTTCTGCTGATTCTTACAGGTCTTGCCCTTGGTGCAATCATAGTCTGTGCCGAACCTGCCGTCTGGTGTCTTAGTGAACAGGTTGAAAGTGTAAGTGGTGGTACAATCAGGCGCAGGGTTTTGCTTACCTTCCTTTCGGTTGGAACTGCAGTAGCAATCGGTCTTGCCATGTGTCGCGCTATCATCGGCTTTGACCTCAAGTGGATTTTAATTCCAGGCTATCTTCTTTCCATGTTCTTTATGATTTTCTGTCCGGAGCTTTTTACAGGGATTGCCTTTGACTCCGGTGGAGTAGCTTCGGGGCCCCTTACCTCTACCTTTATTCTTTCTTTTACAATAGGTGCCGCAAGCAAGGGTTCCGGCAGCGGAGACTTTTTTGGAGTAATTGCCCTTGTAGCAATGATGCCTCTTATCGCAATTCAGATTATGGGAATTATCTTTAAGATAAAAACTTCAAGGCAGGCTTTTTCTGCCAATGGAGGTCAAGAGCAGAATGTATAAGCTTATTGTTACCATAGTTCCTCACGAAAGCGGGGAGTTTATCACAAATGCCGCAAAAGAAGCAGGGGCCGGGGGAGGCACAATTCTTATGGGGCGGGGTACGGCTTCTAACAGCGTGCTTCAGCTTCTGGGACTTGGCGATACCTCCAAGGATATAACTTTTAATATTGTAAGCCGGAAAATTGCAGATGAGGTCTGCAGTCATATATACCAGGCCTGCAGCGGCAAAAAAGCCCACTTTGGACTTATGTTTACAATTGATGTAATGGATTTTGTAAAAGCCGGCAGCAAAAATCAAAATGACAAGAGCAGTCTGACAGAAGAAGAGAAAAAAACAGAAGGAGCAAAGACAATGGAAGAATACGAAGTAATAAATATAATTGTAAATAAAGGTTACGCAGAAGATGCTATGGCTGCGGCAAGAAAGGCAGGGGCCGGCGGTGGAACAATCATAAGTGCCAAGGGAACTGCCCGCGAAGGAGATGCAACCTTTTTTGGCGTAGACATTGTTCCCGAAAAAGAAATGCTCATGATTTTAGTGCCTAAGGAAAAAAGGGTAGCAATTGCTCAGGCGGTTTCTTCTTTGCCTTGTTTTGAAAAAGCCGGCAGTGGAATTATTTTCTGCAATACAGCAAAGGATTTTACCTTACTTGGTAAGTAGGCCTATTTTATCGTAAAGCTAATCTGGTCTTCTTCCTGACCGCAGATTACTCTACAGGAATGTTCCCCTCTTTCTACCGGCAGCTTAAAGTTAAAGGGACGGTCAATCCTTGCATAAAATTCCTGGTCATAATAAACCTCAAGACTGTCCTGGCTGCCTCCAAAAACTTCTACCGTAAGAGCCTGTTTTTCCTTCTGCAGATCTGAGTAATAAAAAAGAGAATTGTTGTTAGGACTCTGGATGTAAAGGGGAGAAGCCTTGTATTCAATATTTACATTCTGTTTTGAAGTTCTGGCCCACTGCTGATATTCAGGCGGGTACATGGTTTTTACCATGCCGTCTTCTTTTTTGTGCCAGCTGCAGCGCTGGTAAAAAACTTCATCAGAACAGTATTCATAAACACTTGCGGGGCAGTCGGGACCGGCAGGCATTCCCGAAAGAGAACAGATTTTCTGCTTCTTCCAGTTTACAGGTTCTTCAAATTCCATGTCGCTGTAATCTATCTTTCCCCTGTAAATATAATCCAGAAGGCTTTTTGCAATCCAGGCTGGCAGGGAGCTTCCTGTTTTGCCCATTACTGTCTGTCCGTTAAAATTGCCCATCCATACTCCTATTGTATAATCTTTTGTAGCTCCCAGGGCAATTATGTTCTGATACTGATTAGAGGTTCCTGTTTTAAAAATCGAAGGATAGCTGGTTTCAAAGGTCTGAGAATAACCAAAGCCAAGGCTCCTGGCCCCTTTATCAGAAAGGATGGATGTGATGAGTCTTGCAGTATCACTTTTATAAACCTGTCTGCCATTAAAGTCTTTTCCATCGCGGACAAAAACAGCAAAGGCAGGAACCAGTTCTTTTAAAGAAACTTCTCCGGCTCCAAGGGCCAGACCCAGATCTGCCGCTTCTCCTGTCTTTTTAAGGGAATCAAAACCAAGTTCAAAAAGCTTGTTCAAGTAGTTTTCTACCCCGATAGTATTTAAAACATAAACTGCGGGAACATTAAGACTTGAAGCAAGTGCAATCCTTAATCTTATTGGACCGTTATAGCGGTTGTTAAAGTTTGAAGGGATGTAAAGGCTCTGGTCTCCAAATTCCATTGGAATGTCTGCAAGAATGGTAGAAGGAGTAAAAAGAGGCTGACCCTGAGAGTCTGTGCTTTCCAGGGCAAGGGCATATAAAAAAGGTTTCATGGAGCTGCCAGGCTGGTTATTAACAAGTACACCGTCTATCTGGCCGTTGTGGGCATTGTCAAAAAAGTCTGCGCTGCCTGCCCAGACCAGAGGCTTTCCGCTTTTGTTTTCTATAAGCAGCAGGCTCGCATTGGAAATTCTGCTGCCCTGAGCCTGTTCAAGACCGTCGTTTAAAAGGCGTTCTGCATACTGCTGCAGTTCCAGGTTTATGGAAAGGTGGTTTTCCCTTTCAGATTTAGCAGATGAAATATAGCGGATATAGTGGGGCACTTCAAAAGGATACTTAAAGGCCTGAACCGGTAAAAAAGCCATAAAGTCATCTGCAGTTAAATTTTTCCGGTAGATTTTGTTGTAAAGACTGCAGGCTCTCTGAGCTGTAACTTGAGGATTTGTAAAAGGATCATAATAGCTGGGGTTGCGGGGAATAACTGCAAGACAGCATATCTGTTCTACGCTAAGCTCTTGTGGTCTGCAGCCATAAAAGCTTCTTGCTGCAGAGCCTATGCCGTTGGCGCCATGCCCAAAATAAAGATTGTTTATATAAAGCTCAAAGATTTGTTTTTTAGAGCACTTGGCCTCCAGCACTCCTGCATAAAAAAGGTCGCCCAGTTTGCGGGAAAGGGTAGGTTCTTTGTTCTGGCGGATCATTTTTACCAGCTGCATTGTTATGGTTGAGCCGCCCCTTACAATTTGTCTGCTTTTAATGTTTTCAAGGGCTGCGGCCGTAAGAGAAATAATATCTACTCCGCTGTGAAAATAAAACCTTTTGTCTTCGGCTTTAATAAAGATTTTTTTTATAACCTTTGGAAGCTCTTTGCTTTTGATATATTCGCATCTGCTTCCGTCACTCAGGGCTGTTACCTGCAAGAGCCGGCCGGTTTCATCATAATAAACTGAAGATACCGGCCTGGCTTTAAAAGAGGAAAACTTTTTAAAAGGAAAAATGCAGAGCAGCAGGTTTATTGCAATTAATATGCCTGCTGCTGCCGCAATTATTCTATAACGCACAGATAGCCGTCTCCGCGACCAAAGGTTTCTGGTTCATACATGCATTCTGCCAGAACCGGAGGAAGAGGATAAACGCCCCTTCTTGCTGCCCTGAAGGTAAACTCAACGGTAGTCGCACCCGAAGCAAAGGAATCCCAGAAGAATCTTACTTCATTGTCGTGAATGGTTTTGTTGCTGAGCCAGTGCTTCCAGGAGTTACCGGAGCTTTCTTCTACTGTACCGGTTGTTACAAGAGAAGAATCCAGTATCTCGGCACCGGAAGGAATCGGGGCTCTTAAAGCAAGGTAGTCATGAGCTTTGGAAGCTGCAATGCGGATAGATGCCTTGTAGGTTTTTCCGCTGGTAAGCTTTAAAAGGCTGTCCTTATCATTTGCAGGGTTTACAAGCTCTCCTGTCTGAACATCAATAATCTGATATTCAAGTTTTATGCCTTCATCACGGGCATTAAGGAGCTCGTCCGGCAGGGCATAACGCATCTGAATGGTATAGTAAAGATTTCCTTTTCCCTTCTTTTCTATGTTAATTTCCTGAGCCGCATCCCTTGCAAGAGAAGAAATAAATTCATCTTCAAAAGGCAGGTTAAGACTTACAGGCTTTGCTGCTGCTCCCTTAAAGTCTGCACTTAAAAGCTCCTTGCCGCTCAAAGAAAGCTTTGCCGTATAGTCTGTGTTGTCAAGATTTCGCTTTTGGATATAGGTATAGATTGCCTCCAGAACGCGGCTGGTAGAAGCTGTATTCTGCCAGTAGCCGTGGGACTGGTTTTTAAGCAGAGTGTAAATAAGCCTGTCTACCATAGAATCCTTTGCATCAAGCTCTGCAAAAAGCTGCAATATTAAAGCCATCTGTTCGCTGTCGGAATTGTACCATTCCCACATGTCGCTGCCGGTTTTTCTCAGAATGCTTACACTTCGGCCATCTGGCTGCAGATAGCTTCTTATATTTTGACCGATAGCCTTTGCTCTGGAGCCGGCTTCTTTATCCTTATCCTTAAACTTCATATAGCCAAGTCCAAGAAGAGCCTGGGTAGAAAGATTAAGTTCTTTGTAATTAGAATATAAAGAATTCAGGAGAATAAGGGCATATTCCGGATTTTTCTCAGCAAGAATGACTCCTGCATAAGCTTTGTAATAAGGGCTGTATGAGAAGCGTCCGGAAGCTTTTAATTCTTCCTCTATATATTTCATAAGTTTGTCTATATCGTAACCAAAGTCTTCTTCCTTGTAGCCTCTTTCCAAAGCCAGAGAATAAATCTGGGCCATCCTCATGCTTACAAAAAGCGAAGCAAAGGAGCCGTCCGGCCAGTAAGGGAAGCCTCCGTTTTGCAGCTGATAACTGCCCCATTTGCTAAGATAGCTTTTTACCAGCTTACTGATGTCTGCTATCTGGGAATCAAGGCCAAATACATCAATATATTCTCCAAAGGCAATCAAAGGAAGAATCTTGCCGGACTGCTGTTCAAGACAACCATAAGGATAATCAAAGAGGTAGTTTACGGCTCCACCCAACATTCCCAGCCTTGTTGCATCAATCGTAAATGTAAGGTCTCCACGGCCTTCTTTAGTAAAGCCAGGAATTGCAAATTCTTCTGTTCCACGCTTTTCTTTTTCATCAAGAGTTCCGTAGGTGGCAACAGTTTCGTAGGTAAAGGTCTTTTCAATCTTTATTGGAGAGTTAAGCTTTTCGTTCAGAATGTCTGAGCTTATTGTATAAACCAGCTCTACCGTACCCTGAGTCTGGGCTGCAACATTAAAGTAAACTACAGTAGAATCTCCTGGAGCTACATAAACCTTGTGAGAGCTTTCGCCATCGACAAAAGCAAGGCCCGGAACTGTGATGCGGCCTTCTCTTTCATCCTGGGATGTATTTTTTACAGGACTTCTTGTTTCCAGAGAAACGGTCATTTCATGGCCTTCGGCATCAAGGTTGGTAATTACAACTCCACATTCTGCAGTATCTCTTTCGCGCAGCTTTCTTGGCTGAACCTGCTGAACATTGATAGGGTTATTAACGACAAATTCATCCTCCTGAAGGGCAAACAAATCGTCTTTTACACCAAAGGCTGTTACCCTGTAGGTTGTAAGACTGTCCGGAACCTTAAAGGTAACAGTGGCTTTTCCATCCTTGTCTGTAACTACAACCGGTTCAAAAACCGCAGTAGGCCTGAAATCTTTTCTTTCGTCTTCGTCCTTTTCTGATTCTTCGGCATCTCCACCAAGAAGATCCTTTATGCTGTAAGAAACCGGATCCATAAGCAGGGCGCGGGAATCTCCACCCCTTACTCTGAGAGGGAAGTTATAGGTAGAATAGAAAAATTCAATAGGGTTTTCAACATGGTAATTGATTAAGTCTACGACACCCCGGTCTACTGCCATTACTGTAAGCTCTGCATCAGAAAGAGGTTTGCCGCCTTTTGTTGCAGTAAGGGTTAAGGTTGCATTTTCTCCAGGACGATAGCTTGGCTTGTCGCTTTCTACCTTTACGGAAAAGGCCCTTACATAAGGATTAACAAAAACAGGGGCAACTCCAAAATAACCCTTAGGCTTGTCCAGATCCGGTTCTCCATACTGATGGCTTGGTTCTCCATTGCGAACAGAGTAAGAAGAAATTGCAACATAAATTACAGGAACATAGTTGGAAGCAATTGGAATTTCAATTACATTTGCAGGAGAATCAAAATGTCTTACTTCTTCCGTAAAAATTCCTTCCCTTTCAATAGTGATAAGGTAGTCACCGGCAGGAAGAGGGCTTTCTATCAGAACCTGGGCAGTATCTCCTGGATTATACTGTGACTGGTCAGGGGTAAGATTTATTCCTTCTGAATTGTAATTGTTGTAACGATAAGAATCTCCACCGGTTACATAAAAGCCCATTTCCGAAATAACGGTATTGCCGTCAGTATCGGTTCCTGTAAGGGTAAGGGTGTACCAGCCCGATTTTTGTGGAGTAACTGAAAATTTGCCCTGGGCCTTTTTGTCTACCTGGCCGCTGGCTTCTTCTATATCCTGGCGTTCATAACGGGTATAGAGGGTGTTGTCTACACTCTGCTCGTTTACCATTGTCCATTCTTCTCTTGTAAGCTTGTATTCAAGGGAAGAAACCTTCTTCAAAGAGTCCAGCAGATTACCCTTTACATCTGTAAGAAGATAAGAAAAATCAAGCTTGCTTTCTTTTTTTGCAAAACCGCCGCCTTGTCTTTCACTTTTAAGGCCGGCATAGAATTTTGCAGGGTGTACCAGCAGCTGACTCTGGGTGGCAATTCTCTGGTTTGAAACATCTGTTACAGAAGCTTCGAGCCGGTAAATGTAGGTTGAGCCATCGGTAATTTTTTCTGAATTACAGGTCAGATCTGCTTTTCCTTCTCCATTGAGCTTTCCGTCTGTGTCTGAATAGTAGGTGCGGTAAGAATAAATGTCTGGACCAAAGGTATAGCCCTTAGTTTCTTTTGTATCAAAGCTTATCTGCTCTGCCTCTTTATACCAGCTGCCTGAATAAGAAGCCCCGCTCAAAGCTCCGCCTGCAAGGTATTCTGCACTAAGCCGGGCACTTATGGTGTCTCCGCTGTAGTAATCAACATCCGGAATTGTAATGGAAGCGGTAGTTTTAACCCTTTCAAATTCTGCAATCCTGAAATATACAGACTGATAATCATATTCGTCTTTTGCGTCGCTGCGTCTGTATTTTATGGTATAGGTTCCCGGCTCCTGATCATCAGGAATCTTAAATGAACCGTAAAAGCCTCCGCTTTCTGAAAGACTGCCATTTATTGGATCTGCAATCTTCTGGCCTTTCCACCAGCCTTCTTCGGCGGTAATGGTGTAGTCTCCCTTATGGACTATTATGCTTCCCAGAACCTGATCACGGTCTATACCCCTGAAGGTAACGGTTTCTCCCGGTCTGTAAACACCCCGGTCTACAAACATAAAGGTCCTCTGCTGAGCCTTGCGGGCTGACTGTCTTGAAGCAGTTGTAACGCCGTCTCTCCAGGAATTGTGAGAGGTAGGAAGGAATACTGCTCTATCGTTTCCATTTACAACATAAAGGGCAAGGTTATCATTATAGGTATACTTATAATCTTCGTTGGCTTCGTATTCTTCAATCTGCTCTTTGGTGTAATTAATTACTGCAAGTCCATTCTTGTCGGTTTTACCCTGAGCCAGAATACGGTTTTGCGGGTCTCCATTATAATCCGAAACATTATGAAGTACATAAACATCTGCATCTGCTACCGGCTTGTCAGAAGAAAGACTTCTTACCATTACAACAGCCTTGTTTATTCCCATTCGGCTGGTTATACCAAGGTCGGTAACCTGTACAGTAAGGGTGTTTTTCATATCTGCTTCGTAAGGTTCATCCCAGTAATTGATGGTGTTGTATTTTGTGCTGGCGTCAAATCTTACAAAACCATAGCCCTCCTTGTTAAGGTAATCATCAAGATTAATTTCAACAAAATTTCTTTTGTCTTTTGTTCCCAGGGGAGTTGCAGTCCAGTCCATAGTGTTGTTGTACTCTTCCAGATAAAGAGGATTTTCTGCAGGAGCAACCTTATATTTTGAAGTGGAATTTATATTCTGATATTCAAAAAGCAGCTTGTGAGGGAACTGGGCTTCCATCATTCTTGAACCCTGATCCAGATATTTTACATAGGATTTTACGGGGCGGGTTCTGAAGGTATAGTAATAGTTGTATTGTCCGTCACTGTAAATTTGGCCATAAATATCTTTAAAGCCTTTGTTTATAAAAAGCTGGTATTCGCTGTCCAGTTCAAGAGGGAGACTGTGAAGGGTAAGGTATCTTCCGTTTATGCTGATATTTTCTTTCTGAGGATAATAATTATTGCCATTCATGTCTCTTACATAAATATATTTCATAACCTCTTCGGCACTTATCTTTTGCGTAAAGGTTATTTTAAGAGGATTTCCCTGTTTGCTGTCAGAGTATTGTGTGTAGTCTGCCACGCTTACCCTGTCAAAGGGTTGAAGGGTTTTGTAGGTAAAGGTTTTATCCTGGTCTTTAGAGCGCACGGAAATGACTGTGTTATGAGGAACCTCTGCTCCGATTGTTACGGCAAAGGAGTTGGTTGTGCCTTTCTCCTTATCACATTCGGCTTCGTTGTTCCAGCGGTAAAAGGTTTTGTTGCTAAAGTCGCCTTCTACAGTAAAGTCCTGGAGGTCAAGAACTTTGCTGCCTACCTTAATTTCCAGGCGCTTTGCAAGAGAGTCTGCTTTTAAAAGATAATTTGTCCTTATAAAAAAGCGGTTTTCATAGGGTGGAAGGGCTCCCGTCGTATTGTCGCAGGCAAAGTCCGTTTCCTTTATGTAGCCGCCGTAAAGCATGGTAACTTCTACAGGCTCCGACTTTGTAAAGAATTCAGTCTGGCCGGTAATTGTGTCTCCGTAAATAGAAGTAAGATCTTTTTTTACGGAGATTGTATAGGTAGTAAAAGGATCTGCAGCTTCATCTGCTTCAAAACTGACATGCTGGTTTCCGTACCAGTGGTAGCTTCCCTTAAGGGCAGGCTCTATGCTTAAAATTTCGGCTGCATCCTCTGAAGTATCGAGGCTTGTAAGGGCCCTGACAGGTTTAGAAAAAATTACATAAAAAGAAGGATTCCTTGCTTCGGCAACAAGACTCTGCTGGGGACCCCAGTCTTCTACTTTTAAGGGCAGGTCTTTTTTGCTGTCCTCGCTGTCTGTCACCTTTTTTGTGGTAAGGGGCAGTTCAAGCTTTTTTCTTTCCGAAGAGTAGGCGGTTTTATATTCACTAAGGGGTCGGATCTGTGGAATTACAGAGGTGCTTTCCTTTGTCTTTTTTTTGCCTGTTTTTTTAGAAGCATCGTCCTTGCTGCCGGCTTCATTCAGAACTTCAGGGCTTTCGTTTGCAAAGTCCGGAGTAAAAAACTTTGTCATAGAGTCAAAGGAAGCCATATTATTTTCCAGTGATATTTGAATGGGACTTCTTTCTTTTGCAGCCTTTGGAACAGCTGTAGAAACAGAGGCTTCTTTTTTGTCCGGGTTTTTATTACAGGAAACAGCTGCAAAAAGCAGAAATATTGCTGCAAGTCCGGCGGTAATTTTTAAGGTTGGCTTTTTTGATGTCTGTATTTTCATATTTTCCTCCAGGGACCGGGTTTAATTTTATTTTTGAGCGGCCCATTTTAAAACGGCCAAAGCATATTTCATCTGATTTTCAGGCATAAAAATATAGAATTTCTGTTCACCTGCTGCAAGAACCATTACGGTAGAGGTTGCAGAAGAAATGGAAGTTATTGCCTGCAGGGGAATTTCAACATTTTCTTTCAGGGAAAAAATTGCAACTCTCTGGTTTGTTATTGCAAGGTTGCCTTCGTTGTCTTTCTGATTTGTTTCCGTTGCAAAATAAAGCTTTTCTTCTTCATTCAGCTCAAGCTTAAGAAAGTGGACCATGGGCATTTTTGAATCTGCCGTGAGCGGAAGCTTATATTTATTGGTGTCAACATAAGGATTTTCGTAGGAAGTCTTTCTTCTTGCACGCAGGTTTGTAATTATGATGAGGACCAGTATGAAAAGGAAAAAGAGAATAGGGTAGACTGCCTTGCTTACTCCTTTCTGCTGATTCTTCTGAACATTTTTAGGAAGTCTTTCCTGGCCTTGTTTTGATTTGTTTTTTGAAGAAGAGCCGCCACCCTTTGCCCCGCCGGAAGCGCCCGAACCTGAATCAAAAGCTGTATAGCCGGAGTTTGAACCAAAAGGAAGGGAAATGCCGCTGCTGTTTATGGAAGGCTTTACAAAAAGCACAAAAGCAATAAGGGCCGCATAAAAAGCCGTAAGAGAAAGGGTAAGAATAATTTTGATTTTCTTCTTCCAGCCGGTGTAGTAAATCATCAGTACAATTCCAATCGGAATGCAGAGAATGGAAGCAAAGCAAGCTATGGTAATTATTGAAAAGAGTCTACTTTTTGTCATCAGGAACTCCGTGTATTGAGTAAATTATAACACATTTTTTATAAATAAACTATTTTAAAGAATTTAAAGAAATTTAATAAATTTGCTTGACATACCCCAACAGTCGTAGTATGATAAATATAGTACGACAGTCGTAGCAACGACAAACAAAGTATTGTCAGTCGTAGTACGGTAGCCGGGGTATAAAATCACTATAAACCGGCAGTGAGCCTTGGTTTGAAAAGACAAAGCCCGGAGCGGAGAATAGCCGCCGACAGGTTTCTTCAGCTGGAGGTGGATATTCTCCGCGGGAAGGCTTGGTCTTTTCTAATGGAAAAAACACTGGAGGTGCAATAATGATTTCTATCAGTAGTGATGTTATCCGTGGTTATAACGACACTATGATACTTTTCCTGCTGCAGATTGCTCCGTCCTATGGATATGAAATTTCCAAGAGCATAAAAGCCTTGACCGATGAAAAGTATGTTATCAAAGAAACAACTCTTTATTCGGCTTTTACGCGCATGGAAGAAAACGGTTATGTTGAGTCATATTCACAGGAGGCCGAAAACGGCAAGAGAAGAACATATTATCGTATAACCCCAAAAGGAAAAAACTATTACAATGAAAAATGCGAGGAGTGGAAGCTTACGCAGGAAGTTGTAGGAAAATTTATCAATGATAATCAGGAGGCAAACTAATGGAAACAATCAAAAACTATCTTGAATCAATGTTCAGGAATCTTCCTAATACAAGCGAAGTCATCAAGGCAAAGAATGAACTTCTTCAGATGATGGAAGATAAGTACACAGAACTTAGACGAGAAGGCAAAACCGAAAACGAAGCGGTTGCAACTGTAATTTCTGAATTCGGAAACCTTGATGAACTTGCTTCTTCTCTTGGAATTAAGCATGTTTTAGACAAGGGCAGTCAGGAGCAGCAGCGCCGTAACCTTTCTCTGGACGAAGTAAAGGAATATCTTGCAGACCTCTTCAGTTCAATCTTATTCAGAACTATTGGAATTGCTTTATACATTGCCTGTCCTCTTCCTGTTATTTTCTGCCAGATGTACGGCAGAGAAGTAACCGGTATAGTTTTAATGTTCCTCATCATTGCGGCAGCAACAGCCTGTATGATAATTCCTCATACAAGAATGGAACAGTGGCACTTTATAAAGTCTGAGCTTTGTTCAATAAGCCCGAGCACTACAGATTATATTTCTGACGAAAAAAAGAAATTCCGAAACGCCTATACAATCATGAATGTGCTTGGAATTCTTTTCTGCGTAGGTTCTTTTATACCTGCCGTTATCATTGATGACTATACAACCAAAATCAATGATAACTGGGGTGGTTTCTGCTTCCTGCTTTTCTGTGCTATAGGAGTTTCCTGCTTTGTTTACAGCCGCCGCCGTTACAATGCTTACCAGAGGCTGCTCAATATTAATTCAGAAACAAGCATTGGCGGAACCTATACAAGTGCCGGAGACAAGGAGCCTCATTACAGCAGCAAAACCGTAAGGGCAATTATGTCTGTATACTGGCCTACTGTAACCTGTATTTATCTGGCATACAGCTTCCTTACTTTCCAATGGTGGATTTCATGGATAATCTGGCCTATTGCCGGTGTTGTAAGAAGACTCCTGGAAAATATTTTTGCTGATGAATAAGATTTCTGAATAACAGGAGGTGCAGAATGAATAAAAAGATTTTTATGATAATTATAACCAGCATTACTATTGTATGTATTATTGCCGGTACCTTTTATCACTTCAGATATACGATGTCCGATGTAGCCAAAGTTGGTAAAAGTATTTCAAAGTCCATAAAAAGAGGTTTTGATTCAGAAAGCGACTGGGACTTTGATAAGGACTATGATGAGGATTTTGATGCAGCTTCCAGTGATTCTATCCTTCCATCAAAGCATACTTTTACAAATCCCTTGCCTGACTTTGATACTGTTTCAATCAGTGGCAATGTTATGGGAATTTCCATTAAAAGAGGAAACCGATTTGAAATTTCCGGCAGCTACAACAAGGAGCCACTCAAACCTTCCTTCAGCGTTTCCGGCGGAACTCTTAGAGTAAGTCAGCCTGATTACAAAAAGAAACTTGTTACAAACGGAAACTGTAAAATTGAAATTATTATTCCTTTTGGAACTACCCTGGACTTTGTAGACATAGATGTTGATGTAGGTGCTGTTTCGGTAGAAGGAATAGACATTACCAGGGCCACCATTGATACTGATGTCGGTGCAATTGCATTTAAGAATGTAGAATTCAGCGGTCTTACTGCAAATTCCGATGTTGGTGCCGTAAGTCTTGAGCTCCTGCATCCTGTAAGCGAATATAATATTGAAGTAAAATCTGATGTAGGTGGAATTCAGATAAACAATGCAAATGTAAGGCGCAAATACAGTCAGGCCGGCAGCAGTAACAAAAAAATTACAATTAAAACTGATGTAGGCGGAATAGAAATCAAGTAGGCAGAGAGGCATGAGCAATGTATAAAACCGGTTCAGCAAATATTATAATGAGCGACTATCCCGACCCCGATGTAATTCGAGTAGACGATACCTATTACATGGTAAGTACTACCATGCACCTTATGCCGGGTTGTGTGATTCTTCGTTCCTATAATCTGCTGGACTGGGAATTTGCCTCCTATGTTTTTGACAAGCTGGAAGATACCAAAGGGCAGACTCTGGCAGATAACCGGGGGATTTACGGCAAGGGAATGTGGGCGGCTTCTTTAAAATTTCACAAAGGGCTTTTTTATGTTTCTTTTGTGGCCAACGACACCCATAAAACTTACCTTTATATGGCAGAGCAGATTCAGGGCCCCTGGAAAAAGTCCAACATAGAAGGTTTTTATCATGACATGTCTCTTTTCTGGGATGAAGATGACCGGGTCTTTGCAGTACATGGAAACATGGAAATTCATCTTACTGAACTTAATTCGGATTTGTCTGGACCCAGAAAGGGTGGAATTGACAAAGTTATAATCAGGGATGATCCGGAAAAATCCGGACTTGGTTATGAAGGAAGTCACCTCTATAAAATTGACGGCCGCTACTATAATTTTATGATTCACATTCCAAAGGGCAAAATGAGGACCCAGGCCTGTTATGTTGCAGATAATCTGGAAGGCCCCTGGACAGGCGGCGATGTCCTTTGCTCTGATCTAGGTAACTGGAACAGCGGGGTAGCCCAGGGTGGAATTGTAAAAGATAAAGAAGGCCGCTGGTACGGTATTCTTTTTCAAGATCATGGAGCCCTTGGCCGTATCCCTGTTTTAGTGCCGGTAACTTTTGGTAAGGATGCTTTTCCTATGTTTGGAAAGTCAGAGGGGACTGAAACTGTCCCAGGGCCGGCAGTAAGAATCCCTGCTTCTGTAAGGGTTCTGGACAACAGGCCCGGCTATGAATACAAAGCTTTATGGAGCAATGATTTTACTTCTCCTGCCTGGCAGTGGAATCATATTCCCGATAAAGCTGCCCTTTCCCTTACAAAAGACACTTATGGCATTACAAGCAGAAAGATAGTTACAAATATTACCCAGGCCGTGAATACCTACACCCAGCGCACTCTTGGAGAAAAATGCGGGGGCTCGGTTCTTCTGGATGCCTCTGCAATTTCAGAAGGAGACTTTGCGGGGCTGGCTGCTTTGGAAGGAGAGTACGGCTTTATTGCAGTAACAAAAAGGCAGGGAAGCTTTTATCTTGTAGCCGCAGAGCATAAGATTAGTTATACCCCCTGGTCCATGGGAGTTTTTGACACTGACCCTCCTGAAATAAAGGCAGAAATTCCTCTTGATTCTGCAAGGATAGAATTAAAGCTGGATTTTGATTTAACAAGGTCTCAGCAAAAGGTCCGCCTTCTTTATAAAGAAGACGGCAGCTTTAAGCAGCTGGGAGAACCGGTTCAGCTGAGATACACTCTGGATCAGTTTGTGGGAGTACGATTTGCCCTTTTCTGCTATTCTACAAAAGAAACAGGGGGCAGGGCAGAATTCAGGGATTTTAACTATTCACTTATTTCAAGGACCTCTACAAGCTCTTCAGCTGAGTCGTCACTTGACTCCGGCAGAGACTGAGCTTCTGGCTGGCCGGTAAGAATATTAAAAAAATTCCTGATGGCCCTTGTGCAGGAAGGTCCGGCTTTTGAATATTCCTGGATATCCAGAACATAAACTTTTCCATTTTGAACGGCAGGAACATTTTCCCAGCCTTCTCTGTTTAAAACTTCTTCAATGCTTGTCGGATTTTCAGAAGAAATAAAAATATAATCAGGAGCCTTATCTATAATTATATCCTCTAAAAGTGTCATATCTTCGGCGTTTATGTAAGAGAATATATTTTTGGCTCCGGCACTTTCAATAAGCTGACATATAAAATTTCTGTTGCCAAGGACAGTGTAGGGGTCATTTGAAAGTTCAACATAAAAGCCCGGTTTGTCTTCCGAATCAAAATATGCTTCTGCTTCTTCATCAATTTGAGCAAGCTCTTCATCAATTTTGTTTACAAGAGAAGCAGCCTCTGTCCTGTGATTGATAAGACTTCCCATCTGCATGATATTGTTTTTTAATTCATCAATGGTGAGGGCATCCAGTTCAAACCATTTAATTTCTTCTTCATCAAGCTGGTCTTCCAGATCCCAGTATTTTCCGGAATCAAGAAATACAAAATCTGGTTTATAGGAAAGGATTGTATCTATATCTGCATCTTCTTCAGAAAGTGCAGTCACTATATTATCAAGCTTCATTTCTGTAAGAATTTCTACAGCAGCATCGGAAAGAGTTACAACAGAATTAAAGAATACCAGCTTCTTTTCCTTTCGGACTTCGGTCTGCTTTTTTCTTGCACTAAGGCTTGCTGCCATTCCAAGCATAATAAGAACTAATAGAATTTTTTTTGCAAACTTTTTCATTTTTATTTCCTCCAGATGAGCTTTATATGTTTATTTTTCTGCGCCCCATTGTGCGTAGTAGAGATCAAGTTCCTTTTTAATTTCCGGAGTAATGACAGCTTTGTCACCATTTGTGTACAAAGCATCTATTACCTCACTCATGGTAACAATTGCACGAGCCGGAAAACCGTAGTTTTGTGAGATTACTTCAAGTGCTGATTTTGTGGAATCCGGTGCCCTTTCTTCTCTGTTAAGACTGACAATTTCTCCAACAATTTGAATTCCACCTTCTTTTTCTTCCAGGGCCTTTATCTTAGGAAAAACTTCTTCTATGGATTTTCCGGAGGTTGTTACATCTTCAATAATTACAACCTTGTCTCCATCCTTAATTTTATAACCAAGAATTGAACCCTTGTCGGCACCATGGTCTTTTTCTTCCTTACGGTCACAGCAGTATTTTACATCCTTGCCATAAAGTTCAGAAAAAGCAATTGCTGTAGTTACTGCCAGAGGAATTCCCTTGTAGGCTGGTCCAAAAAAAACATCTATATCATCACCAAAGTTATCATGAACTGCTTTTGCATAATATTCTCCAAGTTTTTTTAACTGAGAGCCGCTTATGTAAGCACCGGCGTTCATAAAAAAAGGAGACTGTCTTCCGCTTTTGAGGGTAAAAGAACCAAATTTAAGAACCTGACTTTTTACCATAAAATCTATGAATTCTTTTTTGTATGCTTCCATTTTTTTAATCCTTTTCTTTTTCTTCTTTTTCTCTGAATAAAATTGCAATGTTTCCTATTATTCTTACAAGCGTGGCCTCTGTTTTCTGGCAGATCTGACCGGTTAAATCCTGTTTTTCATCTTTATATTCATTAAATTTTACTTTTATAAGCTCATGGGCGGCCAGAGACTTATCAATCATTCCGATAACTCCGTCGGTAAGACCAGCCCCGCCGATAATAACAACAGGCTGAAGATTATGCGCAAGTTTTTCTAATTCTTTTCTCTGTCTGCTGGTTAATTCTGTCATACATTTAATTTTATCAGTCTTTGTAGGAATTTACAAGTTCGAATAATCAGGAAAGCTTAGATAATCACATAAGTTTATATGAGCTTTACGCAGCCGTATTCTGTATCTTTATAAGTTTTAAAATCCTGGATTATTCCGGCGGCCTCAGTTGAGACCTCTGAAAGTCTGCCCAGACCTTTTACCAGAGGATTAATGTATCTTTGCTTTACATTTAGAGAGACTGAATAATAATCTTGTTCGGGCAGTGCAGAATTTGTGTGCTCAATTTTTGTCATTGAGCGGAAGGTTTTATAAAATCTCCGGAGTTCGGGATTCCTTTTTTCACTTTCCTGCTCCAGAATAGCCATAATTTCTTTTTCTGATTTGGTCATAAAATCATTTTCCTGCAGCAGGCCTGCTTCAACAGCCATATTCATAATCTGGCCCAGCATCTGAAGGGTCAGCTTGTTTTCATTTAACTGAAGGATGTGCCCGATCATGCAAAAATGACGGCAGTAGTCGAGGGCAAGCTCCGGACTGTTAAAACCAAGCTCATCAAGGCCATCTTCGTTTTTTAAAATTATAATATCTTTGTAGAGCTTTTCTATCAAAGATAAATTCCAGCTTCCATCCAGTGCCATTCCCGAAGGAAACATATACTCCAGACGGTCTGCGCTAAGACGGGGAATTTCGTTATCAGCAACAGGATAAAGGTGATAGTCATCAATCTGGTCCGGAGTAAGTCCATCCTGGGCAAGAAGACTGGCAAGCTCTTTGTCAGAATGAATTATGCTTTTGGTGTCATTTTCTGTAGCGGTCTGGGTAAGGGCATCTCCCTTTCTGAAGTCTGAGACATGAGAAAAAACCGGAGTAGATATGTCATGGAAAAGTCCGGCAAGAGTCTGGGCCTTGTTATGAGTAAAATTCCAGATTATAAGGGCAACTCCAAGTGAATGATCCAGGCGAGAATAATAAAAGCGGTTTTTATATAGCCTTGTCCAGTCGGTTCCACATAAAAGGCCTATTCCTTCAAGTCTTTTTAAGGAAGGAAGGGCCAGATATTTTTCCAGAAAATCCGGATGTTCGGGACAAAGGATTGAATGATATTTTTTGATGTCGTATTCCCTGACGGGATTTTCAGGCCAGGGATTAATCGACATCATTGTATTCCAGTCGTATTTTGAAAAAAAGTTGCTGGAACCACCGGCTTCCGGCTCTTTTTCATTAAACATGGATTCTTACTCATCGACCATGGCAACATCCAGTCGGTTGAATGGAGTTTCAAGTCCAACAGCAGCTTTTTCTTTCATTATTGCAATATGAAGGTCGCTCTTTGTTTTAAGAAAATCCTGGGGGGCAAACCATACGGCAACAGTAACATCAATTCCGGAATCTCCAAACTGATTAATCCAGGCAGCAGGAGCAGGATCTTTTAAAACGCTTTCACAGGAAGCTGCGGCCTTAAGATAGGTGTCCAGGGCAAGCTGAAGGTCATTGCCATAAGCAACAGGGCAGGTTACGGTAAGACGACGCTTAGTATGGAAGGATTTGTTCATAAGGTTTGTATTGATTATGGTTGAGTTAGGAATGCGGACCATTTCGTTATCAAGAGTATGAACTGTAACAGAAATAAGATTAATTGAATCTACAACCCCGGTAATTCCGTCAACAATGATTGTGTCACCGATTTTGATGGCACCTTCTGTAAGAACAAAAAGTCCGCTTATAAGATTGCTTACACTTGTCTGGGCGGCAAAACCGACTGCAACTCCGGCAATTCCTGCAGCGCCCCATATAGCACCAAGCTTAACGCCAAAGAGACTCAGAACATACATTACAACTATGATGTAAAAAATATAATGAAGAAATTTTATAAGAATGAGAGAACGGGCTTTAGGGAGCTTTTTCTCAGGAACCTTTTTGATTCCCCTTACAATTACCTTAAAGATAATCCAGAAAATCAGAACAATGATAAGGGCTCCAACACATTTAAAAAGATTTTCCCAGGTAAGGAAGCTTTTTATCCAGGTTAGAAAAGAAGAGGTTTGAGCCATCAGAGAACTGCCGGCATTTTTAAACCCCTGTGATACATCGTTTAAAGTTTCATCCATAATTATTTTCCTCTTTGTTTGTAAAATTATTTTCTATTTTGTTTTTCTGCTTCACAGATATCATTAATTATACATTCATTGCAGCGGGGATTTCTAGCGGTACAGACATATCTTCCATGCAGTAATAACCAGTGGTGGGCATTATTAAGATACTGACCGGGTATTGTCTGTAAAAGGCTTTCTTCAACCTCAAGGGGAGTGGAGCCTTCTGCAATACCGATTTTGGGGCAAATCCTTAAAAGATGGGTATCTACCGGCATTGTCGGTTTATGAAAAATGACATTGAGTACGACATTCGCAGTTTTTCGTCCAACGCCCGGCAGGGTCATAAGCTCTTCTCTTGAAGAAGGAACCTTGCCTCCAAAGTTTTCTATAAGTATTTGTGAAAGGCCGATTATATGACTCGCCTTGTTCTTGTAAAGACCTATGGATTTTATATAAGGAATAAGGCCTTCTTTGCCCAGCTTAAGCATTTTTTCCGGACTGTCTGTTGTTTTAAAAAGTTCCTTTGTTGCAAGGTTTACACTTTTATCGGTTGCCTGGGCAGAAAGAACTACGGCTACAAGCAGGGTGTAGGCATTTTTATATTCCAGTTCCGATTTTGGGTTTGGATTGCAGGCCTTGAGTCTTTCCATTATTTCAATAATCTGAGTCTGCGAAAGCATTTCAAATAATTGCGGCTTTTATGGTTTGCCTTGCCTTTATAAAAGCTCTGCCTTTAGAGCTTCAACCTTATCTGTTTTTTCCCATGGGAAATCTTCTCTTCCAAAATGTCCATAACTTGCGGTTTTGGAATAGATTGGAGCCTTGAGACCAAGGGTTCTGGAGATTCCCGAAGGGGTACAGTCAAAGATTTTTAGGACAGCTTTTTCAAGCAGAGCCTTGTCGCATTTTTCTGTTCCAAAGGTTTCTACCATTACACTTACAGGAAAAGGAACTCCAATGGCATAAGCAAGCTGAACTTCTGCTCTTTCTGCAAGGCCGGCAGCTACAATATTCTTTGCAATGTAACGGGCCATATAAGCAGCAGAACGGTCTACCTTACTTGGGTCTTTTCCGCTAAAGGCTCCGCCTCCATGTCTGCCCATTCCGCCATAAGTATCTACAATTATCTTTCGACCGGTAAGGCCTGCGTCTCCGTCCGGGCCTCCTTTTACAAAACGGCCTGTAGGGTTAATGTAGAATTTAGTATTTGAATCCAGAAGGCCTGTAGGAAGGAGAACAGGCTTTATGATTTTTTCTATGATTGTTTCTTCAATTTCTTCCCGTTTGATTTCCGGATCATGCTGATGAGAAATAACAACAGTGTCAATTCTTACTGGTTTATGTTCCTGGTATTCAATTGTTACCTGAGATTTGGCATCGGGTCTGAGCCAGGCAACTTCTCCGCTTTTTCTGAGTTGCGAAGCCTTTAATAGCAGCTGGTGAGAATAATAAAGAGGGGCCGGCATAAGAGAAGGGGTTTCGTTACAGGCAAAACCAAACATCATGCCCTGGTCTCCTGCTCCCTGCTGACCCTTGTATTCTTCAAGGCCGGTGCCGTCAACACCCTGACTTATATCTTCTGATTGTGCATGAAGACGATTCATAAATTCAAAGCTCTTATAATCGAGTCCTTTGTCTTCGCTGTCATAACCAATTTCTTTTGCAACCTTGCGGGCAATTTCTTCTACTTTTTGATTAAAGTTGGAAAGGTCTACAGACTTGTCTTTGAAATTTATTTCGCCTCCTGTAAGAATAAAGTTTGTAGTTGCAAAAGTTTCGCAGGCAACATGGGCTTCCGGATCAAGACTAAGACAGTAGTCAAGGATGGCATCAGAAATCTGGTCACAAAGTTTGTCCGGATGACCTTCGCCGACAGATTCAGATGTAAATAAATAGTGATTTTTGTTTAAGGTGGTAGTCATTAAAAAACTCCTCTTTAGCAAGATTCAGGGTGTCCAGGACAACCCCTTCCGTTCTGCAATTTGGAAAAATCGACGGAACAGCTTATAACAAGCCTTATATGTCATATTAGTGTAAACTCAGGATTTGTGCAAGTTTTATTGAGAAATCTACATTATTATGGTATAATTTTTTTGTTACTAAAAGCAACGTGCTTTGCTTTTGGTGATTCTCTGAATAGTAATTAATGAGTTGCTTCACAAGCCGGTGTCGTGCTCTGCTACGGAGATTTTTTATTCTATTTAACAAAGGACTTTATCATGTCATTTAGTCAAATTGTTACAAAAATTGATGATTTTGTATGGGGTGTTCCTACAATCATCCTTATTCTTGCAACAGGTCTGATTCTTACAATTGCTGCAAGAGGTATTCAGTTTACCAAGTTGGGAAGAGCTTTTAAGGGTATCTTCAAGAAGAACGATGGAGAAGGTGAGCTCAGCGGTTTTGCTGCTCTTTGTACTGCACTTTCTGCCACAATCGGTACAGGTAACATCGTAGGTGTTGGAACTGCTATTTCAGCCGGGGGCCCTGGGGCGCCTTTCTGGCTGTGGATTGCGACCATTCTTGGTACTGCTACGAAATACGCGGAGTGGCTGCTTGCGATCAAATATCGT
>JAEEGL013710616.1_pt1 | contig 30733 bp, 31 predicted proteins | sample 9134231 | NCBI WGS metagenome assembly JAEEGL01 (sample SAMN16246548, study PRJNA631951) | gut metagenome | biome: gut microbiome; feature: rumen; material: fiber-attached | host: Bos | place: Iran: Karaj | collected 2018-10 | reverse complement strand
TCCCGCACCGATCACAAGTACCTTTTTCATTCCCTCAGACTTCCTTCTCCATGCAGATTACCTGCTGTCTCAGGATTTCGCTTTATCCACAATTCGATGAACATGGCGGCCGGTTCATTGCCGTTCATTCCCGATCACGGTCCTCAGCGTCTGGCATACATAGTCCGCATCCGCATCCGACAGCAGAGTATGGAAGGGAAGCGTCACCAGGTTGCGATAATAGTCATAGGCGTTGGGGAAGTCCGCAATGTCCCACCCCAGTGTTTTATAGGCCGTCATCATGGGCAGAGGCTTGTAATGGACGTTGGTGGCCACGCCGGCTTTGGCCAGTTCCTCGATGAGGGCATTGCGCTGCTCCGCGTCCATCCCCGGGATCCGGACCAGGTAGAGGTGATTGGAGCTGTCCATTCCGGGCACATGATGCATGACGTGGGAGAGCCCCAGTTCCTCGCAAACCTTATCGTACTTCTGCATCAGCTCCTGCCGGCGTGCCAGCAGACCGGGGTAGCGGTCCAGCTGCCGGAGTCCGATGGCAGCCATGATATCCGTCATGTTGCATTTATACCAGGGACCGACGATGTCATACTCCCAGGCACCGACCCTGCTCTTGGCCAGGGCATCCTTGTCCTGGCCGTGGAGAGACAGCAGCTGATAGAACTTGTAAATATCCGCGTTGGTGATGCCGGTGTCATACACGGAAGACGGCAGGTTCCAGCTGCTCGCGCCGCCCTCGGCGGTGGTAAGGTTTTTTACGGCGTGGAAGCTGAAACTGGAAAAGTGAGCGATGCCGCCGCAGAAGCGCCGCTCCAGGCCCATCAGGCGTCCTCTGCCGGTGTTCTGTACCTTGCGGGAGGCTCCCAGGCTGTGAGCGCAGTCTGCCACCACCGCCACACAGCCCAGCCCCCGCTGGATTCTGGCCGACAGATCGCCCAGCGGCGTACCGTCGCTTTCCTTCGGGTGATACAGATCACGTTTGCGCTTCACGATCTCAAATATGCGATCATAATCACAGACGATCCCGCCCAGATCCACGGTGATGATCGCCCGGGTCTTCTCCGTGATGGCGGCCTCCAGGGCCTCGTAGTCCATTTCCGGCATATGGGTGACCGGATCGCCGCCGGGCTGTATGTCCACAAAACGCACCGTGGCGCCGCAGTGGATCACAGGGCTGGCACTGGCCGTATAGGTATAGGCGGGAACGATGACTTCGTCTCCGGGACCCACGCCAAGGATCCGAAGGTTCAGCTCTTCGGCAGCGGTGGCGGAATTGAGGCACACCACCCGGTTGCTCCATTTTTCCGGTTCATCCTCTGTGTTTACATCCGTCTTGCCTGTCGCGATGAAAGCTGCCAGGCGCCGTTCCAGCCGCTTGGTACGCGGGCCGGTGGTGATCCAGCCGGACCGAAGGGCCTGCGTGACCTCCGTGATCTCCTGTTCGCCGATATCGGGGGGGCTGAAGGGGATGATGCGCTTGTTCTCTCCGCCCACCTTCAGGGTGACGGGCCCCTTCACCACGTCAAGGATGTCGGACTGGTGCCCGTCGAGGATGGTGAGGTAGCCGGTGAAGTCACGAAGCTCGATCTCGTATTTCCTGCAGGCTCGATCGATCATTTTTCTCTGATTCGGGTCAATGAGGGGATCGGCCAGGATCATCGTCCGGATCGCCTGCTGCTGGATGGCGTGATCCATCTCGTCGAAACCTGTCACCGGAATGCCGTCCAGGATCCGGTTCTCCGGATTGGCGTCCACGATGATGACCGGCCGCAGACCGGCCTCATACTCAAGATAGCGGATCACGCGGCTTCCGTTTTCGCCTGCGCCGATGATCATCGCGTTGTCCGATTTGCTCCATCGCCTTTGCAGCTTCCGCTTTTCCATCAGGAAGAAGCGATAGGAAAACCGGATGGCGGTTACAAGAAAGAACTGAATGAGCGCCCCGATCGCGTAGACGGAGGAGGGCATCCTGTGGAACATATTGGTTCCGACGATGTAGACCAGGGTGGTGAGAGCTGAGGACTCAATGATCCGGTTCAGATCATTGAACCCGGCATAGCGCCACATTCCGCCGTACAGGCGAAGCAGCACGAAGATGAGGATACAGATTGCGGTGTAGTAAGGGGAAAAACGCCAGAAAGCCATAAAGTGCTGGACGGCTCGCGCGTCAATCACCGTATTGACGTTGTAGCGGATCATCAGGGCAAGCCAATAGGAGATGTTGACAGTCACCGCGTCGAGAATCACGATCCACGGATCCTCCAGCAATCTGTCAAATGCACGCTTGAGATAGCTGCCGGCTTTTTTCATCAAGGACACGCTCCCGCCAGAGTCAAATCGTATTTCCTGCCGGGCTTTGTCACCCGGATCAGGAAATTGTCGGTTCCGAACTTGGAAAACTGCACCACGAACACGGCTCAAGCCGCACCCGATATGCTAACATATAATGAGGTTCTTTGCAACACTTTTCCTTTTTACACTTCCGATAGGCAATGGATCATGACGATTCATGACGATTTGGACGCCATCTTTTGCCAATTTCGTTTTTCCGTGGTCAATCACCTTGAAAAGGCGGATTTCTATGCTATAATGGAGTGATTGCACGGGAGGAGGGATCGGTTTTGCTACGGGAGGAACCCCCGCTGACCGAAGAAGCCGCACAGCAAAGGAATCCCCTCCAGCTGGCCTATCTGGGGGATGCGGTTTGGGAGCTGCTGGTGAGCAGCCGCTTGGTGGGACGCAATTACAATGTGCGCCACATGCATCGGGAAGCGGTCCAAATCGTCAGTGCCAGGGCCCAGTCCGCCGCCTTTGCCCGGATCCAGCCCTTGCTGACTGAGAAGGAATGCGGCATGGCCCAGCGCGGACGCAACGCCCATGCGCATCACAGCGTCCCGAAAAACCAGGATCCGGCCGACTACGCCGCCGCGACCGCCCTGGAGTGCCTCTTCGGCTATCTCTATCTGACCGGACAGGAGGAACGGATGCTGCTTCTGTTCCGTCAATCCCAGGAGGTGTGAACCTTGCCCAGAACCACCCTGCACGTCTCCCTGATCCGCCACACCCTGAGCCCCCAGGAGCTGGTGGCTCTTGCGGCCCGGCTGTGCTACTCCCGGGCGGATGTGGACGCCCTCCAGGAGCGGATCTCCTCCAAAGACCAGTCCGCCTTCGTGGAGCGCATCATGCAGATGGGCCATGACTCGGTGCTGGAGCACGCCAGCTTCACTTTTGCGGTGGAGGGCGTCAGCCGGGTCCTGCTGGCCCAGCTCACCCGGCACCGTCTTGCCAGCTTCTCTGTGCAGTCCCAGCGCTACGTCTCCTATGCGGATGGCTTCAACTACATCCTTCCCCCGCAGATCGAGGCGCTGGGCGAGGAGGCCGTGGCGGAATTTGACCGGCAGATGCAGCAGATCCACAGCTGGTATCAGGACTGGCAGGACAGGCTGGTCAGCGGGGAGCACGGCAACGAGGATGCCCGCTTCGTCCTCCCAGGCGCGTGTGAAACCAAGCTGCTCATGACCATGAACGTCCGGGAGCTCCGCCACTTTTTCAGCCTCCGCATGTGCAGCAGGGCCCAGTGGGAGATCCGGGCCCTGGCCACCGAGCTGCACCGTCTCTGCCTGGAGACGGCGCCGCTGCTCTTCGCGGACGCGGGTCCTGGCTGCCTGCGCGGCCGCTGCCCGGAGGGAGAGAAATCCTGCGGACAAGCCGCTGTCATCCGGGAGGAACGCCGCAGGCTGCTTGAACAAATCGACCATACAACAGAAGGAGAATAAACCATGGCATACTATGATCAGGCTCCCAAAGGCCCCCGCGGCCGGAACCGTCAGCGCAGACAGGATGAGCGCTGGGAGGAGGAAGGCACCCGCTACAGCGACCGCCGCCGTCCCCAGCGGAACGAGGGCGGGCAGGATCACCGCCGGAATGAGGGCAGCCGTCCCGCAGGACGGCCGGACGACCGCCCCGGCCGCAGTCCCAGGGATCTGCGCAGCCAGCCCGCCGGAGACCGCCGCCGTCCGGAAAGCAGACGCCGTCCGGAGGAGGACCGTCCGCGTCCCGCCCGCCGCCTTCCCAGAGAGGAAGCACCGGCACAGCGCGGCTATCTGGACTTTGAGCACAGCACAACGCCTCAGTATGAGGATGAGCAGGCGACCCCCAACGAGAACCTGCTGGCGGGCCGCAACCCCATCCGGGAAGCTCTGAAGAGCGGCAGGGACATCGAAAAGCTGCTGGTGCTGCGCGGCGAGCTCTCCGGCTCCGCCAGGGAGATCGTGCAAAAGGCGAGAGAGGCCCACATCCCTGTCCAGGAAGTGGACAAGACGCGCCTGGACGCCCTGGCGCCCAACCACCAGGGCATGGTGGCCTTCGCGTCCGCCTATGCCTACTCGACAGTGGATGACATCCTGGCCGTCAGCCGGGAGCGCGGAGAGGAGCCTTTCCTCATCGTGCTGGATGGTGTTACGGACCCCCATAACTTGGGCGCCATCATCCGCAGCGCCGAATGCGCCGGAGCCCACGGCGTCATCGTCCGGGAGCGCCGCGGTGTGGGCCTGACCCCCGCCGCGGTGAAGGCTTCCGCCGGAGCTGTGGAGCATTTGAAGGTGGCCAGGGTCACCAATCTCAACCGTCTCCTGGAAGAACTGAAGCTTCAGGGAATTTGGATCTACGCCCTGTCCATGGACGGCGAGGACTATGAGAAGGTCGACTTCTCCGGCGGCGCCGCCCTGGTGGTGGGCAGCGAGGGCAGCGGGATCAGCCGCCTGACGGAGGACCTGTGCGACAAGAAGGTCTCCCTGCCTGTCCTGGGCAAGGTGGACAGCCTCAACGCCTCCGTGGCCGCCGGCATCGTCATGTACCGCGTTCTCTCCTCCCGCCGCGCATGAACCCTCTGCTGATCGTGGACGGGTATAACATCATCGGCGCCTGGCCCAGGGCCAGACAGATGGGCTGGACCATGGAGGAGAGCAGGGAGCAGCTGCTCCGGGAGCTTCAGAGCTACGCCGGCTTTTCGGGCTGCGAGATCGTCCTTGTGTTTGACGGGTATCAGTCCGACCGGAAGCTCCGCACGGAGGAGAAACACGGGGCGGTGACCCTGGTCTACACCAGGCGCGGGGAGACGGCAGACAGCTATATCGAGCGGCTTGCGGCGGAGACGCCCCGCTACCGTCCTCTGAGCGTGGCCACCAGCGACGGTCTGGAACAGTCCCAGATCCTCTCCACGGGAGGGACCCGGATGACCGCGAGAGAGCTTCTCCGGGAGCTGGCCCATTCCCACGACAGCGGCATACGGCATGCGTCCCCCAGGGGACTGCAGCAGGGAAAGTCCATCGGTGAACAATTGCCGGACGCCATCCGCCAGCAACTGGAAGAGCTGCGCAAAGGCGGCCGATAGGAGGAATTCAGTTCCATGCAGGATGATCTCAATCTCTCGGCGTCCGATTCCGATCCGCAAGGCACGGCGTCACAATCCTCGCCCTTTGACGAGATGACCGACGAGGAGATCGTTGCGCTCTGTCACGAAGGGAACGACCGCGCCATCAATTATCTCCTCATCAAGTACAAGAACTTCGTCCGCTCCAAGGCCAGGAGTTATTTCCTGGTGGGCGCGGACCATGAGGACATTGTGCAGGAGGGCATGATCGGTCTGTACAAAGCCGTCCGGGATTTCCGTCCGGAGAAGCTTTCCACCTTCCGGGCCTTTGCGGAACTGTGCATCACCCGGCAGATCATCACCGCCATCAAAACCGCCACCCGGCAGAAGCACATCCCGCTCAACAGCTACATTTCCCTGAACAAGCCCCTCTACGACGACGAATCGGACCGCACCCTCCTGGATGTGATCATCGAAGGAAAGACCAGCAACCCGGAGGATCTGCTCATCAGCCAGGAGGACATGCAGACCATCAATCTGCGGATCAACGAGGTGCTGTCGGGGCTTGAGATGGAAGTCCTGCAGGCTTACCTGGACGGTCAAAGCTACCAGGAGATCGCCGCACGCCTGGGCCGGCATGTGAAATCCATCGACAACGCCCTGCAGCGGGTGAAGCGGAAATTGAGCCGGTTCCTGCAGGAGCGGGATCAGGAATGACCTTTCAAAGACCTGGCTGAAAAAAGCCATCGACATAGAAGACAAGGAGATATGACGCCATGGAAGCCTTGATTTCGAAGCTGCACCGCGAACTGGAATTGTTCAGCGCCGTGAAGCCGCTGCTGATCCTCGAGGGGAACATCACCGACAAATACCGCTATCCCACTGCCGGATCCCTCCCGGAGGACGCCCTGGTTCCACTCCCCCGCTACCTCATGGCGTTTTTTGCCGACCGCGGCTGGGACTCCGTTGTCTTTTACTCCAATCTGATGGGCCTGATCAATCCTTACGCGCCGGACATGCTGGCCTCCTATGCCAAGGCTGCCAAGGCCGATATCAAGAACGGCGCGATCCCTGCGGAATTCAAGGGCGTTTCCGCCACCACCGCCCCCAACGTCATCCGCCGGGCCCTGGTCCAGCAGGAGCTGGCCACCGTCACCATCCTGGAGCTGGCCTCCTTCTACATCACCGGCCCCGACCGGATGGACCAGGCGGACGTGAACAGCTTCAACCTGCTGCTGCAGGGCGCCATGTCGGCCGCCAATGTACGCACGCGCAACGGCCGCAGACAGAACCTGCTCATCCTCCTGGTCAACAAGCGCAATGACCTGCCCGCCTGGTTCTATCTGAACAACCCCGCCTGCCGCTGCATCACCCTGGAGGCCCCCAGCCGGGAGGAGCGCCAGCGGCTGATCACCAACCAGTTCGCCACCTTCTTTGACGGGACGGTCTACCGCACCGACATGCCGTGGTATCGCGATCATCCGGATGAGCTGGCCAAGCTGCAGGAGAAGTTTGTGGGTCTCACGGAGGGCCTGACCTTCACGGAGCTGGACGCCCTGCGTACCCTGGGGAAACAGGAGCTCACCGCCATCCGGGATCTGTGTCAGGTGGTGGATCTGCTGAAGTACGGCTTCAAGGACAATCCCTGGGAACGGCTTTCCATGGCCAGCCTCAAGACTGCCAAGGAGGATTTTCAGAAGCGGATCAAGGGCCAGGATGCCGCCCTGGAACGCACCCTGGACGTGGTCAAGCGCGCGGTGACGGGCATGAACGGCCTGTCCTCCTCCTCCACCTCCAAGCCCAAGGGCGTCCTCTTCTACGCAGGCCCCACCGGTGTGGGCAAGACGGAGACCGCCAAAGCCCTGGCGGAGAAGCTCTTCGGCGCGGAGAGCGCCTGTGTGCGCTTTGACATGAGCGAGTACGGCCAGAGCCATTCCGACCAGAAGCTCATGGGCGCACCGCCCGGATATGTGGGCTATGAGGCCGGCGGCCAGCTCACCAACGCCATCAAGAACAATCCCTTCTGCATCCTCCTCTTCGACGAGATCGAGAAGGCGCACACCAACATCCTGGACAAGTTCCTGCAGATCCTGGAGGACGGCCGGATGACGGACGGCCAGGGCAACACCGTCTATTTCGGGGAGACCATCATCATCTTCACCAGCAACCTGGGCATCTACGTCAAGGACGCGCTGGGGAACCGCTACCCCAACGTGACCATGGATATGCCCTATGAGGAAGTGCAGGTGAAGATCCGCAGCGCCATCGAGGACTACTTCAAGCTGGACCTGGGCCGTCCGGAGATCCTCAACCGCATCGGAGAAAACATCGTGGTTTTCGACTACATCCGGGCAGAGGCGGGAGAAGCGATCCTTCAGGCTTCGCTCAAAAAGATCGCAACCCGGCTGGCCGAGCAGAAGGGCATCCGGCTCACCCTCTCGGAGGAGGCGGTGGAGCAGCTGCGGGCCGCTTCCCTGGCGGACCTGTCCAACGGCGGCCGCGGCATCAACAACAAGGTGGAGAGCCTTCTGATCAACCCGCTTTCCCGCTGGCTCTTCGACAACGAAGTGGTTTCCGATGCCGACGTGCGCATTGAGCATTTCGACGTGGAGGCCAATCCCCCGGCGCTGGTTTGCACTGCGGTCAAAGAGGAGGCATAAGCATGGCGGACAATGATCAGCTGCGGAATCCCCTGGATATGCTCTACCAGATCGTGAACGATCTCTGGCCCGGCGAGGGCGTCCCCGCCCCTGCCGCCGCCGCTGCCGAGGAGAAGAGCAAGCCCTCCTCCGCCGCTCCCGAGAAGAAAAAAACAGAGGCAAAGCCGGCGGAAAAGAAGGCGCCCAGCGCCCCGCCCTTTGAGGAATTCTGGCGCCGGGCCGATGAGCGGGTGGACTGGACCGGCGTGCTTCTCAGCCAGAAGCCCACCGACGATTCCCTCTCACCGGATGAGTGGGCCGCCTTCCACGAACGCGCAGAGCGGGTGCTGGAGGGCGACATCTCTGCCTATGCGGAGGTGCTGCAGATCGCCAACCCCCTGTCAGATCTCAAGCCCTATGCCACCCACGTCAGCGTTGCCGCGCAGGATCCGGACACGGCAGAGGTTTCCTTTGAGGCGCTTCCCTGCAAGGTGGAGGAGAAGCGTCTGCTGGCCGGGCTGGCACTGCGCTGCGCCCGGGATGTCCTGGCGCTTCTGCCCATCAAGGCGGTCTCGGTACACGGGACCCTGCCCGGCGGTGCCTCCCTGGAGGTCACCTATCCCTATCATTCCCTGCGCAAGGTGCAATTCAGCTTTATCGATCCCGTGGCCTATGCGGAAGAGATGGGCTGCGCCTTTCTGCCCGGCAAGGAATAATACTCCGCAAAAACAGGCAAGCATCCCAGGGCGCGCGGAGGGATGAGGAGGCAAGAGAAAAAGCTTGCTTTCCTACTGATAATCCTGTATACTGGTTCTGACCGGAGTGTTGGGGTCTGCGTGTGCACAAGACAGACGCAGGTCCGGTAAAGGAGGTTGCTCTGGCTATGGAATGCAAGATCAAGAATGACATTGGCACCATCTTCATCACCGAGGATGTCATGCTGAAGGTCGCAGGCTATGCGGCGCTTGAGTGCTATGGGATCGTGGCGATGTCCTCCAAACGCGCGACGGATGGGCTGGTGGAATGGCTTGGCCGCGAGAACCTGGCGAAGGGCGTTCAGATCCGCAACGTGGACGACGCGCTGGATGTTGATCTTTTCATCATCGTTGAATACGGGATTTCCATCGCGGAAGTCTGCAAGACCATCGTGGACACGGTTCGCTACAAGCTGGAAAGCATGACAGGCGTGACCGTCCGCAAGGTCAGTGTCACGGTGGAGGGAATCCGCGTCTGAGCGGAGTTGTGTTGAACGGAGGAGAAAACCATTGATTCAGGTTCAAACGATAGACGGCCTGCTTCTGCGCGAGATGGCCATGGCCGGGAGCGCCATGCTGGACGCGAACCGCGCGGAAGTGGATGCCCTGAATGTGTTCCCTGTCCCCGATGGCGACACGGGCACCAATATGTCCCTGACCATGCAGAGCGCGACCCGCGAGATCAACGCCAAGGAGTACCTGCGGGCCGATGAGGCGTCCGCTGCGCTTGCGAAGGGCGCTCTGCGCGGTGCCCGGGGCAATTCCGGCGTCATCACCTCGCAGCTCCTGCGCGGCTTCTCCAAGGCGCTCTCCGGCGTGGAGGCCATCACGCCCGTCCAGTTTGCCCACGCCCTGAAGGCCGGGTCCGACATGGCTTACAAGGCCGTGATGAAGCCCAAGGAGGGCACCATCCTCACGGTGGCCCGGGTCATTGCCGAGCATGCCCTGGAACAGGTGGAAAAGGATCCGGAGAACTATGATTCGCTGTTCCAGGTGATCCTGTCCAGCGGCATGGAGATCCTGAAGCGCACACCGGACATGCTTCCGGCCCTGAAGCAGGCCAATGTGGTGGATTCCGGCGGGCGCGGTCTGCTGTACATCTACGCCGGCTACGCCGCTGCGATGCGGGGCGAGTCCATTGAGGAGATGCTGGCAAACGCGGCAGCCCAGAGCGGCGGCTTCCAGGACGATCACGACGCCATCACCGATTTCACCTTCGCCTACCATGTGGCCTTCACCCTGCAGAACCTGCGGGAAGACTGCAAGGAGTCGGATGTGGACTCCTTCCGCCGCCGCCTCAACCGCATCGGCAACGCGGTGAATGTGGAGGGCGACGAAGCGCCCTACAAGGTTCATGTCCACACGAACAATCCCGGCTCCGCCCTGGAGTACGGCGTTGAGCTGGGCGACGTGGTGGACGTGGAAGTGGAGAATATGGCTGCCACCCGCCGCGCCCTGCAGATGTCGGTGGTGAATGTGGTGATGGAGGATGCGGCCGGGGGGACGGCGGAACCCGCACCCGAGACTCCGAGAAAGAAATACGGCATGGTTGCCGTGTCCCTGGGCGACGGCTTCTCCAGCATCTTCCGGGAGCTGACGGTGGATTCCATCGTGGAGGGCGGTCAGACCATGAACCCCTCCATCGACGACATCCTGCAGGCCATCAAGCGCGTGAACGCGGACATCGTCTATGTCTTCCCGAACAACGGCAACGTGGTGCTGGCCGCTCAGCAGGCCGGAGAGATCGCGGACAGCGAAGTGCATGTCATCCCCACCAAGAATGTGGCCATGGGCATTGCCGCCGCGGTGGCGTTCCAGCCGGATGCGGAGGACGAGGTGAACATCCGCCGGATGAGCGAGGCTGCGGAGCATGTCAAGACAGCCACGGTCACCTATGCCATCCGGGACAGCGAGAACAACGGCGTGACCATCCACCAGGGCGACTACATCGGGCTGCACAACGGTCAGATCACCTATGCCGGAAAGGATCTGGACGAGGTGCTTGAGCACGTGATGCAGGCTGTGATGACCGATGAGGATGAACTGGTCACGGTGTATTACGGGCAGGATGTGTCCGAGGAGGACGCCCAGAAGGTCACCAGCACCATCGCCGATGCCTGGCCCGACTGCGATACCGAGTGCCTGCGTGGCGGACAGCCGCTGTATTACTACCTGATCTCGGTGGAATGATATGGAGCTCTCCGCCATCAAGGGCCTCGGCCCGACCCGGCTGGAGGCATTGCGCGCAATGGGGATCAACTCATTGCGCGATTTGTTGTATATGCTGCCTGTCCGCTACGAGGACCGGACCACCCCAGTTCCCTCCAGGGATCTGGGCCCCGGGGACGCCCTGGTCCGGGGCGTGGTGGCCGATCCGCCGAAGCTCAGCCGGTTCAATGGGCTCACCCGGGTGACCGCGAGTCTGCGGGACGAAAGCGGCCGGCTCTCCCTGGTCTGGTACAACCAGCCCTGGATGATGCAGCAGCTCCCGGTGGGTGTCCCCGTCATGCTCTATGGACGACTGACAGAGAAAAACGGCCGTCGCAGCTTCCAGAACGGCCAGGTGGTCACGGCGCCGGAGATCATCCCGGTATACCGGGTGGTGAAAGGACTTCCCGCCAAATCCATGCGGGAAATCATGCGGATCGCACTGGAACAGGTGGACGACTGCTGTCCGGAGACACTCCCCCGCTCCCTCCGCCTGCGCCATGGCCTGTGCGAGCTCAATTACGCCATCCGCCAGGCACATTTTCCCGCGGATTTTGACGCCCTCCGCATGGCGCGCCGCAGGATCGCCTTTGAGGAGATGCTCATGTTCCAGGCCTGCCTGGGACTGGAGCGGAGCCGGCACGGACAAGGCTTTCCGCTCCCGCTCCCGGAGGATGGTCCGGCCCGGTTCTGGGAAACCTTGCCATTCTCCCCCACCCATGCCCAGCGGCGGGTCCTGGAGGAGATCGCGGCAGATCTGCGCCGGGACCGCCCCATGAGCCGCTTGGTGCAGGGGGACGTGGGGAGCGGCAAGACGGCCCTTGCCTTCGGCGCCGTCAGCATGACCGTGGCCTGCGGCTTTCAGGCGGCCATGATGGCGCCCACGGAGATTCTTGCGCGGCAGCATTATCTGTCCGCCCAAGCCGTGCTGGCCCCTCAGGGGATCCGGTGTGCCCTGCTCATCGGCAGCATGAAGGCGTCCGAGAAGCGCCTGATCCATCAGCAGCTGTCGGATGGCAGCATACAGGCCGTTTTCGGCACCCATGCGCTGATCAGCAAGGGAGTCGGATACCGGAAGCTGGGGCTTGTGATCACCGATGAGCAGCACCGCTTCGGCGTCCGGCAGCGGTCCCTGCTGCAGGAAAAGGGGGAGGCAGAGGGCGCCATGCCCCATGTGCTGGTGATGTCCGCCACCCCCATCCCCCGTACCCTGGCGCTGATCCTCTACGGGGACCTGGATATCTCCATTGTGGATGAACTTCCGCCCGGCCGCACCCCGGTGCAGACCCGCCTTGTTCCGGAAGCGAAACGGAGCGATATGTACCAGTTCCTTCGGCGGGAGATCGCCCAGAGCCACCAGGCCTATGTGGTCTGTCCCCTGGTGGAGGACAGCGAGGTGCTGGAGGATGTCCGCTCTGCGCAGGCCACCTTCAAGGCCCTGGCGGAAAACGAGCTGAAGGGGCTTCGCGTAGGGCTTACCTGGGGGACCCAGCCCCCGCAGGACAAGGCGGATGTACTGGACCGTTTCTCAGCCGGCGAACTGGATGTGCTGGTATCCACCACGGTCATTGAGGTAGGGGTCAATGTGCCCAACGCCACGGTGATGGTGGTGGAGAATGCGGAGCGTTTCGGCCTGAGCCAGCTGCACCAGCTTCGGGGCCGGGTGGGCCGGGGCAGCGCTGTCAGCTGGTGCTTCCTCATGGCGGATCCCACCTCCAGGCTGCGGATCCTGACCCAGACCGGCGACGGTTTCCTGGTGGCGCAGAAGGACCTGGAGTTGAGAGGCCCGGGGGACCTGATGGGCACCCGTCAATCCGGGGAGGCCATGCAGGGCGTCCTGTTGGACGGGGACGTGCAGCTGCTGGAGGAGGCAGTCCGCTGTATGCGTCAGCTCCGCAGCGATCCGTCCCTTCAGGAGGAACGGGAAGCGGTGGAACATGAGGCAGAGATTCACTGGCGGGAAAAGATCGGAACGCTGGCAAGGAATTGATGGACGAGGGGGTCTCGGATATGGAAACGACCTGCTTTGAGAACCGGGAGCTGAGCTGGCTCCGTTTTAACGAGCGTGTGCTGGAGGAGGCGGAGGATGAGCGTGTGCCGCTTTGTGAGCGGCTGAGCTTCCTTTCCATCTTTCAGTCCAACCTGGATGAGTTCTTCATGGTGCGCATCGGCTCCCTGCATGACCAGGATCTCATCAACAAGGAAGCCAAGGACAACAAGACCAATATGACGGCCAGGGAGCAGATCGCCGCCGCCATCCGGCAGATCCGTGAGCTCTGCAAGCGGCGGGACCGGGTTTATGCCGCGGTGCTGGAGCTGCTGCAGGAGCAGGGCATCACCCTGGTGGACTTCAAAACCATCTCATCCCAGAGTGAAAAGCTGCTTCAAAACACCTTCCGCCGTGAGTATATGCCCCTGCTGGCCGGTTCCATCGTAGGAAAGAAGCAGTCCTTCCCCTTCCTGGCCAACAAGGAGATCTATGCCGTGGCCATGCTGGAGAAGAAGGCGGAACGGGAGCGCATCTGCATCGTCCCCTGCTCCCGGTCGGTGCTTCCCCGGCTGATCGAGGTCCCGGATCGCCCCGGCTGCTTCATGTTGGCGGAGGAGCTGATCCTCCACTATCTCCCTCTGCTCTTCCCTGGCTATACCATCTCCAGCAAGACCCTTGTGCGCATCACCCGCAACGCGGACATCGACGCGGATGACATCTACGACGAGGACCTGAACTATCGTGATCACATGGCAGAGGTGGTGAAACGCCGCCGGAAGCTCTGTCCTATCCGGCTGGAGCTGAGCCGGGCCGTATCCCCCGCGGTGTCTCAGGTGCTCTGTGAGCAGATGAGGATCAAAAAAGAGCAGGTCTTCTACTACAACTCTCCGCTGGATCTGGACTTCTTCGGTCAGTTCCGGGACCGGCTCCGGGGACATGCCGAGCTCTTCTATGCGCCCCGTCATCCCCAGGACAGCCCGCGCATCGATCCCGACAGGCCCATCATGGCGCAGGTGGAGGAGGGAGATGTGCTGCTCCACTATCCCTATGAGAGCATCCGGCCTTTCCTGCGCATGCTGAATGAGGCGGCTGATGACCCGCAGGTGGTCTCCATCCGCATGACCCTCTACCGCCTGGCGCCGAACAGCAAGGTGGTGGAAGCCCTGGCGGAAGCCGCGGAGCGCGGGAAACAGGTGGATGTGCTGGTGGAACTGAAAGCCCGCTTCGACGAGGAGAACAACATTGAGTGGTCCCGCCGGCTGGAGCAGGCAGGCTGCCACGTCATCTACGGCATCGAGCACATCAAGGTTCACTCGAAGCTTTGCCTCATCACCCGCAAGATCGGTGACGAGGTCCGCTACATCACCCAGATCGGTACGGGCAACTACAATGAGAAGACGAGCCGGCTGTATACGGACCTTTGCTACATCACCGCCCGGCAGGAGATCGGTCTGGACGCCCTGGCGGTCTTCAACGCCCTGATGGTGGGTGAGACAGTGGACCATGTCCAGCACCTGCTGGTGGCTCCCCACTGCCTGCAGAACAAGCTCATCGACATGATCGACGGAGAGATCATCAAGGTCCGCAGCGGCGTCACCGGCCATATCCGGGTGAAGATCAACTCCCTTACCGACAAGACCCTTATGGACAAGCTCATCGAGGCCAGCAAGGCCGGGGTCCGGATCGACATGATCATCCGGGGCATCAACTGCCTGGTGAGCCAGATCCCCGGGGAGACGGAGAACATTCACGTCATCAGTGTGGTGGGCCGCTTCCTGGAGCACAGCCGGATCTATATGTTCGGCGAGGGCGAGGATGCGCGCTACTATATCTCCAGTGCGGACTGGATGACCCGCAACACCCTGCGCCGGGTGGAGGTGGCCTGTCCCATACTGGATCCCGAGGCACAGCAGCGCTTGGAAACCATCTTCCGGGTGATGTGGGAAGACAACAGTTCCGCCAGGGATCAGACGGGCAGCGGTGCCTATGTGCGGCGCTATCCCGGCCCGGAAGCCACCCGCAACTGCCAGGCCTGGCTCTACGACGAGGCCTACCGCAGGATCTCCGGCAAAGCCTGATCAGAGAACGACCGAAATTTCATCATACGAGGATGCACCATGGCTGAGAACAGACTGAGCAGAATCCGCAATTTCTGCATTATCGCGCATATTGACCACGGCAAGAGCACCCTGGCGGACCGGCTGCTGGAGAAGACCGGCGTTTTCCAGAAGCGGGAGATGGTGGAGCAGATCCTGGACAGCATGGAGCTGGAACGGGAACGGGGCATCACCATCAAGAGCAAGGCTGTGCGCATGACCTACACCGCCCGGGACGGGGAGGAATACGTTCTGAACCTGATCGACACCCCCGGGCATGTGGATTTCACCTACGAGGTGAGCCGCGCCCTGGCAGCCTGCGAAGGCGCCCTGCTGGTGGTGGACGCCACCCAGGGCATTGAGGCCCAGACCCTGGCCAATTGCTACATGGCCCTGGATCACAATCTGGAGATCATCCCCGTCATCAACAAGATCGACCTGCCCAGCGCGGAGCCGGAGGCGGTCAAGGCGGAGATCGAGGACGTCATCGGCCTGGACGCCTCCTACGCCCCCTGCATCTCCGCCAAGACAGGCCAGAACATCGAGGATGTGCTGGAGGCGATCGTGCAGTACATCCCCGCTCCCGGGGGGGATCCGGAAAGACCGCTCCAGGCGCTGATTTTCGATGCTTTCTATGACAACTACCGGGGGGCCATCTGCTTTGTCCGGGTAAAGGAAGGCACGGTGCGGCCGGGCATGCGCATGCACCTCATGGCCACCGGCGGCGAGTTCGATATCGTGGAAGTGGGCACGTTCCACCCGGGCTATACCCCCTGCGAGATGCTCCAGGCCGGGGATGTGGGCTATATCGCCGCCAGCATCAAGGACGTCCGGGATACCCGGGTGGGCGACACCATCACTGATGCGGCCCGTCCGGCGGAGGCTCCCCTGCCGGGCTACAAGCAGGTGACGCCCATGGTGTTCTGCGGCATCTACCCCGCTGACGGTGCGGACTATCCCGCCCTGAAGGATGCATTGGAAAAACTGCGGATGAACGACGCCTCCCTGACCTTTGAGCCGGAGACCTCCGTGGCGCTGGGCTACGGCTTCCGCTGCGGCTTCCTGGGACTGCTCCACATGGATGTCATCACCCAGCGGCTGGAGCGGGAATTCGACCTCGACCTGGTCACCACCATCCCGGGCGTCGTTTACCATATCACCAAGACAGACGGCACCCAGATCGCCATTGACAACCCAACCAAGCTGCCCCCCGTCACGGAGATCGCCATGACAGAGGAGCCCTTTGTCCGGGCCGAGATCTACACCCCCCAGACCTATGTGGGCACGCTGATGGATCTCTGCCAGGAGAAGCGGGGCATCTTCATCGACATGCAGTATGAGGGGACGCGGGTCAAGCTGAACTACGACATGCCGCTCAATGAGATCATCTTCGATTTCTTTGACGCCATCAAGAGCCGCAGCCGGGGCTACGCCTCCTTCGACTACGAGCTCCGGGACTACCGCCAAAGCGATCTGGTGAAGATGGACATCCTTCTCAACGGCGACCTTTGCGACGCCTTCAGCCAGATCATCCATCGGGAGCGCGCCTATCCCAGAGGCCGGGTGCTGTGCGAGAAGCTCCGGGACGTCATTCCGCGCCAGCAGTTCGAGATCCCGATCCAGGCTGCCATCGGCGGGAAGATCATTGCCCGGGAGACCGTCAAGGCTGTGCGAAAGGATGTGCTGGCCAAGTGCTACGGGGGCGATATCACGCGGAAAAAGAAGCTGTTGGAGCGGCAAAAAGAAGGCAAGAAGCGCATGCGGCAGTTTGGCACAGTGCAGGTGCCCAGCGAGGCCTTCCTGGCAGTGCTGAAGATGGAGGACAACTGAGCCGGGGAGCCATGGAGGCTTACCTTTTGCCCTGCCTGGAGCAGACTGTCTGTTTCACCGGCCACCGGATGCAGCATATGACCGCCCCCATGGACAGTCTGATGCAGGTGACCCTGGCTGTGATCCGTGCCCTGTATCGAATGGGTTACCGCCGCTTCCTCTGCGGCGGCGCCACCGGGTTTGATACCCTGGCCGCTTCCTGCGTGGTGCAGTTTCGCCGGGAACAGCCGGATGTTCAACTGCTGCTTGCCCTCCCCTGCGCAGACCAGACCCGGGGCTGGGGTGAATCAGACGTTGGTCTGTATGAGCAGCTGCGGCAGGAGGCAGACCGGGTTTTTCTGCTTTCAAACCACTACTATGCCGGCTGCATGCTGGTGCGGAACCGCTTTATGGTGGACCATGCCAGCCGCTGCATCGCCTACATGGAGCAGCCCGTGGGCGGGACGGCTTTCACCCTGCGCTACGCTGTGAAGAAGGGACTGCCTGTGCTGAATCTCGCCATCCCGGAGGAAGTCCGCCTCTTTCTGAACCAGGACAGTTCGGCGGAGCCGCCGCTTCCCTTCTGACCGCCAGTTCGGAGACATGCCATGGAACTGTATATCCACATTCCTTTCTGCAAACAGAAATGTGCCTACTGTGATTTTGCCTCCTGGCCCGGCCTGGAGGCTTCTTGGTTTGCCTATGTGCAGGACGTGATCCTGGAAGCGGAAAGCCGGGCGAAGTCCGTCGGAGCCTGTCCCGTGGAGACGGTCTACATAGGCGGCGGCACGCCTTCCCTGCTCCCTCTGTCCCTGATGGCGGAGCTGCTGCGGGGCGTTTTCCGCTTCTTTCCGCCCATCGCCGGCGCGGAGTTCACCAGCGAGGCCAATCCGGGCACCATGCAGCCCGGCTGGCTGGAGGGAATGATGGATCTCGGGCTGAACCGTCTCTCCCTGGGAATGCAGGCAGCCCAGGATGATCTTCTCTCCACCCTGGGCAGGATCCACCGCTTTTCCGAGGTGGAAGCCAGCGTACGCACGGCCCGCAGTGCGGGCATCCGGAACCTCAGCCTGGACCTCATGTTCGGGCTCCCCGGACAGACCCGGGACCAGTGGCGGGAAACCCTGGAGGCCGCGCTCTCCCTGCAGCCGGAGCATCTGAGCTGTTACGGCCTGATCCCCGAACCGGGAACTCCCCTCACGACAGCCCTGGAGGATGGCAGGCTCTCCCTTCCGGAGGAGGAGGAAGAGCGGGCCATGTACGATGACGCCCTTCTTCTGCTTGGGAAGGCAGGCTTTCATCAGTATGAAATCAGCAATTTCGCCGCACCGGGACACGAGTGCCGTCACAATGTGGGGTATTGGCGGCGGGTGCCCTACCTCGGCCTTGGCGTGGCCGCTGCCAGCATGTTCCGCCTTCCCGGAGACAGGGCCCTCAGAGAAAACAACCCGGCCGGCCTGGCGGATTACCGCCGGGTCGTACAGGGTTGTGCAAAGCGTGAAGCAGAGGACGTTGACCCGGCCGCATCCCGGTTCGAGACCATGATGCTGGGCCTCCGGATGAACGAAGGCGTAAGCGGCGCGGCTTTTCTGGCAGAACACGGGGTATCCCTGGACGCTGTCTATGGGGATAAACTCCGCCGGCTGCAGGGACAGGGGCTTGTGGACAACGCAGCGGACCGCTGGTTCCTCACCCGGCGCGGCATGGACGTGCAGAACAGTGTCCTGGTGGAGCTGATGGAGGATTAGTCCGCCCTCCCCTGCTCCTCCATGTCCGCCTCGGCCGCTTTCATCATGATGGCGCACTCGATGCGTTTCTTGAACAGCTCGCAGCCGGCCTCATAGACCCCCAGGATGGAGCCGGTGGCGTGGTAGGCGTTGGCGGCGCATCCGCCGGAGCACCAAAGCCGGGCCCAGCATCCTTCGCAGCCCGGCCGGGCATAGGCGTTGCAGGCCCGGAACTGCTCCCGGAGCCCGGTATTGGTGACCCCATCCCAGATATTGCCCAGGCGGTACTGCTCCTCCCCCACGAACTGATGGCAGGGATATAGGTCTCCCCAGGGCGTCACCGCCATGTACTCGGTGCCGGAACCGCAGCCGGAGATCCGTTTGTAGATGCAGGGCCCCTCCGTCAGATCCAGCATGTAGTGGTAGAAGGTGATGGGATGCCCTTCTTTTTTTCTGCGCAGCATATCCAGGGCCAGGATCTCATACTGCTCCTTCACGGTCTCGATGTCCTCCGGGGTCAGGGCCGCAGGATCCTCCGGGGCACAGACCACGGGCTCCATGGAGAGTTCCGTGAACCCAAGATCCGCCATGTGGAATACATCTATGGTGAAATCGGGGTTGGCATGGGTGAAAGTCCCCCGCATGTAGTAGTTCTTTCCGCCTCTGGCCGCCACCAGCTTCTGGAACTTCGGCACGATGCGGTCATAGCTGCCGTTTCCCGCATAGTCCACCCGCTTCAGGTCGTGGATCTCCTTCCGCCCATCCAGGGAGAGCACTACGTTGCTCATCTCCCGGTTGCAGAAGTCAATGACATCATCATCGATGAGCATGCCGTTGGTGGTGAGGGTGAAGCGGAAGTTCTTGCCATGGGCCTTTTCGATGCGTCTGGCATAGGCTACCAGTTCCTTCACCACGGGCCAGTTCATCAGCGGTTCCCCGCCGAAGAAGTCCACCTCCAGATTGGTCCGGTGTCCGGAATGCTCCACCAGGAAGTCCAGCGCCCGCTTGCCCGTCTCCAGGGACATGAGCGCCCGCTCCCCGTGATACTTCCCCTGACTGGCAAAACAGTAGGAGCAGTTCAGATTGCAGGTGTGGGCCACATGGAGGCAAAGAGCCTTCACGACGTCGCCGCTGCGGGCCTTCAGCACACCGGCCATGGGGGCGAAGGTATCCTCGGAGAACAGCTTCCCCGCTTTCACCAGAGCCGCCACATCCTCCAGGCAGAGCTGCAGCTCCTCCCGGGTGACATCCGGCCGGTCCCGATATTTCTCCAGCAGGGCAGCGATGATCTCCTCCCCGGTGTGGTTCTCGTACAGGGCGATCACATTGTAGGCCACGTCGTCCACCACGTGGATCGCACCGGAGGCCGCGTCCACCACGATGCTGTACCCCGCCAGCTGAAACTGATGCACCATGCGTTCTTCCCTCATCTCTCTGCAAAGCATAAGAAAACTGCCGTCCACAACGGCGGCAGCTCTCGCATCGCGATTACTTCTTCTCGTTCTCGCACTTCTGATTGGCCACGCCGCAGCTCGTCTTGCAAGCGGACTGGCAGGAAGTCTGGCACTCGCCGCAGCCGCCATTCTTGGCGCTCGCGCACAGATCACGGGTGTTCAGCGTCTTGATACGGGTCATCACGGACATCTCCATTCATGATTTTCTGCAGCATCCCCAGGCTGATACGCCCCAGACTGCAGGTGCAGTATAGCACACAGAACCATCCGCGTCAAGAAGAGCCGCGAATTTGCTCCGTATTCGGATCCGCGAATTTGCTCCGTATTCGGACCTTCCTGTTTGCCTTTTTCAGGATTTTCCTTCCGGTCAGATGTGCGCATGATCTGTTGCATCAGAAAAACGATGACACCTTCTGTTCGGCGGCACGGTCATTGCGGGATGCACGATTCGATGCTATAATCGTATCAGAGGATGATTCTCAGGGTCTGCAAGGACCCGCACAGATATGCAGGAGGATGCCGCATGGAACTCAAGGTGTTGTTGCCGGAGGACAAAACCGCCATCACCGGGCTTTTCTCGGATGTGTTCACCCATGAGCCCTGGAACGACGACTGGCGGGACACAAAGCAGCTGAACGCCTACATCACGGACCTGATCGGCCAGTCCAACTCCCTGGCCCTGGGCTACATGGACGGCAGCAGACTGGTGGGGCTTTCCATGGGGCACATCAAGCACTGGTACTCCGGAACGGAGTATTTCATCGACGAGTTGTGCATTGCCAGGTCCCTGCAGGGGCAGGGCTTCGGCAGCGGTTTCCTGTGGTCCATGGAGGCCTTTCTGCCCACCATCGGCGTCAGCCAGATCTTTCTGCTGACAAACAGGTCCATGCCGGCCTACCGGTTCTACCTGGGCAGAGGGTTTCTGGAAGCCAAGGACAACGTCGGGCTCTACAAGTCACTGCGCTGACTCCAGCGGACCGGCTGCATCCGGAGTGCCCTGGGCCTGGCCGTTAGTAGAGCCGGATGTCATAACGGTGGATGACCAGCCCTGACTCCTCCCCCCGGATGGTGTCGATGTATTCCCCGCCATTGGCCAGGATGGTCTTGACGCTTCCCGCGTTGGTATCCCGGCAGACCAGCCGGACCCGGTGCAGCCCCAGCTTTTTTGCCTCTGTGAGCAGCAGACGCAGCTGCTCTTTTGCATAGCCCTTCCGTTGTTCGCTGGGCCGGACGGAATACCCGATGTGCGAGGCAAAGTCCTCGTCATCATCATCGTATGCCAGGCTATGGCGCAGGCAGAGGAAACCCACGATCCTTCCGTCGGCTTTCCGTACCGCCATGAACCAGGAGATTTTTCCCTTCATGGTTTCACCGTATTGAAGCCATGCCTCCACACCGGGCTGCTCCTCCAGACCGTCCAGTCCGGGAATGCGGTCCGGGTCGGGCGTCGCCTGCATCTGCCCGACGGGGAATTCATCCCTGTATTCCTCGATCTGCCGGACGTAAGCGGCAGCAGGCTTCATCAGGATCAGCTCATCCATGGTGTTTTTCCTCCGTTACCTGGAATTCAGCGCTGTTCAAGCCGCTGCCGGAACAGGCCGTGGTGATTGCAGTACCAATACAGAAAGCCGCCTCCCCGGCGCGAGAACCTGGCTTCGGCGGCAGACTCCGGGTACAGTGCCTTCATCTCGAAGCGATCCCCTGTCACGGCGGCAAAGAAGGTGATGAAGTGATCCTTCTCCATGGCGTGCTCCGACGTGACAAAGTACTCATCCTCCACTTTCTCCACCCGTACGGCGTGATCCGCGTCCGGCTCCTCCGCTTCCAGCGGCGGCAGGGTGATCCCGCAGCAGGAGATCAGTGCCTCCCCCTTGGAAAAAACCACATTCCCGCACAGAGGACAAACATGGATCAGGCTCCGGAGCAGGTTGGAGGTGCGGTTGCTGTTCACGACGGCTTTGCCGGACAGAAGTTCCGGCACGGAGATGTGGAGCGCTTCAGACAGGGGTTCGATGAGGGTAATGTCTGGAAGACCGCGCCCGGTCTCCCACTTGGAGACCGCTTTGTCGCTGACGTGCAGAAGCGCGGCCAGATCCGCCTGGGTCATATGCCGTTTCTCCCGCAGTTCCCTGATTACACTCCCGGTGACGTAATGGTTCATGGGATCCCTCCTTCCTCGGACAGCTTACCCGGTTTTTGCACGCTGCACAACCTACGCTCCGTAGAGCCCGCGAAAGGCCGTGCCGGCGCCGGAATGCCGCGATGCCGTCGGAGGAGAAGACTGCCATGCTATGGGCAAAGGCGTTTCGACAGGAACAGGCAAAGATCGTCATCCACTGTGCAGACCGTCTCATAGGGGACACATGGCTTTCCTCCATACCATACGCCTGACCCGTCCGGGATATAGCCGCGCCGCGCATACATCCGCTGAGCACTCCCATAACCGCTGTGAAGCCCCACCGCGAGGCCCACCGTATCCGACTGCCTTCCCGCGATCTCCTCCGCCACGTCCATCAGCCTTCCGCCGATGCCCAGCCTGCGGAATCTTTCCAGCACGGCAAAATCCACGATCATCGGCACGTTTTCTCCCCGGAATGGTCCTTCCCGGCAGGTTTTGTAGAGATGCACATATCCGGCGGGTTCCCCCCGGTATTCCGCCACAAGGGAAACGCACTTCCCTTCCGCCTGGTCTCGCATCCGCTCCTCAAACTTTGCGGGTTCTGAGTGCCACCCCTGCTTTCTCTCCTCCTCCACAAAGATGGGTCCGTCAGCGGACTCCATGGTACGGAGGATCAAACCGTTTTCTTCTGACAGGATCATGTGCTGTCCCTCCTCTGTCTGCCGCGCTGCCCGCCGCCAGGATGTTTCTGTATGCTGAAGGAAACACGGAAAACTCTGTCCCCCCTGAGTATACAGGAATCCCGGTGAAAAGGGAACCTGTTTTTCAAAGGAAAGCAGGCCTCCCACAGCCGCCGCAAAACCCGGTCAAACGGTGCCTGCCATGGCAAAAAGCCGGCCAAACCCCGGCTGCTGCCCGCGAAGAACGTCCGTTTGTTGCTGCCCGCGAAGAACGTCCGTTTTGCTTGCAATCTGCCGCAATATCTGTTACAATGTCCGGGTATGGTGACGGGAGGAGGAAGACAGCCATGCGGATCTTTGTGGATGCCATGGGCGGCGACAACGCGCCGCAGGCCACTGTAGAAGGAACCATTGAGGCGCTCCGGCGCTATCCCTCTTTGGAAATCACCCTGGCCGGTGTGCTTTCCCAGGTGGAACCGCTGCTGAAGGATTGTGATGACGTTCGCAGCCGGATCCAGCTGCTGGATGCGCCGGAGATCATCACCAACAACGAGCATCCCGTCATGGGGGTGCGGACCAAGAAGAACTCCGCCACCGTCATCGGCATGCTGCAGGTGCGCAGCGGGGAGGCAGACGGCTTCGTCTCTGCCGGGTCCACGGGCGCCACGCTGGCAGGCGGCATGTTCAAGCTTGGGAGGATCCCCGGCATTGAGCGGCCCGCCCTTGCGCCCATTCTGCCCAACGGCAAGAACGGCGTGCTGCTCATTGACTGCGGCGCCAATGTGGACTGCAAGCCGGAGTATCTGACTCAGTTCGGCCTCATGGGGCATGCCTACATGAAGAGCGTCATGGGGATCGAATCGCCCCGGGTCGGCCTGATCAACATCGGGGCCGAGGCGGAGAAGGGCAATGCCCTGGTGAAAGCCACCTATCCCCTGATGGAGGCGGCCCCCTACCGTTTCGTGGGCAATGTGGAGGCCCGTGATCTGCTGGCGGATACGGCGGACGTCCTGGTCTGCGACGGTTTCAGCGGCAATCTGGTCCTGAAGTTCCTGGAAGGCGCCGCCGGCACCCTGATGGGCATGATCAAGAAGGAGCTGCTGGCGGACACCCGCTCCAAGATCGGCGCGCTGCTTGCCAAGCCCGCCTTCCGCCGTGTGAAGAAGGCCATGGACTACACCGAGGTCGGCGGTGCGCCGCTGCTGGGGGTCCAGGGAGCGGTGGTGAAGGGACACGGTTCCTCCAACGCACACGCCTTCTCCTGTGCCATCGGCCAGTGCGTCCGGATGATCGAGGGCAAGGTCCCCCAGATCATTGAGGAAGGCCTTGCCAGAATGCTCCCGGGGGAATAATCGGACAACAGCCCGCATGGCGGGTCAGAATAAGAAACAGGAGGTCAATTCCATGATTTTCGACAAGGTGAAGTCCATGATCGCCAAGCAGCTCAAGGTCCCTGAGGAGACCATCACCGCCGAGTCCCGTCTGGTGGAGGATCTCAACGCCGACAGCGCCAACATCATGATCATGATCATGGATCTGGAGGATCAGTTCAGCATCATGGTGGAGGATGATCAGATCATGAAGATGAAGACTGTGGGCGATGTCGTGGCCTACATCGAGAGCCATCAATAATCTTTGAGTCAGAAACAGGGCGCAGTCGTTTTGGCTGCGCTTTTCGTGCAATCACGCCGCATGGGAGGAATATCCATGTCCCGCTTGAGCGAGGCGCTCCGGTATGAGTTTCGTGACCCTTCCCTGCTTCATCTGGCCCTCACCCACCCTTCGGTGAGCCGGGAAAACAACCAGCGGCTGGAGTTTCTGGGGGATGCGGTTCTGGAGTACATCATATCCGATCATCTGTTCACTGCGTATCCCCAGGCTCAGGAGGGTGAGCTGACCCGGCTTCGCATTCTGCTCGTCTGCGAGGAAACCCTCAGCCTGATCGCCCGCCGTCTGTGTGTGGGGGAAGCGCTGATCCTCAATCAGGCGGACGCCCTGGAGGGCCTCAGAGAAATGCCCTCGGTTCTCTGCGATGCCATGGAGGCGATCGTGGCAGCGGTGTACCTGGATGGCGGCATGGAGCCTTGCCGCAGGATCGTCCTGCAGTGCTGGCCCTCCCCGGAGGAGCTCCACATGTCCATCCGCCATCCCAAAACCCGTCTGCAGGAATACCTGCAGCGTGACGGCGGGGATGCGCCGACCTATGTGCTTCTCAACAAGCAGGGACCGGATCATGCCGCTGCCTTTGAGGCTGCCGTCCTGGCAGACGGCCGGGAGCTCGGCCGGGGCTCCGGGCTGTCCAAGAAACAGGCAGAGACCGCCGCAGCCGAGGCTGCCCTGGCTGCGCTGGGGATCGAATAGAAAACAGCCCCGGCGCTTCTGCCGGAGCTGTCCCGGAAGAGGTTACTTTTCCTCTTCCCCACTGGGCTTCTTGAGGTCCAGATAGGCCTGGATGTCGGCCAGCACCTGATCCACGTCGAGGCCGTGCACCATGCAGGCCATCTCCAGGGATTCCCCGATGGAGGAGGGGCAGCCCACACAGTGCATCCCGCACTGCATCAGCACGCCGGCGATTCCCATGTCATAGCGCAGCATCTCGCCCATGGTGGTGTTCTTGGTGATTTCCATTCTCGGATCCTCCTGTTTGTTCTGCGGCGCATGCCGCGATGGGATTATATACCCAAATCACTGCCTTTGCAAGGGGATTTGCGGGAAGCTGACCGCGTCAGGGCTTGGCCGCGATGCACTCGATCTCCAGCGCCGCGTCCCTGGGCAGACGGGCCACCTGGAAGCAGGCCCGGGCTGGGGCGTTCTCCGGGAAGAACGCCGCGTATGCCGCGTTCATGGTCCCAAAGTCTTCCATGTCCCGGAGCAGTACGGTGGTCTTCACCACCTGGGCCATGCCGCATCCGGCCTGGGCCAGGATGGCCTCGATATTGCGCAGCGCCTGTGTGGTCTGCGCGGCGATGTCCCCGTCACAGAGCTGACCCGTAGCCGGGATAATGGGGAGCTGCCCGCTGACGAAAACGAAGCCGTTGGCCTCGATCCCCTGGGAATAGGGGCCGATGGCTGCCGGGGCGTCCTGTGTGCTTAATCTGCGAATCATGGAATCCCTCCTTCCGAATCCTGTGTTCATTATATCATGCCGCTGCGGCTTGTCAACGCCGCCTGGATGGGAGATCGCTGAATGCTGCGTTACTGGTGGATCGCTGTCCTGGTCTTTGCTGCCGACCGGGTCAGCAAGGTGCTTGCCCTCCGGCTGACAGAGCCCGTGATCCTGATCCCCGGGATCCTGAGCCTGGAACTGGGGACCAACACGGGGGCTGCTTTCTCCATCCTCAGCGGAAACCCGCTGCTCCTCGGACTGATCTCCCTGGCCATCCTGACAGGCGGTGTCCTGCTGCTGCGGAGCGTCAGGCTGGGCCCCCTCTCCCGGACCGGCTTCATGCTGGTGCTGGGGGGCGGCCTGGGCAACATGGTGGACCGCCTGTTCCAGGGCTCTGTGGTGGACATGATCCGGGTGCTGTTCATCGACTACCCCATATTCAATGTGGCAGACATGGCCATTGTGGTGGGCATGATCCTGCTGATGCTCTCCCTGCTGATCAAACCGGAGGAGTGGAAATCCTGCCATGGAAACGACTGAACAGACCATCGTCTGTACTGCCGACGGCCGCCGTTTGGATGTACAGCTGGCAGAAGCCGCCGGCATTACCCGGAGCCGGGCAGCCAAACTGATGGACGAGGGCTACTGCCTGGTGGACGGAGTCTGTGAGCGCAAGGCCGGTGCCGTCCCAAAGGCCGGGACCCCCATCCGGCTCACGATCCCCGCTCCAAAGCCGGCTCAGCCGAAGGCGGAGGACATCCCCCTGGATATCCTGTACCAGGATGCGGACCTGGCGGTGGTGGTAAAGCCCTGCGGCATGGTGGTCCACCCCGCCGCGGGCAATGAACACGGGACCATGGTCAATGCCCTGCTCCACGTCCTGGACAGCCTGGGCGGCATCGGCGGGGAGACACGGCCCGGTATCGTGCACCGCCTGGACAAGGATACCTCCGGTCTTCTGCTGGTGGCCAAGAACGACGCCGCACAGCTGGCCCTGAGCAGACAGCTTCAGCAGCGGGAGGTGGAGAAGCACTACCTTGCCCTGGTGGAAGGGATCATGAAGGAGGAGAGCGGCCGGATCGAAGCCCCCATCGGCCGCTCGAAGAAGGACCGGAAGCAGATGGCCGTCGATCCTGCGGGCAGGGAAGCAGTCACCCTGTGGCAAGTGCTGGCCAGAGGGCAGGGCTGCACGCTGCTGGATGTGCATATCCTCACCGGCCGCACCCACCAGATCCGGGTGCATATGCAATCCGTCCACCATCCAGTATGCGGCGATCCCATCTACGGTTTCAGCAAGGGGGTCCAGGTGCCCCGGCTGATGCTCCACGCCCGGTCCCTCTCCTTCCGGCACCCGGCCACCGGGGAGGCCATGCACTTCACCTGTCCCTGCCCGGAAGCGTTCCTTCAGGGGTTGAAGAAAAACGGCATCCCGGCGCTGCCCGCATTGCTGAATGAAACAGATTGACAATTCCGCCTCCTGTGATTATGATAGCCCGGACACAGCATCCAGAAAGGAAGCGATCCCCTTGACCAAAGCCCTGATCACCGTCACCGGCCTGGACACCACAGGCATCATCGCCCGGGTGGCCACGCGCCTGTATGAGATGAACATCAACATCCTGGACATCAGCCAGACCATCCTGGGCGGCTATTTCACCATGATGATGGTGGTGGACCTGGACGGCGCCACCCTCAGCTTCCAGCAGATCGACGACGCCCTGCAGCCCGTCCGGGATGAACTGAAAATGGCCATCCATATGCAGCGCATGGACATCTTCGACGCCATGCACCGCATATGAACAGCCATTCTCCGGAAACTCTCCCCGTTACTTCTTCGGCCCGTAGATGAAGGTGACCTCGATGGTCTTCACCTGCCCCATGGCCGCGTCACTGCGGTCCAGCACCGTGGGGGAAGCCCCGATGCTGACGGGCCCATAGTATGTTCTCGCATCCGACGGCACCTGGGTGACCCACTCGTTGAAGAGGTTCACCCGGGTGCATTTTCTGTCGTCGGAGGTGGTGTAGGGCCGCCCCGACAGCTTGACGGCTTCCCCATTGATCCGGACTTCCTGGATGTGAACCGCCCAGCCCGGGTGTAGCAGCTCCCCGTTGGCGATGCCCAGGGCGGTGAACGCCACATTGCTGGAATAACCTGCCTGGGTGCCGGTGAAATCCAGGGCAACGGTGTAGGTGCCCTCCCCTTCGATGCGTGCATCGGTGGGTATCAGCCCGGGGGTCATGGCGTCGGGGGCGTAGGTGTCCCCCACGGAGTAGGAGACGGACCAGTCCCCGGAGGACCACATGATCCACGCCACACAGTCGCCCTCATCCACATTCATGATATCCTGCCGGAAGGATTCCGGCGCAGCCTCCACAGCAGCCTCCATGGACGCCCTGGCCTGCTCTTTCACGGCTGCCCGGTCGCCCTCGGCGGCCTGCCGCCTCTCCAGATAGAGCGCAGCCATCTCCGGGTCGGAGAAGGACAGATCCCGGCGGACGTAGAAACCGGAGGTGTCCCAGAGCACCGGACAGTAGTCATAGTAATCGCACAGGTCCAGGAAGTAGCGGTGGTAGGTGACGGCATTCGTTTTCATCTGCCCGTCACTGCCGGGCAGCGCACCATACTCTCCGATGACCACACCGATCCCCTGGGCGGTGAACTTTGTCATCATCTTCAGTTCCTGCTCCAGTTCGGCAAAGTGGCTCTTGGTTCCCCAAGGGGTGGCCGTGGCTGCGCTGGCGTCGGGATTGCAGTAGGACCAGGGCGTGTAGCAGTGCACGGAGATCAGCAGTCTGTCCGCCACGGTGTCCTTCGGCATCACAAAGGCTGTCTTGCAGGTGTTTTCAATGTTCGTGCCATAGCCGGGGATCAGGAGGAACCGGTCGGCGTTGCTGCCTCCGGTGGCCCGGACCGTGTCCACGAAGGCCTGGTTGACCCGCAGAGCCAGGGCATACCGCTCGCTCTCCGTGAGGTAACTCACGGTGGAATCCTGGCAGTACAGCGGGGAGTTCTCGTCAAAACGCGCGCCGATCTCCTCGTTGGCCCCCTCAAAGATCAGGTGGTGGTCATAGGGCTCAAAGCGGACGGCGATCTGCGTCCACATGCCGCAGTAGGCCTCCATGGCCAGCGCCCGTGTCTCCGGGCTCTCTGAGCCGAACATGCCGTACCATCCGCCGTCCCAGTGGTCGTTGAGAATGACAAACATCCCCTCGTCCAGCGCCCAGGACACGATCTCCTCCACCCGGTCCAGGTAGGCCGGGCTGATGGTGTAATCGCCTTGCTGGCCAAGGTACGTGGCGTTGGTCATCCAGGCCACGGGAATGCGCAGGGTGTCGAAGCCGGCCTCCTTGAGCCCGTGGATCATCTCCCGCGTGGTGACGGGCTGGCCCCACATGGTCTCATAGTATGCCGGGTCATCTGTTGTCCGCCCAAAGAGCTTGCCACTGTTGCAGGCTTCCATGGTGTTGCCCAGGTTGGTGCCGTTGCCCATGAGCCGGGTGAGCTCCACGGAGGACCATTCCTCCCCCTCTGCCATCGTGCCTGCCGCGATGAGGACCATCAGCGCAGTCAGAAGAAGCAGGATGCACTTTTTCATGTGTTTTCCCTTTCTTTGTGTCCAGGAGATGAGAGGGCGCACTCCCCGGAAGAGAAGCGCGCCGTTTTTTATGGAATCACTGGATATTCTGGGTCAGCTGCCACTTCTGAGCGGCCTCCTGCTCGCACCAGACCAGACAGTCGTCGAAGCCGTACTGCTTGCAGAGACGCTTCATCTCGTTCACATGGTAGTTGAACTCCGCGTCGGACTTGGCGTAGATGGCCCGCCAGGAGTAGTCCTTCACTGTCTTGGCGCAGTTGTTCCACTTCAGCATCAGGTCGGAGGGACGCTCACTCTCGGAGTAGGGAATGTCCGGCATCAGAACGTAGAGCTTATCGCCGTATTCATCTTCCCGGGCCTCCATGTACTCGTCGGCCAGCACCGCGTTGTTCACCGTGCGCCAGTCCTCCTGGATGGGATAGGTGGTGGCGGTGACCACGGAAGCCCAGGTGTCCTTGTTGAAGGTCTCCACGCCGTTGCCGTCCGGGTTCACCATGTCCTTGGACAGGGTGGTGTTGTTGATCTGAATGCAGCCGTCGTTGAAGGTGCCGCTGAGGGGGTAGGTCTTCCCGGTGTAGGGAGAGGTCCACTCATAGCCCGCCAGGTTGAAGGAAGAGTCGTTGGCGCAGAGCAGGCCCAGCTCGGTGAAGTACATGCCGCCCTTCTCGTCATAGTCCCACATGAGGCCTTTGGGGCCGTACCACATGGTCATGCTGCCCTCGGGCGTGGCCAGCCAGTTCAGGATCTCCAGGCACAGTTCCGGGTGCTGGGTGTAGTTGCCCACGGACCAGATCCGGTTGCCGCCGGTGGAGCCCAAGCCATAGACGATGGGGGTGGCATCCTTGGGCACCATGGCGTACATGTACTTGCCCTCGGACATGTGCTTGTCGGTATTGTAGGCCATGGAGCCGGCATAGTTGAAGATGGACCAGAAGGTGCCGCCGTTTTTGAGCTTCTCGCTCATCTTGTCATAGGTGTTGGTGGAAGAGCTGGGATCCAGGAGCCCGGCCCGGTAGAGCTTGTTGAAGAACCGCAGGCATTCTGTGTAGGGGCTGTCGTCCTCCAGGCAGGACAAGAATTCGCCGTTTTCGGGGTTGTAGTGGCCGAAGCCCAGCTCGTCGTATCCGTAGAAAGCGGTCGCCAGCGCCTTGACGTACATCACCATATTGCCGTCCCAGTCCGGCCAGAT
>JAEEGL013209328.1_pt1 | contig 30733 bp, 23 predicted proteins | sample 9134231 | NCBI WGS metagenome assembly JAEEGL01 (sample SAMN16246548, study PRJNA631951) | gut metagenome | biome: gut microbiome; feature: rumen; material: fiber-attached | host: Bos | place: Iran: Karaj | collected 2018-10 | reverse complement strand
CTTCCTGTTGTTGTTACTTTTCCTGTTTCATCTATTGTGAATGTTATATCTGTAGTTACTTTATATCCATCTGGAGCTACTGTTTCTTTTATTGTGTATTCTTCACCAGTTTTTAGTCCTTCTATTACATGTGCTTCTGTTGTTGATGTCCATTCTTCAACTACATTTCCTTCACTATCTAATACCTGGATTGTTGCTCCTTCTAATTCTTCTCCTGTTGCTATATCAACTTTTGTTATTGCTACCTTTGTTATTTCATCCTCAACTAAGATTACTTCATTTCCTTCTGCATCGGTTGTAACACTTCCTGTTGTTGTTACTTTTCCTGTTTCATCTATTGTGAATGTTATATCTGTAGTTACTTTATATCCATCTGGAGCTACTGTTTCTTTTATCGTATATTCTTCACCAGTCTTTAATCCTTCTATTACATGAGCCTTAGTTGTTGAAGTCCATTCTTCAACTACATTTCCTTCACTATCTAATACCTGGATTGTTGCTCCTTCTAGCTCTTCTCCTGTTGTTATATCAACCTTAGAAATATTTACTTTAGTTTTTTCATTTTCAATAGTTCCTATTAATTCTCCTGATACAACATTAGATTCATATATTATCTCACCACTAGTTACATCTCCACTTAATGTACTAAGAACAAGATTTCTACTACTCATGTCTTCAAATATTACATCGTGAGCTGCCGTTACTGTAAATGCAATCTCATCAATAGACTTATAACCTTCTGGTGTTTTGGTTTCTGTTAATATATAATTTCCATCATCTAAGCCAGTGAATGTAAATGTACTTCCATTTGCACTGATATTTGATGCTACTTCTGTTTTTGTACCATCTGCTAATACTTTTTCAAGTTTAAATTCTGCACCTTTTAAAGCCTCACCATTATCATCTGTTTTATCAACTTCTACTTTGTATGTAAATACTATTACAAAATCATCATCTGTCTTATCTTTATCAGTAATTACTTTTGGATTATTACTATATTCTAAGTTAGCTTTATTAACATTACCATAACTTCCAATCACAGCGTCTTCATTTAAAATTGATTTGAAGAAGACTTCTACCAATGCTCCATTTAATGCTTCATCGATTATTCTATTTATTCCGTCTCCCCAACTCATTGATAATTCAAAGCTATGATCTGTTGAAGTTAAATCATAATTATTAACATCATCACCATTTAAAAGTACTTTTGATATTTCTTTAAATGTTAGACCTTTTTCCATTACATCGTTAAATGTGATTAAATATTTCAAATAAGATGTAACGTTTTTAGCTAATGTTGCTGTTAGTCTAAATGGAACTTCGTCACCAATATCATAATCAGCTGAATCTTGCCAATCACTTGTTTCACCAGTTGAATCATTTGTATCAATTATCTTCTTTTCAAAATCAGGAATAGAATCTAAGTAATTTTCTACCAAAATTATTGTTTCTCCTGCTTCATTAGTAGTCGTTTTTCCAGTTGTTGTTACTTTTCCTTCATTATCTATTGTAAATGTTATTTCTTCAGTAATTTTATAACCTTCTGGGGCTAATGTTTCTTTTAACGTATATTCTTCATTAGTTTTTAAACCCTCAACTATATGTTCTTCTTTTGTTGAAGTCCATTCTTCAATAACATTCCCTTCTTTATCAAGTATTTGAATTGTTGCTCCTTCTAACTCTTTTCCATCTGCTAAATCTATCTTTGAAACAATAATTTTGGTCTTTTCATCTTCAATTAAAATAATTGCTTCACCATTCTCATCAGTTGTAATATTTCCAGTTGTTGTTATTTTTCCATCTAAATCGATTGTAAATGTTACTTCTTTAGTTATCTTATATCCATCAGGTGCTATAGTTTCTCTCAATGTATATTCTTCATCAGTGTTTAATCCATTTACTATATGTGCTTTTTGGGTTGAAGTCCACTCATCAATAACATTACCATCTTTATCTAATAATTGAATTGAAGCTCCTTCAACTTCCTCACCACTTAAAACGTCAACTTTACTAATAGATACATGTGCATAATATTCATTTTTAAAGGTTACTTCAAAAATAGCATTTTCATTTGATTCTACAATTAAATTTCCATTTCCATCATCTGTTAATGTTATTGTAACAATTTTATCTTCAGAATCATAAGTGATTCCATTTATCGTTTCTCCTTTATGTACTTCTGAAATTGTATATGTATATGTTCCAGCTTTATCAAATTTAATTGTTCCAAAACTTGACTTATAATCAGGACTATCCTTAGTTATCGTTATTGTTGTAACTTCTGGTAATGGGTTTCCTTCGATAGTTGATATTGTAAATTCAAATATATCATTAGTATTCCAATTACGTCCAATAAAATCTTTTATTACGGAAATGATTGCTTCTCCATTTGCTTCATATGTATTTACAAAGTTGAATTCTGCTAAGTCTTGATCGCTTTCTACTTCTATGTTTCCTTTTCCATCATCTGTTAATACAACTGTGAACTCATACTCTGTATCATCATATTGTACGCCTGGCTCTTTTCCTACTTTTTCTCTTATTTTATATGTCTTTGTTGTTTCTACATAGTTGTCTTCGTTATCAGTATCTAAATCTGCTTCTGTATATTTGATTGTTGTAAACTCAAACTTTCCTTCTGCATCATTTGTTACTGTTTCGATTACATTTCCTTCTGAATCTAATAATTCGAATGAATATGCTCCTTCTTCTAACTCTTTTCCATTTAATGTCTTTTCTCCACTAAATGTTACTTCTCCATTTGCTTCATATGTATTTACAAAGTTGAATGCTGCTAAGTCTTGATCACTTTCTACTTCTATGTTTCCATTTCCATCATCTGTTAAGACTACTGTGAATTCATACTCTGTATCATCATATTGTACTCCTGGCTCTTTTCCAGCTTTTTCTCTTATTGTATATGTCTTTGTTGTTGCTACATAATTGCCGTCATTATCTTTATTTAGATCAGCTTCTGTATATTTGATTGTTGTGAATTCAAACTTTCCTTCTGCATCATTTGTTACTGTTTCGATTACATTTCCTTCTGAATCTAATAATTCAAATGAATATGTTCCTTCTTCTAGTTCTTTTCCATTTAATGTCTTTTCTCCACTAAATGTTACTTCTCCATTTGCTTCATAAGGAGCCTTATTTTGTATTGTTATAACGTAAGGATTATCTGCACTTGAAATAATAACATAGTTATCTTCACTTACTGGTTGATTATTTACAAGGATTTCAACTATTCTATATTCTACATAATAATCCTCATCATCAATTGTTACTTCTAATGGTAATCCTTCAAAACTATTTTTCCAGTCATTTTCTGCTGATAATTCGATTGGATCAACATCAGAGTCTGTCCAATCATTATCACCAATTTTTTCTTGTAATTTAACAGTTACTACATCAGCTTCATGCTTATCAGCACCATTTTCCCATACTTTATTAACGATAATATCTGTTCCTGAATAATTTTTAACTGTTAAGGTATCTCCATTGTAATAAATGTACTTACTATAATCTGGTTTACCATTACTTGCAATCATAAATGAATAGTCAAAATCAATTAATTTATATCCAACTGGAGCTTGTACTTCACGCAAGTAATATCTTGTATCAGTTGAAAGACTCCATCCATCTAAATCCTGATCTCCCTCAACTAACACTTTTCCATTAGCATCAGAAGTAAAGGTAACTTTTTTCCCATCCCCGTCTAAAATATTTTCCTTATTTTCATCTAATAGTTCAAATACTGCACCAGATAATCTTTTTGACATATTACCTGCTTCATATTTTATTAGGTTTATACCATAAACTGAGGCTTCTCCTCCTCCATGAGGTGTTATTATGGCAGTGTCTTCAATTGTTTCTTCATAATATACATCCCCAGCTATTAATGCTGCTGTATTACGATAAGTTACTTGAACATCATTGAATTTATCTATTTCATAAATAAGTCTAGCACTATATGTAATTTGAAATTTCTTAGCATCTGGTAGTGTAAATATTATAGAATTTCCTGATGAATCGAATGTTACTCCATCGGATGGTGTAACTACGATACTATCATATATTATTGACATATTTTCATATGTATCTTCTAAAGTAATCGTATTTCCATTATTTAATACTAATTGATCAGGATTTATATCTATTTGATAAGAAACAGTTTGTGTATCTGGATCATATCCAGTTTGTTTTTTACTAAAAGCACTATATTGATATATTCCTTCTGCTGAAGCTTCTAATTCGTCTTTATAACTTATTGTATTATCAAATTTATATGTTCTATCCTTTGAAAGCGCTGCGTTATGCATTAATTCACGAAGTGCATTTATATTCTTAGGTATCAAATAATATGAGAATGAATAATATGAATATAAACTTCCATCAGCCTTTTTGGCAACCACATTTGGAGTTATTAAAAATTTTAATCCTGTATGAGTTTGGATATAATCAATTCTTCTTACATTTTCCCAACCACCAGCAACGTTCGTTTGATTATAAATTTCATCTCCACCAAATAGAACTAGATAATCATCAGCTGTTGGATCTGGTGTATAAATGGCAAAGATATCTGTATCAAAATTGTCATTTAGTTGGAAACTATCTTCTTCAACTAAACCTACAACAACTCTATATTTGTAAACTGGATATTCGCTATCACCAATAGTAACTGATGGACTATCAGCAACTGTTTTTACTATTGTTGGCAAAGCTACTCTAGCAAATGCTGTTACAGTAACTCCCATGTGAGCTGTATTAACATGCTTTAATAAGTATTCTTGGTTTTTAGATTGTTCTAACCAATCTTCATCGATAGCTGTTTTAAGAACTATTTTTATATCTCTTGGATAAGATGTTCCAACTAATCCTGGAGTTCCATCTTTGAAGAAATGAAAGATTGCTTGAGTAGTTCCAAATTCAATATTATAAGATTCATTGTTAAGTAAACCTGTTACTTCTACACTTTCAGGTATTATTGGTTCAATTGCTGTTTTATTAGATAAGTAAGCCCTTGGATATGTTTCTGTTAATGTACTATTGTTAGCATCTACTCCTGAAGATGGAACATGAATAATAATTTCCCATGTTACAGTATTATCTTCAAAATTTACATCTTTAGCTGTTTTTTCTAAATCAAAGTCACCTTTAACAGAAACTCCAGAAGATGTTTCATTATCACCAAAATGAACATCGTTTTCTAATACTTTATCAATTCCTGTATTATCATATGTAGTTGTATACTCTATTTCATATCTATAATAATTATCTGTAGTTGGAATTGTATATGTCCATCCATTTCTAGCAAATGCAGTTAATTCACTCCATGATACATTTTCAGTTTTTACTAAACGTCCATTAGAGTCATATACTTTAACTAAAAGGCCAGTTCCAGAATAGTTCATATATTCTTCGCTTCCTGGACTCATCGTATCTATTACTGGCATACCTCTAACTAGTAATTTATTATTTACATTTACATTGATAATCCACTTAATATGGTTTTCATCAAGAACTGTTCCACTTTTTTGAATAACTGGTTTTATTTCTATTTTATCTTCAGTTTCTCTTTCAACATCAGTATGACCATCATGCTTTAATATTGCTTTGTTATTTGCACTTATATAAAAGGCATTTTGCTCATCTCTTATTGCTAACTTTTCATCTAATAAAGCTGTATAAGTAATAGTTATTGTTTGACCATCAATCATTTTGTCCGTTGTAAATACAAATGAGTTGGTTGCCTCATTAAAATCTATATTATAATTTGAAAGATTTTCATTTGACTCAACAACAAAACTTGAGCCTTTTAATTTTACTCCATTACCTGTTATTGTATCTTCTACACGTACGTTAGTATTTGTTCCATTTGAAGTAATACTAATTATATAGTCTATTTTAGACTCACCAGATGATGAATTAGAATTTACGGAAGGTGTACTCTTCTTAACCATTTCCAAGCTGCTTTCTTCCGAATTAAATTCAAGCGGTGTTACTACAACATCGTTAAATTCTATTACATCTTTTGTTCCATCAAAGGAACCTTTAAATTTAATAAAGAAATTTGCATTGTTTGCAGCAAATAATGTATGAACATTTTCGTCTTCTGACCAATTAATTGATAATACACCATTTTTTATTGTGTAATGATTATTTTTTACTTCGACAACTCCATCAGGTGTTGTTACTCTTATACTGAATACTCCAGATTCATCGATTGAATCCATATCAAATCCTTGTGGAAGATGATAAGTTAAAGTTCCGCTGTTTGCAAACTGATTATTAACAGTTTCAGCAAAGTTCATAATAATGTCATATCTTTTACCAACACTTACTTCATATTCTTCTTCTTCATTTTTTGTAGTATTAATTGTTACACTAGTAATAAAATTTGTAAGATCATTTGATCCTCCACTTGTTAAAAGACCATTTCTTGTATTATTTTCTTCACTGTTATTATCTAAATTTGGAGAAGGATTTCCTTTTTTATTATCAATCTCTTCAGATTCTGTTTTTTCAGTTTGTTCTTGCTTTGGATCACTATTTTCTAATTCTTCATTTTTATTTGAATCATCAACTAATTCTACTTTTTTATTTTGAGAATTATCCAACTCTTGATTATCAGAATCTTTCTCCTTTTTTAAGTCTTCATTTGTTTTTTCATTAGATAGCGTATTATTCTCTTTATTGGTACTATCTTCTTTCATTATATCTTCTTGTACTATTTCTTCTTTTGAAGGTTGTTCTTGGCTTCCTTCCTGTTTTATATTTTCTTCTTTAGAAACATTACTAGAAGGTTCTTCCTCTTTAGCTTTTTCTTCTAAAGGCTTTTGTTCATCACCAATACCAAAAGGTGCTTCTTGCATTGTATCGTCGTTTTCAATAGCATAAGTAGGTACTACGAAATTACTTATTCCAAATAGTACTACTAAGACAATCAGTAAATTCTTAAATAATTTAGCAAATTCTTTATTATTCATATTTCCTTTCCTCCATAAATCTTATCTATATTTCAACCGCGTGTATTGCTAATCTTTTTACACCATGATTTTGACAGGTTGATAATGTCAGTATGTTTTTGTTTTCCAAGTTAATATTAATTTTATAAATCGATCTGTCTTTAACTTTTTCTTTAAATCGTTCAAATTCATCATTCTTGAAATCCGTTGTTATATAATATTCCTCAGGTTTAATTGTATAGATTGAAAATATTTGATATTTTTTTCTACCCTTATCTGTAATATAATTTATAAACAAGTTGTTTTTATCATCTATATTATCTTCATTTAACAATCGCGAGAGTGAACCGAACATAGATTCGTCAGATGTATTATGTCCAAAAATAACTATGTTCTTATCTGTTCCATCACCTTTATTTTTATAGTCCATAAATATCCATCCGGCTATATTTTCATTTTTATTAAAATCATGTTTTAAGTAATAATCATTATCTTTTCCTTTAACTACTATGTAGTTCACTTTTGTATTAGGTACTTCAATATAACCGACTGTATCCGAATTAATTTTTCGAAGTTCATCAAAATCAATACCTATATCTTCCTCTTTATCAATATCTATAAATTTATCAACACTTTCTTTTATGTTGTTGTTTGTGATAACATCTTTTTTCCACTTTGATATTAAATAAGTAGTAGATATAATTCCAATAAAGCAAATAGTCATAAAAATGATAACGAATATCTTACTTTTGTTTTTCATTTTATACCACCCTCCTATTAATATTTTATTTCTTCAAACTATGCATATATATTCTTTTTAAAAAATGTATTTGCTTTTTATAATATTAAAATAAGTATTATTTGTCAATTAATTAATATTATGTTCTTACCAACCTACTTTCCATATTAACAATTAACTCTTCTATATATAGTATATCATAAATATTAAAAAATAAAATTATAACATCGCTAAAAAAATTTATAATCTTATCCTAATAATCATTAGATAAATGTTTCATTCATTTTTAATTCAAAATAAAAGCAGACTATATAATTTTATATGTCCACTTTTCGTTATTAAATAATTTTTACCTTGATTTCTTTCTTCCCAATAAATTATCATATTCGTCGCCATTAATATATATAACAGTGCCTTCTATTTCAAGTTCATTTATATCGTCTTCACTTATTACATAATAAAATCCAAAAAATGTGTTTTGAAGAAGGAGCCTATCATCTCTATTCAAATAATAGCATTTTTTTCTATTAACAACATTTAGACTATTTTATGTACACTAAATAAAGACTAGATTTCTCTAGTCTATTTTATCCTTATTGCTTGCTTTATAAAGTTTGGCAAAATATCCATTTTTTTCAATCAATTTTTTATATTCACCTTGTTCTATAATAATTCCATCTTTTAATACAAATATTGTATCCACATTCTTAACCGTTTCAAGTCTGTGCGCTATAACAATCAAAGTTTTATTTTTTAATCTATTTATGACATTTTCCATTACTAGTTTTTCAGTTATGTTATCCATTGCTGATGTTGCTTCATCAAGTATTATTACTTTAGAATTATCAAAGAATAGTCTTGCTAGCGCCACTCTTTGTCTTTCTCCACCAGACATTCTTATTCCTTTTTCACCTAACTCGGTATCTAAACCATTATCTAATCTTTCATAAAATGTATCTAGGCATACTAATTTTAATACTTTGATTATTTCTTCATCCTCTATTTTCTTATCAAATACTAGATTTTCTCTTAGTGTTCCATCGAATATTGGTGCTTCTTGTGATACGTAGGTAACGTTATCATAAAAAGAATTTAGATTTAGACTCGATAATTCTTCATCATCAAGTAATATGTTCCCTTTCTGATATTTTAATAATCCCATTATTAGTTTTATAATTGTAGACTTTCCAGATCCTGATTCACCTACTAGAGCAATCGAAGTATTAGGTTCAATTTTAAATGATAGGTTTTTAATTATTTCTTTTTCACTATTATAACCATAAGAAACATTCTTAAATTCTATACTTCCTGTAATTTTTTTAAGAACTGTTCCATTCCCTAATTTTTCATCATCTTTTAACTCTAATAATTCGATATATTTCTTTACTGTTACTTTATTTAATTTATAATCTACATATTCAACATTAAATATTGCAATAGGTTCATATGCTTTTCCAAGTAACGATATTACAGTTACTACGGCTCCAACGGATAAATCTGATTTAAATACTGCATATGCTAAAACTATAACTTGTAAAATGTTAACGATTAAGGCAAAAGCTGAAAAGAACATTTCGTGAACTAGTTTTATCTTTGCTTTACCATCAACAATATTTTTTATTTCACCTTCAGTAATTTTTATTTCGGTATCATATTTTTTATTAGTTCTAAATACTACTAACTCCATGAATCCTCTAATAAGATGTTTGTTTAGATATTCTTGATTTAATAAAATCTTTTCTTTCAATTTATATAGTCTTTTTAATATTATATTAGATATTATTACAACCAAAACATAACCTAGTAATACAAATAAAACATATTCTTTTTTTACTCTATAGATAAAGAATAAACTAAATAATGCTGTAGGTATAAGCCATCTAAATAATTTCAACCAAAAATCTACCATTATATCTCTAGATGCCGTAGCTCCGTCTTCCACTTTTTGTGCTAATTTACCAGTTCCAATTTTTTGATATTCTAGATAATCTATCGATGTCATTTTCTTTAATGACTGTAATTTGAAATCAAGATATAGTTTATTTTTTACTTGTTGTTCTGGATAATTTTCTATATATCCTAAAATTGTAGATATTATTAACAAAATACCATAGATAATCAATGGCGTAATTGTTAAAGTTCTATATTGAAAAGCGTCTAATATTTTTTGATAATATGTAATACCATATAGACTTAGAAAGTTTATCGTTATTCCTATTAGCACATAAAAAATTATCATTTTTAAATTTTTCTTTATTACTTCTTTAAATAATTTCATACATTCTCCTTCTTATTTTTGTTATGGTATAAAAAAGAACCTCCTTTCATGAACAGCAAAATCACCACAAAATTTTTCTGCGTTAGATTTGTCATTCATGAGGAGATTCTAAGGTTCTCATCATTATTAACCCCGCTTAAAAGCGTCATGGTAATAAAACGCGAATAACTAATTGATTTATTACGCTTATAGTATAGCAAAAAAAATATGATTTATCAAATTTGTAAATTATAAAATATAAAAAATAGATATTTAAGACCTTAATCCAAAATATCTATTTTATTGTTAACTTGATAATATAAACGATTTTCCACTAAGTGGTTCACCATAAACTGATTCTGTCTTACCATACATTTTAATTGTAGTATTATCGATACCATTACTATTTGTCTTCGGTATTGTAACTGACCATGTTGTGGCACTATAACCACTATATTCAAACATACTTGTCATATTTGTTACATTTGATGTATCCCAGTTAGATAAATCTAATTCAAATGCCGTTGCTTTAATTCCTGCTGATGTGAACATAAAATACATATCTGTAACTTTTGAAGTATTCCATTCTGATAGATTTCCTACATCCCAGGTTGTAGCCTCATGACCAGTAGATGAAAACATACCATTCATGGTCGTAACACTCGAAGTGTTCCAACTAGATAAGTCTAACTCAAATGTTGTTGCATTATATCCGGCGTTAGCAAACATTCCTGCCATATTCGTAACGTTTCCTGTGTTCCATTCAGATAAGTTTCCAATATCCCATATTGCAGCATTATAACCTGAACCAAAGAACATATAATACATATCTGTAACTTGGGAAGTTTTCCAATCAGTTAAATCCCCTAACTTCCACGTTGTAGCACTATAACCTGCATACGTAAACATACCATTCATATCTGTAACTTTTGAAGTATTCCATTCTGATAGATCCAATTCAAAAGTTGTTGCATTATATCCAGCATTAGCAAACATAAAATACATATTAGTAACATTAGCGGTATCCCAATCTGATATATCACCAAGTGTCCATGTAGTTGCATTATAGCCTGACCAGCAGAACATATATGCCATACTTGTAGCTTTTGATGTATATAAATTTGTTAGATCAGCCGTGAAACTTGATGCGTTATATCCTGTATAATAGAACCAATAGGCTGTTGACTTAGGCACTACTAATCCTTCTATAATAACCTTATTAACATAACTACTTTTATTATTTTCATAGTAAGCAGAAAGCCATGGCACTTGATCAGGAGATTCAAAAATCGTTTCACCACTAAAGCTTCCTTTTTCTTCTCCATCAATTTCTTGATTTGATATCGTTAGTGTTTCATAATGATTTTCTGAATTCTTATCACTTAACGCCCAATAAATATTTTCAGAAATTTGACTTGCTTTATCAATAGTTATATTAGATTCAACTTCTATTTCACACTTGCATAATCCATTAACAACTATTGGTAAAATGCTGATTGTTCCTAGAACCAATATCATATATTTAATTCTTTTTTTAGGATTCAATGCAATTAATATAATTCCTACTACTATAGTTGATACAAGTAATGCTATTATGATAATATTTTTAATATTTAAATTTTTTAGTGTATTTGGGACACTTATTGCATCATCATTCGAAAGTTGTAATGTCATTTTGTCCACATTATTATATACGCCATTTTCCAATTTTGATTTTGGTACTTCATTCGAATATTCGACTTTTAATTTAATTGTATTTTCTTTACCAGCTTCTACCACATTACTATCAACAAATTCATATGTTACATAATCTGCATTAAAATTTAAAGAATTTTCATCAAAGTAAAAATCTTCATCAGATGTATTTTTTACTTTTAATTCGTATTCGACATAATCTCCTACATCAAACAACTTTAAATCCAAATTAACTTTTTTACCATCGATACTTGCTTGATTTAATTCTTCAGCATTACCATGCTTATTTGTTAATTCGATAGATCCTATTGTAATACTTGAAGGATCACAAGATTCAGCATTAACAAAAAGTGGTATTAAAATCACAACTAACATGATAGTCATCAAAACTTTTTTCATACTTCACACATCCGATTCTTAATCTATTCTAATTCAATTATATAATTATATATATTAAAATCAACTTTTTTTATATATCTCTTATCTTTGTGTAAAGTTATAAGTTTAATAATTCTATAATATATTTTTAAATATTTTGTATAAAGTATAATAACTATCTATTTCAGCATATTCATTGGGATTATGCCAATAATCTCCTATTGGATTCATTATTATTACAGGTATTTCTTTATTACTGAAATATGGGGCATCACTACCTGCTGAACATCTTGTGATAACTATTTTATTATTTAATATTTTTTCAGTGCTTTTAATGAATTCTTTTACAATATCCAATTCTTGATTTAGGTAAAACACAGGCTCAATGTCCAAAACTTTTAATGTTATATTTTCGGAATAATTGCGAATATAATTAATTATTCGGTTGATATTATCATTCGATGTATATCTGATATCTAAAGTCATCGTTGCATAGGCAGGAACCTTGTTATTAGCGTCTCCACCATTTAATGTTGATAAAGTTACGCTTAAGCGCCAATCATCTTTAGATTTAGGAATTGGATAAATACTAATCAAATCATTATATAGATTCATCAGTTTAACAATTGCATTATCACCATTAAATGGTTCACTGCCATGTGAAGAAACTCCAGTTGAAGTAATTTCAAGTTGAGCAAGTCCTTTCTCTTCAACAATCAAGTCAAAATTCTTGCCACCATCAGGCATAATAACAATTTTTGCGTTTAAATCTTTAGCAATTGTTTGACAACAAAAGCCCCCCACTTCTTCATCACTAGTAAGCAAAAGCCCAATTTTTTTTGAAGTATTTGTATTTTTTAAAATCTCCATCATAACAGCCACTTGACCTTTCATATCGATAGCACCACGACCATATAATCTTCTCTTAATAATTGTAGCCTTATATTCATCATTCTTAACAACATCAACATGACCACTAAATAAAACATCAAAATCTGTAGTTTCAACATTAGAAATTAACAAATTATGATTATCATGATTGTTATAATTAACGATTATATCTTTGATATAAAAATCGGACATTTGACTTTTTATATATGAAAATAATTCTTTGAATGCATAATCATTTCCTTGATATGTAGGGAAAGAAATTAATTTGCATGTTTTATTAACAATATTATCTAAAATTTCTTTTTTGTTCATAATCAATTCTTCTTTCCTCTACAATCAAGCTAATGCTAAATGCATTACTTTTTTCTTTACTGATTCTTTTTCTACATTTATTCGTTCATTGTCTTCTAATACTTGAGACATCATTTCTAACTCGCTAAGTGGAACACGATCATTTCCTTTTTCAGTGTCATTAGTAATTATCGTTGGGAAGTTCTTAAGTTGATTTGTCTCTTGATCAAATCTAACATATGTAACATCGACACCACCTAGTTCCATATCTTTGTTAATGCTAATCTCTTTATTTTTATCGATAGTAAATGTTTGAAAAACTGTCTTAAGTAAAGACTCATTTAAATTTTTATCAGGCTTAAATTCTAAATTTCTTGGTGAACTTTGAACTATACGTTTAGGATCGAGTCCAACTTCAATCACTAAAGTAGGTGCCTCTGTCATTGTTTTATTTTTATCGGTTATATAGTAACATGCAACTATTGAGGCTGGAAATTCCATATTTAATCTACCTAAATTAAATTCTTTTCCAAGATTATCTGCAGCCTTCTTTATAGCGTATATGCTATTTTTATTTCTACAATCAATTACACATACAATTCGTACATCATCACATCCTGCACATTGTTTATAACACAAGGCACTGAACAATTCAATTTCATATAGCTTGTTGCCTATCCCCCTTAGACCTTTCTTTGAGTTATTTGGATTAGTAAGTACTCCTGTCATTGAAAAGTATCTAGCACCTGGTTCTGGAAAATATGGATCAATATGTGTATCTGTTATTTCATCATACTTAAGTGTTGATATACCAAGAATATCTTTATTTTCTTTATCATAAGCAACTATTATTGGATAATTTTTAATATACTCCAATACTTTATGGTAATTTGGGATATGCATAAAATCTAAATTTCCCGTCCAATTTTTGTTATAAAATTTAGCAATATCATACGCACTAAATGGTAGTACCTCATTATTCCTTTCATTTCGATATAAGCAAAATTTTACATTAGGATTTATTTCTTTATAATCTTCGGTAGTCTTTTCACAAACTTGTTCCACTATAGTAGAAATTCTTAATAATTCTTCTTTCATAATATTATCTCCTCTTTGTCTTCAATATAATTGCTTTTTAATAGAGATATAAAATACATTATTTCTATAGTAGATATAGAATTTTTCAATAATCATGACTGCTTTCTATTCAAATAAATTCCAATCAATTCAACAAATAGAAGAAAAATTTCGGTTATAATAGCAAACAAAGAATTAATATGCACCGCATATATAATGAATTCGATACTGACAATTACAGCGATATAACGATATTTTTTAATATTATTTTGCCATACTGAATAAGTTGATAAAAGTGACGCACTCATCGATACAAGACTATAACAATCTTGATAAGAATAAACTCCAAATCCAATTATTATCGAGAATAAGACCATAAGAATTATTATTCCATTTCTTTTTTCATTTTTATTGTTATAGAAAAAAAATACATTTCTACCAACACTCACTAAATTCATAAAAAATCCAGTAAAGGCATCTAAAAGTAGATAATGTATTCCATAAAAAATATTGTAAATAATAAATAATATTAAAATTTTTTTCTTTGATTTGGATACATAAGTAAATGCTATAACTATTGTTGCAATAATTACTAATAACTGTGATATTAAATATTTGTTCATAATAATTCCTTCCTTTCATTTTTATTGTATTTTTTTGAACAAATATTTTCTAATACAATTATTTTATAGTTATTATTAATTATATTTATAAAAAAAGGAAGAAATTATTTTTTGATTTCTTCCTTTACTTCCAATAATTTGTAATAATTATTTTCTTTAAAAAAGTCTATTACTGCATTTATCTTTTTATTCGATAATCTTTTAATATAAGATGCATACATTTTAGCTTTTGGAATTGCAATATTAGTATCTAACACAACAAACTCATTTGTTTGAAGTTCTCTAGTTAAAATAATTTTAGGAGCTAATCCAATACAATCTGAGTTTGATAAATTTAAAAGCATTAATGGTGTACTTCTAATATTCTCATATTTAAAATCAGGATATAATTCAATAGTTTTTCTAATAACCTTATTTTTTGATACAACATATAAAGTATTTTCAGAACAATATTTTTCATCAATTATTTTATTTTTAAATTGTTCTATATTATTCTTATGAGTTATAAAAACACAAGAATCTTCAAAAGCTAAAACAGACGATATTTCACCATCAAAGGCATTCTCATCAATTAATATATCGATTTCACGATTTAATAGCATCTTGTTCAATTGTTCAGATTCACCCGTATAATAATCAATTTGTAAATTAGGATAAACTAAACTTAATTCATGCATATAAACAGGTAATGTTTCCTCAGCAAATGCAGGTCTTAAACCAAGTATTACTTTACCAACTATATCGTTGCTACTTGGATTAATATTATCCAATATTTCAAAGACTTCACTAAGTTTATCATAAAGCTCTTTACCTTCATTCGTTAAATATACATGATTTTTTTCTTTTTTAAATAATTTAATTCCCAATTGTTCTTCTAGTACTTTAATACTATAACTTAAAGAAGGCTGTGAAATCATTAGTTCTTGTGAAGCTTTTGTGTAGTTTTCATATTTAGCAACTTGAAAAAAATATCTATACAAATTTAAATTTATATTATTCATACTATCACCATAATAATTATATCATTAATTTTGAGGATTTTTGTTCTTAGCCTTTTGTTTCTGTTTGATTATATTTTTTTCTTGTGAATCTATTTTATCTAGTCTTTTTGGTTCTTCTACATTAAAAGATTTTGAATAATTCTCATATTGACGTTTATTAACAAGTCTTCTTACAACGTCGATCATCATATCATATCTTAATTTCTCTATTATTTCTTCACCATGCATTTTTTCATTTATTGATTGATATTTATCAGTTAATAATTCACCTGTTTGTTTAAGTTTCAATGCTTTCTCTAGTATTGCTTGTAATATACCTCCGCTATATTCATATACCATTTTTTGGTTACTAAACAATTTATGAGGTTCTGTCATAAAGATAATTTCTGGTTTAGGTATAAATCTGATCAAATCATTATTAATATAGGTTGGCTTATAAAAATTAAGAATTATGTCGGTTATTGGTAATGTTAGTCTTTTTGAAACATCGATTAAAAAACTTCCATCCGATAATACTTCAGGTGAATAGGCAGCTAAACTTTCTGCAATTTTCTTAGATTTTTCGATTATTGAATTAGGTATATTAAAAAATGCATCTAATTGTTCTTTAGCATAGTCTTCATATATAAGCAAATATGGCTTAGAAATTTTACCAGATATTTTTGACTCAGCAAAAATATAATCATCTAAAACTACAGGAGGATTAACATGAAATCGTTTAGTTTCTTTAGATAAATTAAGAGCCTTTTCATATCTTTTTATAAATTCAGGAGTAAACTTTATTGGTGACTCTTTCATGAATAATTGAATTCCTTCTTCATCAATTGGTCTTATATATACCGTAGAGCCTATTTCATTTGAATAATAAGACTCTAATGAATGAGCAATATATGTTCTACCTTTCAATTTGATAATATCACTTTTTCTGCCTAAGATATAAAGCTGATCACCAATATAAATTCCAATATCCCCCGTTTCTTTGCCATTATATTTAATCTGTAATTTATTATCGACAGTCACCATTTTTTCTTGCTTACTACTAACATTTAAGTACGGCATATATTCAAATAAATCTTTAGGCGGTTCTATTTCCTTTGTAATCCCATTACTTATCTCATAGAATTTTTTCATATCGAATGAATAAGTTATTTTCCCCAATTCATAGTCTCCAACATTTATATAGCAAGTTTTAAAATCTTTTTCATCACAAGTGCATATAACTCCATTTGCTTCCGTTGAACCATACAGGTTAGTAAAAATCCCTTTGGGAATCGATGGTATCATCTCTCTAACTTTTTTTACTACTTCTTCTGAATTAATACCACCTGATAAATATATATGACGCATAGATGATAAATCTATTTCTTCTAAGTCGACTTCCTTAAGATATTTTAATATGTTTCTAGGTAACATCATGGTATCTGGTTGTGGTAATGTTCCTGTTTGAATTTTTTTTCGTACTCTATCGTTAAATGAAATCATCTGATAATTTGGTCGCATTTCAGAAACTACTAATTCATCACCTTCAAGACGAATACTATCATAAAGTTTTCCATCATAATAACTTTTATTTAAAAATAAAAGTTTCATTAAAGCTGGATTAGCCGTTGAACAAAAATATCTATTTTCTATATACTTCCTTTTAAAATTCTTTTCTAAGAATTTATCGAAATCTTTAGCGAAGTATATAGTTTCCAAATTAAAATCTTGGGTAAGCATCAATTTTACATCGTGTACTAGAAAATTAACTAAGTTAGTCAGGATACCGGATATATTTGCACAGGATATATAACTGAGGAATATACTATTAGAATCACCATATTGATTTGGTAATTTTACTAAATCATTTTCCATAATTGTATTTAAATGTGGAGTTGCTCCTTCACTACCACTAGAACAAATAATTAATTTGCAACCTGGTTCCTTCTCATTAAGTAAATTTTCATCAATATTAAGTTTATTTAAATATTCTTCTACCAATTGATCTTCTTTTTCAGCATCCACAACATAATCACCATAATCAAGATATGGTAATTTATTATCTTCTATACCTGGTACATTTTTAGAATCAATGATAACAGGTATTGATCCACATTCTAGAAGAGCAATAATTGCAAATATCGAATTGAGTGAATTATCAACAACTATATACTTTCTATTTCCAATAATCGACTGATCAGTATATTCCTGATTCTTAAATACATCGATAAATGCATCAACATTTCTTAAAACATCAGTATAGGTCATCCCACAGTAATTTGTAGCCCCTCCACTAGGAAGATGATATTTTCCTACAATTACCATTTCATCTTTTTTTGTCTCATCTAACGCTTTTTTCTTGAGTTGTTCATAAAAAATACTCATATTATACCACCACACCATATTCTTCTTGGTGAGTATTCTATTATTTATATATTGATTTGTCAATAAAATAAATAGGAAATGAAAAAGACTAACTTTCACTAGTCTCTTTTTTCGATTATATTTACTTATCTATGCTTGCCTATTATATTTTCTTCTATATTGGAATTATAATATCTAGTTGCCGAATCTTTTGTAATGTATCCTACATAACCATTGAACTCATTTACTTTCTTTTTTACTCTTTCAGAACTTAACAGATTATCTGCAATTCTTCTTTTTAACAATCTATCTTCAGTTAACAAATCCATCTCACTGAATATCTTAGCAATTTTAAGGTCATCAGATTTGGAATCATATGATAAATAGACATATTCTGTCAATCCATATTTCCCACTATTTGACTTAATCAAGGCAAAACTACTACCATCATTTCTGTAAAACATATTTGCTGGTCGCCTATTTCCAACTTGATTAATAAATTCTAGATTTTCATTTGATATTTTCAATTTTTCTCCATTAATATTTATAGTTTTTTTCGAAGCATCTTCAATTTTCTTAAACATTGCTCTTGAAATCCTGGTCAAGGCATTTTCTAGTTCTTTTCTTGGGATTGCCTTGAGAGGATATCTTTTTTCTTCTGGTTCATTAGAAATATCATGATGTTCATTACCATAAAATTGATCAGCATTTTCTCTACAGAAATAGCAAAAGCCACATGTATTATTTTTTTTATCATACGTATCCCAAGTAAGTTCAATAGGATAATAATTTCCATCTATTTTTAATACATTCCAACCATGATGTGATCGTCTATTTTGATATATACATTCTATTCCTATTCTATCCATAGCCTCTTTATAAATCATCGCAAATCCAGCACAAACACTTTTCTTTGTAATCATTCCAAGTAAATTTCTTGCTGCATCACGATTATTAAACCGATTTTCTTCATATGTTAGGGATTCACAAATTGATTTATAAACAAACATAGCTTTTTCCATACTTGACCATGTTGGATTTATTTTTCTTTCTATCTTCTCAAATTCACTAATTATAGAAAATAATTCTTTTTTAGAATAATATGTTCTATTTTGATAATAGTCATTATTGAACTTATTTTTGGATGGATCTAATCCACCAACTATACTAAAGGTTACATTTGGATTAATACCATCTAATAATTCTTTTTTTATATTTTTTGTATTTTTAAAAATTACCATTACCTTTTCATTTGATGCAAATTCATTAATTTTCCTTATATCATCATAATTTAATAACGAATCAAGTTTAATTATCCTCATAATTCAACCTCTACAGAATCATATTTATCTTCTTTTACAATTATGTGAATATTTGAAGATAAAAAATCAAAAAATTCTTTATTCTCATAATATTTAGAATGATTTATTATCAAAGTATTCACATTTATTCCATCCAATTCTTCGACTTTATAATATGCTTTTGATATATCTAAAATATCACTATAAACATTATTTTTTATATATTCCATATTTTTTACTATAAATAGTTCCAAATTAATATTCATTTTAGCTAAGTCAATATTTATATTATCAAGGCATAATCTTTTTAATGAATTCATAGTAGAAAAATTAATATTATCATCGAGTAATTCACAATTAATAAGATCTAATTTTATCAAATTACTTAATCCACTAAACAATTCAAAATCTTCTATAGATAGAGATAGATTTTTTAAAGTTAAACTTTCAAGATTATTAAAATAAGTTAATTCTTTTAAATCAACCGTTTGAATTTCTGAATCTATAGAAAATCTATCGATACTTAGTTCTTTAATATTATCAAAATTAGAATCATCCATTGCTGATAAAATAAGTTTTATACTTTCTGTTTTTATATTATCCATTTTTCCTCCTATATTTTTCTTGATTGTGTATCAATTTGTTTAATTACTGATTATTAAACTCTAGATTACTTAATATTTTTGTTAAAAAGTAGAAGTTTAAAATATTTTATAATCTTCTACTACTTTCTTCTTGTGGTTGTTCTTCTTGCATAGTACCTTGTATTTTTTCTATATTAGAATCTATTTTATCTAATTTGTGTTCTTTTAATTTTTTAATAAGTGCTTTAAATGGAACTGCCAATACACCGGCTACAGCTGCTATTCCTACAGCAGTAGCTGATGGATGCTGCAATACAAACTCAACTACTGAGGAAAACAATAGTCCCCATGAATTTGCCATTTGATCAGTACCAGCTTGCTGAGCATGCTTACCTAACTCAAATATCTGCTCAGGGGTTAATCCAGTTAAATCTGGAGTTTTAGTTAGTATTGATGCTAACCATGCATTAAATTTTGTTGTTAAATTCCCTACAGTAGCTGCATTTAAATATTCAAAACCAGGTAAGCCTCTAATTATTTCTAATAATGCAGCGCCACCTACCAATAATCCATCAATAGTTTTTGCTATTTTACCTTTGCCCAAAGTGTATTTTTGTAGTTTATTTTGAATTTTTAATTTTTCTTTATTATAGTTTTGTATTATTATTTGCTTTTGTGATGGTAATTCTTGTTCCATATTATTCATCCCCTTTAAATTGCTCTAAAATATCATTTACCATTTTAAATTCCTGCTCATCTTCAATAGGTATTAAAGTCTCATCTTCTAATGTATTATAGTAAGCATATATTTTAAAATTTTTTTCCTCATCATATGTATTATCAGTAAATAAAATATAATTTTTTTGGGATTGTTTATCAAAGAAACTTAACACTGTTTCACACTCAACTTTTTCACCATTTTCTTTTTCAAATAAAAACTTATTTTTATCAATATTATTTAAGTCGATATCATCTTGTACGATATTATTTAACTCAATAAATCTTAAGTCCATATTACTACTATTCATATTATACCTTCCCTTATAATCACATTATAGTATATACATGTAATCTTTAGCAATTCTTCGCTTTTCACTTTACATATTAACTTACTCGCATCCAAGTACTAATTATTATGTAATCATTTAATTATCTTTTCGAATGCATTTGCGTTTAAGATTGTATTTGATACAAACTTTCCTTTATAAAAGTTTGCCCAATTGTTAATTATACATGGAGTATTTTTTGCTTTTTCTAGTGAGTCTATTTTTATAAAGTCTAATTTAATCCCATTTTCTTTAGCATAGTTAGATAATTCTTTAACCTCATATTCTACATATGGGCATTCATTAGAATAATAGATAGTGAAATCTTGATTATCTATTTGCATCTTACGAGCTGAATCATTGAATTTAGGTACTTCTGTATCGTCAAATTGTAATACCATTAACTCATAATCATTAATATTATCTACTACTTTAAATCCAAAATGTTCAAAGAATTTTTTATCTCCTATAAATGGTTTTTTCTTTTGAGTAACTATTGTACAAATGCCACTCATTCCTTTAGATTTAGCATCTTTTATAGCATATTCTAATAATTCTCTACCAATACCTTTTCCTTTAAAACTACCAGCTACCCATAAGCAATAAATGTACATATAATTTTTACCATTAATAGGAGTCCAAGCTGTCTCTAACGGTTCATATTCTATAAATATTTTTCCTCTTGCATTTAGTTTTCTAAATATATGTCCATCTTTTAGTTTAGCCCTTATCCATTCTTTTTTCTTATCTACACCATCTTGGTGTTTAGGATCTCCAATTGCGCAGCAAATATGTTCTTCATCAATATTGTTTTCATCTAAGTTAATATATTCATTCATTTTTATACCTACCTTCTTATATATTTTTCATCATTATTGCTTCCATCATCTAAAATATATTTTTCCACTGTCATATGTAAATCATATTTATTTCTTAATTTCATTATTTTTTTCATAGTATCTGATTCATGATGTTTATCAAGTGCTTCTTGATCTTCCCAACTATCAATAAGTAATATAGTTTCCTTATCATCTAATGGTTCATAATATTCATATCTTATATTACCCTTTTTATTTCTTATTTCTTCTACTATTCCAGAAGAAATCATTTCATTTGCAAACTCTTTAGCCGCCCCATTTTTTCCTTTGTAATTAATATTAATAGTAAAACTCATCTTATCTTTCTCCTCGCCAATCTTTATTATAGTAATTATAATAATATATTTTTTTATACTCAATAATCACCCTATAATTGAATTATAACATCAAAAAGAGTGAGATAAAAATAGCTTTTTAATAACTTGTATAATACTTTTTTATAACTAATATTTATTATTATTAATTTCAATCAAAGATTTTATACCATAGTATTATTTATGCTATAATAAATTATGGTGATAATATGAATGATTTAGCTATCGTATGTTTTAGTTGTGATAAAAATGAAGAAGCATGGCCCACTTTTAAGACATGCTTGGATAAATATTGGCCTGGTCATCCAACAACATTTTTATTAACTGAAACTCTACATTGCCCTTTGATGAATACCATCAACTATGATTATGGTTTAGATCAATGGAGTACAAGAATGTACAAATCTCTAGAAAATATAAGAGAAAAATATATTATTTTTATTTGTGATGATTGCTTTTTAAATAACTATGTTAATCTCGATAAACTAGAAAAAGCATTATCCATTATAAAAGATAATGTTGCTAATGTTAATTTTGAATTATCTTTTTCAGAACAAGATATGCCATGTATATATGATGGATTTAAATATAAACCATTAAATTCTATATGTCGTTTAAGTTTTTTATGTGGGTTATGGGATAGAGAAAAATTAATAGATATAATGAAAAGAAGAGAATGCAGTCCTTGGGATTTAGAAAATGACCAAAATTCATTAGGATATGAAATCTTTCAAGTATCTGATCAAAAAATCCTTTCTTGGTTTAGGGATGGTCCTTATATGTTTGCAGCAGCTTATAGAGGAAGATGGTCTCAAGAACTTCCAGAATTTTTAAAACAAGAAGGAATTACTATGAATGTTGAGAAAAAAGGCTTTTATTAAAAAGGAACTAGTCAATGAAAAAAGACAAGTTCCTTTTTTAAATTCAATTATTTACATTTTGATAATATTTTTTTAGTCAGTTGATGAAGCAAATATTATTATGTACCTATCCATTAGTTTATCATAGATAGATATTGCTGCTGCACCCCACCATTCTAGTCCATCATCAAAATAATTTGACCATTCAACATTCCAATCATAAATTTCTAAATGATCTTGTCCTTTAGGAAATAATAGTTTATTTATTCTTATAAAGTCCTCTATTTTATAATTTGTACCATGAGGTGGATTTAAAAATAAAAACCAATATGGCCTTTTGTATCCATCACTTATATTATGTTTTTCTGTTTCATAGTTTTTTGGCAATTGAAATAAAACGTTTGGACTAATTATTTTATATTCCATTTTTCCCTTATCAATAGTTATAAAATCATCTTCTTCTTTTATTTTATTCATGGCATATAATAGAACATTCTTATGATCTAAATTACTTTCTATTATGAAATAATCAAGTACGCATCTATTATATTTTTTATATTCTATATAAAAAGGATCATTTATTAATTCTTTAAACATGCGATCACAACCTTAAATAGATTATACATCAAATTATAAATATCATAATAATATAAAATAACAAAATAAGACTAGATTTCTCTAGTCTTAATTATTATTTTTTTTACGCTATAGGTTCAGTAGAAACTAATTTATAAGAATCTCCATCTATTTTATATGTTAATTTATATGTAGTTAGTTTATTTCCAAATTTTTCATAGATTTTTTCGTTGAAAGTTTTAGAAGCATTCTCTTCATAATAATCTTTTCCATTTAGGATTGTTTCATCTATTACTTCATTACCAGTACCATATTTTCTTATTCTAAATGTAATTTCTTCAGGTTGAAGCTTATCATTTTGAGTATCATAAACAAACTCATATTTTGCAAATTTAACTGTTATATATAAGTTTTTACTATCTTTTTCAGCTTTTTCATACTTAACGAATGTCCTATTACCAACTACGTCAAAGTAAATCATTACATCGTTTAAAGCATATCCACCACCACTATTAGAACAAGCATATACATCGTTATCTAATGTACAATGGTATAAGAAATTACTATCAACTTTATTTGGTAATGTAATAGATACATCTCCATATAAATTGTTAATTGATTTTTCTACATCATCTTTCTTAAGAGTAAAATCGCATAATCCATTTAATTGGAACTGTTCTTTAGTACAAGTACCTTTTTCAGTAACCATTTTCATTGCTTTATAAACTAACCAATTTGTATCCATATCTTTAGTTTCAACTTTTTTGTTATCAAATGCTGAGTATTCTCTTTCATTGCTATATGGTTCAGATACTGGAACTATATTAATTAATTTTGCTATTTCTGTTTCATCAAGATTAGCCGGTACTAGCTTATCTTCTTTTTTATTATCTTCTTTCTTTTCAGATTCTTGGTTGTTATTATTATTATCATTGCTATTACTCAACAAATAGAAAACTCCAAATCCTATTATAGCTAATAGTATTAATAAAATAATTATAATTGGAGCTCTATTTTTATTTTTATGTTCTTCTTGAACAGATGGTTCATTAACTAAAGTTGTGTTTGTTTCTTCGGTTAAATTTTCATTATTTAATTCATTATTATTATCCACTTTCTATTCACCTCTATTATGATTATATCATTATAGAAATGTTAATTAAAGAACTTTTTTCATAATTTGGTTTAGCCCTTTTTATCAACATATTTATTTCTCTCATATCTTTAATTACATGGTCTACATGTTCTTCAAGACTTCCTTTTGGCTCTATTGCAAAACTAATATCAGCAAGTGAAAACATTGGAATATCAACAGCAGAATCGCCCATTCCATACACCTTTCAAAAAATTTATTCTTTCACACATCAAAAAAAGACTAGATTATTCTAGTCTTTATTACTTATCCAAATTATTTCTTAATACCTACTTCTTTGATATTGGATTTAACGAATATATCCATGAAAATATCACGAACATGTCCTAAACCTTCTTCGCTTACTTTAAGATGTGATTTATTAGATGTAGGCATTGGTTTACTATCCTTTTCTACTTCATATGTTTCATTATAGACAATTTCTCCAGTATCAAGAATATCAATGCTAAAATTGATATATGGATAATCTTCTTCTCCTAATTTTTCTTTTATATCAAATCTTATTGCATTAGGTGAATCTTCACTCATGCTGGGACGATACAATAAATCCATAGAAACGTCACGAGTTACACTAAAAGCATTACCTTCTGGATAATATAATACTTGTCTCATATTACTACCCATGTTAATTGAATAACTATCTCCATTAGTAAGAGCTCTTGAAAACTCAGGATTATTTAAACATTCTTCATTTGTTTTAGAGAATATATTTATCAACATTTCTTCAGCTTCTTCATATTGATTTCTTACTCTAACACCATCACTAAAATTACCAGATCGATCAAATGCAGTACTAAATAATACATCAACAAATTCATTATATTCAAGTTCATCTAAAATTGCTAATATCTCTTTTTTTTCACTTGATGATTCTTTCTCAGCGCCTCTCATATAAATTTGCATATTGTTTTTCTTTATCTTATTAGCAAGTTCACCAACATAATTATTATACACACTCATATTTGGCCTCCTATAAAGATTATATCACATAATTTGCTATTATTTGTGATTTACTCTTTTTAATGAGAAATATTATCATCAATTTCAATTGCAGCAAAAAAGGCTAGAGCTATCTAGTCTTTTATAAGCTTAATTACTTTTTTGTTTTGATTGTGTCTTATGAAAGAACAGATATTTAGCGTAACTAAGAAATATCACGCCAATATTTGTTGGAAACTATTGCTTATATTTATTCTAAAAAGTGCTACATTTTAATCTATCAAATAAGTCAAATGGATTGTTTCCCTTTTTTTTAATCGATTAGTCTAAATTTAATGACAAATCAATTTTCCAGTATTGGAATCTGCTCCATATATTGTACAACTTGTTTCGTAATGTAAAGTAGTATAACCTGATGTTTTAGAATTACCGTTATAATTTCCATCTGAACACCAGTAATTATGCCCATCGGAAAGAGTTTTACATTGATCTGCATTAAATATCTGATTTAAAATCCCAATATTATTTGTATGATATGCTCCATCTGTAGAACCTTGAATACAGTATATTTTATTATCTTTTAATATACATGAATAAGCTTTTGAAATAGTATTACCAGAAAGTACTAAACCAAAGAAGTTATGTCTTTGTTTATTACCAGCCGTTCTAATATTATTTATATCAGTAGTATATTCATTAGCAGATATTGTATCACCTAACTTTTTTGCTTTTTCACCTTCATCACTAAAATAAGCAAATACGCATCCTTCACAATTGATAACTTTTTCAACATTAACTTTTTCATTACCAATTGGTACATTGTCTTCATCATCAAATTCAATAATCTCATCATCATCAGTATTTATATTATTGTTTGAATTATTTTGCTGATAATTATTTTCTTTTTCCTCTTGTTTTTGCTGTTGATTATTAGATTGATTTTTTTTCTTAGAATCACATCCCGTAATAGTAAACAGTAGTATTAAAGATAATAGTATCAATAGCATTTTTTTCATTATAAAATCACCTCATTTGTAGTATAACACAAAAAAAGGCTAGAATTTCTAGTCTTTAATCCTAATATTTAGATTTCTTAGTAACTTTAGCAGTTTGTTTTTTTTGATTGTAGATTGCAAAAAAAGCAAATATTTGTCTAAGTATAACAAATTATTTTTATAATCATTTACTAAAAAAGAAGTAAACGATTACTTCTTTATTGATTATTATTTCTTCTAGGCATCTTAGGTGTTAATTTTTTTTGATATACATCATCATGTTTTTCTTCATTAAAAAATTCTTCAACAGTTTTTCCATTTATTTTTGTATTTTCATCGTAAAATGATTTTTTAATACTAGGATTAAACAAATCAATTGTTCTATCATCATTATCGTAAGACAGTGTTGCTCCATATAATTTTACTCCAGTAAAATCAGTAAATGGCGAGAAAAATATTCCATTTAAATTACAGCCACTCAAATCTTTTTGATAAACTACTTGCGGATTAAATCTAGCATTACTTTCTTCAAATTTTAATCCAGCAACTTTAACATTTTCAAATGTTTGATTTGATAGATCAAACATATCTAAATAATCAACAAAATCTTTATGTATTTCTTTATGGTCTCCACATGTTACAAATATACCATCAGAATCCAATAAAGGTAGACTATCTATATTTTTTGGGTCTCTTGCGTTTTTATATTCACTATATTTTTTATATATTTCATGAAATTGTTTTAAGCAACTATCGATTCCTGCTTCTATTTGTGCATTTTCTTCTTTCCTTTTTGCAATATCATCTTTAATTTGTTTTGCCATTATTTTTTTTGCTTCTCTTTGTTTTTCTTCGCTTTTAATTTGTTCATAATCACTTTTTGCTTGTAGAAGTTGAAGTTCATCTTTGTATTTTTCTTTAAACTCTTTATCAGTTAATATTTCACCGACATCTTTATTAAATTTAATTTTTTCTAAATAAGATAATCTTCTTTTATAGAAGTTAGTTATATCTAATAGTTTATCTTTATAAGAAAAGAGGATTTTACCATTTGCTTCAATCATAAAATTATTATAATGAACATCTGTTATATATCCAAGTGGTTCATATTCTTCTTTAGCAACATTATATATGTATAATTGTTTTTTATTATTTATACATAATACATTGGTATTACTATAAAACATTACTGGTTTATATTTAATCTTTATATTTTCCCCTTTATAGGTGCAAGTGTATCCACCAAGTAATTTCTTTTGTACATTTGCTTCTTTTAACTGTTTCGTTTTCTTAATTACAATATTTTTATTTCCTAAAATGAATATATTATTATATCTAAAAACACTCTTATATGGAATAATACCATTACAATGAACTATATTTCCTTCTTTACCCACTATATAATATTTATTATTTTCTTTTACTGTTGCATAATTATCATCAATAAGATTAATCTTGTCATACCCTTTTTGAGCAAAGAAAGATCCATCTTCTAATAAAATATATTCATTTCCTTCAGTACTTCTACATTTTATCTTGTCTTTACCATATTTCTCGGCAGTACTAAATTTTAAACCCGTTACTTTTCTGCCATACATATCATAAATCATATATTGATAAAGATTACCTACTGCTATAAAATTATCATTTAATAAAGATACTCTTTTGTAGGGCTTACCATGTTCTAGTGGTACTCCACTTTTTAGAATTACACGTAGATTTTTTCCATACACCATTGTATCACTACATTTAATAAAATCAGGTGTAGAAGAAAAGATTTTACAACCGTTAATATCTTTTATAAAGCTTAGAGATTCTCCATTACAGAAAGGACTTCCACTTTTTAGTGTCACTTTATAACTTGTTATTTTTTCACCTAACAAATGAGATGACTTTTTATGTTCATAATAGCATTGATCTTTTATTATTGTTGTGTAAGAATTATCTTCTTTGAATATTTTACCTTTAAAATCAATTAGTTTTTTTGTATCATTTTCATTATCTGGTTTATATATAAAATAATTATTGTTATATATATCAAAGCATCCACTTTGTGGATAAGTTTTTGTAGCTTTATAAAGTAAGCATCTATTTGAATCAAATAGATTATGCCCTATTGAAAAAAATCCATTGTTGAAATAACGAAAATGATCTATGTCACAGTCTAGTGTAATATTAAACTCTGGAAAATACCAACCTTTTTTTAGTCTTACACCAACAATTCCATTATCCAATTTTATTGCTTGTGGTCTATTAAGAGAAATAGATTTTTTTTTAATATTTGGATAAATATCTAAAAATTCATCCAAACTAATATCTTTAGCAATAGTATAATCAGTTTTTTCTTTAACACCTGCATTGATTTCTTTCTTATTTTTCATTAAAAAATTATCAAAAGCTACTATTCCGTTTTTATTAAATACAAGCTCTAATTTTTCTGATAAATAATCATTATAATACTCATCAGCAACCATAAAAACACCCCTTAATTTGGTTTGGTATTATATCATATTATATAAAATAAGTCAAATTAAATGAAGTATTAGTAGAAAAATAAAACTCTTTTAAACCATTTCTTTTTCTAGGTTTTAACATTACTTTTATATTAGGATAATTTTCATAATCAATCGAACAAATAAAACTTACCTTTTGTTTATCTATAAATCTTTCTATTTTATTTAACTCCATACTATCATCTTCTATTTTTTCATATTTAATGGGTGTATTATTTCCAAATACTACTCCAAAATAATCTGCTTCTTTAACGTGGTTACTATCAGCTATACTAACTGTAAATGCTTTTCTTTCTTTTATATTTTTTTACTATCTTGTGAGATTCTATTAAATTTAGGATAACCTCATCACTTTCGTACATAGTCCCCCATGCTGATTCATGACATTAACCGTTCCATCTTCATTTGTTTATAGTAAAAGAAAAAAAGTCTATCCTATAGACTTTTTATTCTGCTCCTCTACATAATAATACTGCTGGTAATGATTTAAAAAAGATTTTTATATCTAACCATAAATTTGCAATATTGGAGTATTCTTTTTCTAATTGTAATCTTTTTAAGAAAGTTGTATTGCTTCTTCCATTCACTTGCCAATAACCTGTTAATCCAGGTGTTGTTTTAATAATATCTTTATAGTATAATCCCATATCTTCTATCTCTCTAGGTAAATATGGTCTATTTCCTATTAAATGCATATCTCCTTTTATGATGTTTATAAACTGAGGTATTTCATCAATCGATAACTTTCTAATTATTTTTCCTACTTTTGTTACTCTAGGATCATTTTTTAATTTCTTATTGATTCTATATTCTTCTCTCATAATAGGATCTTTTGCTAATAAATCTTCTAATACCTTATCAGCGTCATTACACATCGTTCTAAATTTATAGAACTTAAATAATACACCATTTTTACCTATTCTTTGTTGAGTAAAGAAAACACTTTTAAAATCTCCACACAACATATAACCAATTTTAACAAATGTTGTGGCAACTAATAATAAACATAAACCATATGTAATAGAAAAAACTAGATCAAACAATCTTTTAAAACCATAATAAAAAATATTTCTATTACTAGCTAGTTCTATTCCACTTAAAACATATTCATACATAATATAACCCCTCAAATAGTTGTGTATTATATAACAAAATCAACGAATAGTCAAGATTTCCTTTAGCTGCTTATGCTTTCATAACATTCAAAAAGACTAGATTTCTCTAGTCTTTATTATATTATTTAGATTTTTTAGCAGCTTTTGCTTCTTGTTTTTCCTTAATAGCAGCTTGTGCAGCAGCAAGTCTAGCTAT
>JAEEGL011403492.1_pt1 | contig 30734 bp, 29 predicted proteins | sample 9134231 | NCBI WGS metagenome assembly JAEEGL01 (sample SAMN16246548, study PRJNA631951) | gut metagenome | biome: gut microbiome; feature: rumen; material: fiber-attached | host: Bos | place: Iran: Karaj | collected 2018-10 | reverse complement strand
TTTTGTTCTTATTTCGAGCAGATTTCCGTGCGGAAGGAGGGAGCAATGCGGTGCATTGTAACCGACTGACAATCGGAAAGATGCCGAAATAAGGGCAAAAGCGCTGAAAAATTTAAGTACACTCATATTTATTATTGTTTTTAAATGTGGAATTTATAGAACCCACCTTCAGTCAACAACAAAAAACAAAACCTCCTTTTCCCCATTATGCAATTCAAACTCAGCAAATTTGGAATCCTGCCAAAGATTTTGGTGGCTATAGCTCTGGGCATTCTTTGTTCTTTCTTTTTCCCCAGTTGGTTCGTGCGTGTATTCCTCACGTTCAACGGCATCTTCAGCAACTTCTTGGCGATGTTTATTCCGTTGCTTATCATCGGTTTGGTGGCTCCTGGCATTGCCGACTTGGGCAAAGGAGCAGGTCGTTTGCTGCTCATCACGGTGGCTCTGGCCTATGGCTCCACGGTGTTGTCTGGAGTTTTTTCCTACTTCTCCTGCCACTTGACCTACCCTTATATCTTAGGCAATGGTCTCTCCTCCTTGGGCAACCTCGATATGAGCAACCAGCTTATGCCTTATTTCACCATTGACATGCCCCCCTTCCTGTCGGTAACTACAGCTCTGGTGCTGGCCTTCATTTTAGGTCTCACTACGGCGCAGCTCAGTGGCACTACCCTGCGTGGGTTCCTGGTGGACTTTCGCGATGTCATCACCTCTGTCATCACTCGAGTCATCATCCCCTGTCTGCCTCTCTACATCTTTGGTATCTTCCTGCAGATGGGTGCCGAAGGCCATGTTGGTGCCGTCTTGGGTGCTTTCCTCAAGATTGTGGGTTTCATCTTCCTGCTGCATGTCACCGAGCTGGTCTTTCTCTTCTTGGTGGCAGGTGCTGTCAGCAAGCGCAACCCCTTCAAGTCTCTGGTCACCATGCTGCCTGCTTACGTGACGGCATTGGGCACCTCCTCTTCTGCAGCAACCATACCGGTCACCTTGCAGCAGGCTATTAAGAACGGCGTACGCTCTGCCACAGCCAGCTTCACCGTTCCTCTCTGTGCCACCATCCACATGCCTTGCAGCATCCTCAAGATTACAGCTGTGGCCTACGCCATCTCATTGAGTATGGGTCTGCCTTGTGACTTTGGCACTTACCTTGGCTTCATCATGATGCTCGGCATCACGATGGTCGCAGCACCCGGTGTACCCGGAGGTGCCATCATGGCCGCTCTCGGCCTCATCGAAAGTATGCTTGGCTTCAGCCCCAATATGCAAGGCTTGATGATTGCTATATACATTGCCATGGACAGTTTCGGCACAGCTGGCAACGTCACCGGTGATGGTGCCATTGCCCTCATTGTCGACCGCATCAGAGGTCCCCAGGACGACTCCCAGCAATCCGTCGATACCCCAAGTTGATGCCATCCTGTTATTCTTTTGATGGTCAACTATAGCAGAGGAATGTATTATTATAGCTTCTATGGTTGCAATCCTGAGCATTGTCCTGTTGAGAGGAGAAAAAATTAAATTTGGTCAGTTCAAAAAAAAAGTGTAACTTTGCAACGGCTTTATGGCCAGAAGAAATGCAAGATAATAAAAAATACGAAAATAATCCAGAAAGGAGACACAATGATTGATATTGAGAAACTAAACATCGACGAAACTGCTAAAACCAATGTGCTCACTTGGCTGAACGGCTCATATGACGATGAAACCAAGCAGGCAATCCGCGACATGATGGATAACCCGAATGAGTTGAACGAGAGTTTCTACCGCAGCTTGGAGTTCGGCACAGGTGGTCTGCGCGGCATTATGGGCGTGGGCACCAACCGCATGAACAAATACACGGTGGCTATGGCCACCCAGGGCTTGGCCAACTATGTGAAGAAGTGCTTCCCCAATGCCAATCCCATTAAGGCGGCAGTGAGCCACGATAGCCGCAATCATAGTCGCGAATTTGCTGAGATTACTGCCCATGTGCTGGCCGCCAATGGTTTCCACGTATACCTTTTTGAGGGGATGCGTCCTACCCCTGAGCTTTCATTTGCTGTGCGCCATTTTGGTTGCCAGACGGGCGTGATGGTGACAGCCAGCCATAACCCCAAGGAGTACAATGGCTATAAGGCTTATTGGGACGATGGCTGCCAGTTGGTAGCACCGCACGACACCAATGTGATTGACGAGGTAATGAAAATCAAGGGTCTAGAAGATGTGAAGATGAGCGGCGGTGAAGCCAATATCGAGATTATCGGTGAGAATGTGGACAGCGTATATCTAAACCGTGTGGAGAAGAACTCACTCCATCCCGAGCTCATCAAGAAACACCATGACCTAAAGATTGTCTACACCCCGTTGCACGGCACGGGTATCACGCTGATACCAAGAATGCTGGAGAAACTGGGCTTCACGAATGTGAACGTGGTGAAAGAGCAGGCCACCCCCGACGGCAATTTCCCCACCACCCCCAGTCCTAACCCCGAGGAGAAGGCTGCCATGAAGATGGCGGTGGATCTGGCCAAGAAGATTGACGCTGATATCGTGTTTGCTAGCGACCCCGATGCCGACCGTGTGGGTGTGGCTGTGAAACGTCCTGACGGAGAATGGATGCTGCTCAACGGTAACCAAACCATGTCGGTGCTGATATACTACTTGCTCAAGGAATGGAAAGAAACCGGCCGACTGACTGGCAAGGAGTTTATCGTCAAGACCATCGTCACCAGCGAACTGCCTGCTGACATTGCCAAGCGCGTGGGCGTGAAAGTGTATGATGTGCTGACGGGCTTCAAGTTTATCGGCGACAAAATTCGCGAGCTGGAAGGCAAGGAAGTCTTCATCGGTGGTGGCGAAGAGAGCTATGGCTACATGATTGGCGACTTTGTGCGCGACAAGGATGCTGTGGCAGCATGCTCCATGATAGCCGAGATTGCCGCCTGGGCTGCTGAACAGGGCAAGACCTTCTTCGACGTGCTGGTTGACCTCTACACCGAGTATGGCTTCTACAAAGAGGGCTTGCTGAGTGTGGTGCGCAAAGGCAAGAGTGGTGCAGAAGAAATCCAGCAGATGATGAAGAACTACCGCGAGAACCCACCCAAGGAGATTGATGGTGAGAAGGTGGTCTGCATCAAGGACTACAAGCTGCACGAGAGCATCGACACCGTGACCGGCAAGAAAGAGACCATCGACCTGCCCGCCAGCAACGTGCTGCAATATTTTACAGACAAGGGCAACAAGGTGACCGTACGTCCCAGCGGCACAGAGCCTAAGATTAAGTTTTACTTCGGCGTGAAAGGCGAGCTTCCCAACAAGGAAGGCTTTGACAAGACCAATGCCGCACTCGATGCCAAGATTGAGGAAATCAAGAAATCAATGAATCTGGTTTAATAGCTAGGTAACATCTTGACAATAACCCGCACTATGGACATCGCGCCCTGGTGCGGGTTTATACAAATAGAATGAACATAGAGGAATATCGTGACTACTGTCTGTCGTTGGGCAGCGATGTGGAGGAGAAGATGCCTTTCGGGGCCTTTTGCTATGCCTCCGCCGTGCTGGCATTTTATGTCAATGGCCACATGTTCTCATTCTTCGATACCAACAACTTTGGTGTGGTAACCTTGAAATGCCGACCGGAACAAATAGAGGAACTAAAGGAACGATACAGCGAGATAGGAAAGCCCTATAATCTTTCGCCCAAACACTGGATAGGGGTGGATGCACGACGGGCATCAGCATGTCTTCTGCAAAAATTGACATACGAGTCATACGAAATTGTGAAGGCAAAGTATAGCAAAAAGAAATAGCCGATGGAAATAATCTTGGAAACGTTCTCTTGGTATTACTCTTCATTCTCCCAATAGTAGATGATTTTCAAGAAGTCTTAAATATGGTTGATCACGTAAACTTCTTTATGCAGAAATGAAAAGAGTTTCCATAGCAGCAGTAATAGGTTTTCTCCTGCTGACAGGGACCGTTAGTGCACAAGAGACCCCCCGCTGGGTAATAGCATTCTGGAACGTGGAGAACCTCTTCGACACTTGGCACGATACGCTGAAGGACGACTGTGCCTTTACCCCAGAAGGCGACAACCATTGGACCTCCCGCAGGTATCACGACAAGCAGAACAAGATTTTCAAGACCATAGCTGCCATGCAGTGGCCAGCTGTTGTAGGTATGGCCGAGGTGGAGAACGACCATGTGCTGCGCGACCTCTGCCGAAATACCCCGCTACGCAAGTTGGGTTACGACTTTGTTCATTTTGAGTCGCCCGACCAGCGCGGCATCGACTGTGCTTTGCTCTACCGAAAGGGGTGCTTCGAGATTCTTGAGGCTCGAAACATCTATGTGTCAGACACCGCCGAGGGTTTCTACACCCGCGACCTTCTTTTTGTGGGTGGTGTGCTTATCTATACTGCAGGAAACAGCGATACATGCTATCTTCTGGTCAACCACTGGCCTTCTAAGAGGGGAGGTGCTGAAGCTGAGAGACATCGGATGGCAATAGCACAATTGCTACGCCATACGTTGGACAGCCTTCAGCGCATCCATCCTGCTGCCTTGGTGCTGGCCATGGGCGACTTCAACGCCTCCAGCGACGAAGAGGCAGTCAGTCACGGTCTTGGCTTTGCCGGAGGGAAGAAGAACCCCGATGGGTTCTACAACCTCATGTACCATATACCTCGTGGCGAGGGAAGCTATAAGTACCAAGACAACTGGTCCTGTATCGACCAGATGATAGCCAATAGGGAACTGAGTGTGGAGGTGTTCGCACCCGACTTTTTGCTGGTGGATGACAAGAAATACATGGGCAGGAAGCCTTTCCGTACCTATTCGGGCATGACCTATTTGGGCGGATATAGTGACCACATGCCGCTAATAGCTAGAATACCATGAAGAGAGGTATTGTAGCGTTATTGTTGATGTGGTTGTTGTGTCCGTTGGCGGGGACGGCTCAGGAGCTGTTGCCCTCTGCTTGGCAGTACTACATAGAACAGCTGTCCGATGAGGGCGACGACGAGTCGGTGGAGGAGATGCTGGAACTCTACGATGCTTTGCACGACAGCCCCGTCAACCTGAACGATACTGCCAACCTGCTCCCGGCCATTCCTTTTGTGAGTGACCTGCAACGCGAGCGACTGCGGGCCTATATCATGCTTTCGGGTTCGTTGCTTAGCGTGGAGGAACTGTATGTCATCAACGGTTTCGACAGCCTTACGGTGGAGCTGCTGCGGCCCATCGTGGTGGCCAAGGTGCAGGAAATCCCACAACGCCTTACCTGGAAGGAACTGCTGACCCGAGGCAGGAGCAACCTGGTGACGGGCATAGGCGGCACCATCGAAAAGGCACGCGGCTATCGCGAAAACAAATATGAAGGCAACAACCTGCGGCTTATGTGGCGTTACCGATACAAGTACAAAGACCGCATCCAGTTCCAACTCTCAGGCGACAAAGACCCCGGCGAAGCTTTCTTCGCTGGGAGCCAAAGCAATGGTTTTGACTTCTATGGCTACCACTTGATGGTGAACGACATCGGACGATGGCACAAGGATGGGAAAGAGAACCACATATATGTCAAGCGTGCGGTGGCTGGACAATATCACCTGCAGTTCGGGCAAGGACTTACGCTGTGGTCAGGTTTCGGCCCCAGGATGTCAGTCAGCACAAGCGTCAACCGTTACGCACAGGGAATCCGACCCAACGGTGCGTTTACCGAATATGGCTACATGCAAGGTGTAGCCGCCACAGTGGCATTAGGTCGTCGATGGGATGTGACACTCTTTGCCTCGTATGTTGACCGTGATGCTACTCTTCCTCGCAAGGCCGACAACATAGCGGACACAATGCAGAGCATCTATAATTCAGGATACCACCGCACCTCTACAGAGATAGGCAAACGTCACCAACTGGGTGAATATCTATATGGTGGTCATGTAGAGTACCACAACAGCAATTTGCGCATTGGGATGACAGGAGTGGCCACCCAGCTGGACAAAACCCTTGTGCCGGCAACATATGTCTACAACGACAATGCCTTCCGTGGTACAAGCAACCTCAATGCCGGAGTGGATTTTGCCTATCGTTACCGCCGTATACTCCTCTTCGGCGAAGCGGCAATGTGTGTCAATCATCCCGACAGCACAGAGACAAACCACAGCCCTGCTGTGCTTCTGGGTGGTGAGTTCCTTCTCAGCAACAACCATCGTGTCAACGGTTATGCAAGATATTATTCCCCCACTTACCACAACTTGCACGCCAACGCCGAAGGTCAAAACAGCACTCCGCAAAACGAGTCAGGCCTCTGCCTCAACTACCAAGGCCGCCTGATGTGGGGCATAGATGCCGCCGTCCGAGCCGATTGGTTCTATTTCCCGCACATGAAGTACTTGATCTATGCTCCCAGCCATGGGCAGGAGTACAACCTCATGCTTTCCCGCGCTTCCCGTCTTGTGAAAGGGCTTGCTTTCAATGTGCGCTATCGCTACAAAGAACGGGGACGCAATATCACCCCTTCCACAATGGTGGATGGACACTACCTGTTAGAGCAAACCTATCGACACCAGGTGCTTGTCGACATGGAGTACAAAACAGGCCCGTGGAGGCTCGTTTCGCGTGTGGGGTATGCCCACTATCACGGCGATGTGACCGAGGCCGACAGAGGACTTCTTTTCTACCAAGACGTGCAATACTGCCCGCAGTTCATCCCCCTCACCATTGCGGCACGTATTTCACTCTTCGACGTGAACGACTATGAAGCACGCATGTACGCCGCCGAAAGCGACTTCATCTACAATTACAGTAGTACCCTCTACCAAAACGAAGGTGGTCGCTTCTATCTCCTGCTGCGGTACGACATCACACCTCATTGGAACATAGGCTTCAAATACGGCATCACCGCCTACGCCGACAAAGACACCTTCGGCACAAGCTACGAACAGATAGACGCCAACCACCGCCAGCAATGGAGGATACAGATGCGCCTCAAGTGGTAGTACTTATAGAAAAAAGTATTCTGTACTGCAGAACAAAATCGCCATAATCCTAACCCCGTCCGATAGAAATATAACACACAAAATATTGCCGAATAAGAAAAAAACGTTGCTTCCATTCGGTCGCGACGTTACTTTGGGCAACTATTGGACGGCAAAAAGGGATGAAACCTGTCAAACTTTAGTATTTTACATATGGACAGAAGTTTTATTTTTGTAATTGATAAATATTGGCTATATTTGCAATATATTTGTTTTATTGCATGAAACGTTCAAAGGTCACAGAATCAATTACCAAGGCTCTCAATGCTTTGCCGTTTAATACGGAAACCTGGCTATATGGCAGCGAGGCGCGTGGTAATGCCCACGCTGATTCGGATATTGACCTGTTGATATTGGTGGATTCTGTGAACCCTGAAACAGAAAACGATATATTCAAGGCTCTCTATCCCATAGAGCTTTCCACAGGTATTCTTATTAACCCTCTCGTGGTTGCAAAGTCACAGTGGGGTTCAACTATATCCCCGTTTTATTTGAACGTAACAAATGAAAGGGTAAGGCTGTGATAACATTGACTAAAGAGCAACGCATCGCGATTGTCCAATATCGGATGGAAAACGCAAACTACACCCTTAAGGAGGTCGAAAGCCATATGCAGAATGGGTTCTATAATACGGCTGTCAACCGTATGTATTATGCTTGCTACTATGCTGCAAGTGCCATGCTGATTGCCAAATGAGTTGAGACAAAATCACACGATGGAGTCCGTCGCATGGTGAGTCAGGAATTGGTATTAAAGGGGGTTCTCGATGCCGAATATGGTCGTTTCTACAGCCAATTGTTTTCAAAACTTGAAACAGGAGACTATGAGGATTTTATAAATCATGACCTAAAGACGGTAGAATCACTATTTCCTGTTGCACGGTCATTTGTTGCTATAATAGAGGACTGTGTGAGCCGGTGGTTGACTAATCAAGTGTGATTGATTTACTGGCTGTTTGTTTTGCCAGATTCTATGTTAAACCCTAACGACCGATTTGGGTTAAAATGGGGTGAGAACGGTGTGAGGATTGCACCGGTGTGTTTTGTGGACGGATATGTGGGAGGGATGCCTTTGTGAGGCAGCGTATCAGTCTTGGTCAGTGTGGGGCGGAATGAGGCCCTCTTCTTGTAATTTCTTGTAGGTCTTCTCGGCGGCAAGCTGTTCGGCGGCTTTGATAGAGTATTCGATGGCATGTTCGGCAGGTTCCCCGTCGATTTTTACGCGGACATCATACTGGCGGCGACTTTCCTTGCCTTGGTAGATTACGCGTTCAACCTCGAAACTAATCTTGCGATGGTTCTTCTGACCCCAGTCAATCAGCTTGCTCTTGAAGTTCCAGTCGGTATGTGCCATGGCATCCACATCAAGATAAGTAGACATGATTTTCTTGATGATGACACGACGGGTGAAGCGATATCCTTTTTCGAGGTAGATGGCTCCCACGAGGGCCTCAAAGGCATCGCCATCGATGGATTTGAAAACGCCTTGTGACTCGCGGTTGTATTGGATGAGTTGGGAAAGGCCGATTTTCTGCGCTAATTTATTTAGGTTGGCACGGCTGACCAATTTGGAGCGCATCTCGGTGAGGAATCCTTCGCCCTGATGAGGGTATTTCTTATAAAGAAATTCAGCCACAACAGCACTCAAGACGGCATCGCCAAGATATTCCAAACGTTCGTTGTTGACACGCCATCCTTGACCCATCTCAACCGATTTGGACTTATGTATAAAAGCAATCTGATACAGCTTAGTGTTGTACGGGGTGAAACCTAATACGTTCTTGAAAAATAGGTAAAATTCTTTGTGTTCTCCTTTATAACGACCGAAGTGCAGCATATTAATATTTACGGAAGGCAAGGCAGGCATTGTGTCCACCGAAACCGAAAGTATTGCTGAGGGCGAAATTTACACGGCGGTGTGTTGCCTTGTTGAAGGAGAAATCGAGAGGGGCGATGTTGGGGTCGTCCGTGAAATGATTGATGGTTGGGGGGATGATGTCGTTCTTCATGGCCAAAATAGTAGCGATGGCTTCAACGGCGCCAGCAGCTCCGAGCAGGTGTCCCGTCATGGACTTGGTGGAGTTGAGCGTAATATTCTTGGCATGTTCACCAAAGAGTGACACCACGGCCTTGGGCTCGGAAATGTCGCCAATAGGCGTAGAGGTGCCATGGGTATTAATGTGGTCGACATCGGTTATTTTCATTCCGGAGTCTTCGATGGCCAAACGCATGGCGTTCATGGCACCCAGGCCTTCGGGATGAGAGGCAGCGATATGATAGGCATCGGCAGTGAGGCCGCAGCCAGTAATCTCTGCATAGATCTTAGCCCCACGGGCTTTGGCATGTTCGAGTTCCTCTAAAATCAATGAACCGGCACCTTCACCAAGGACGAAACCATCGCGGTCTTTATCAAAAGGTCGTGAGGCTGTTTTTGGGTCGTCATTGCGGGTGGAAAGGGCTTGCATGGAGGAGAAACCGCCTATGCCGCTCGGAATGATGGGGGCTTCGCTACCGCCTGTAATAATGACATCGGCTTTGCCTAAGCGGATGAACATAAATGCGTCGCTGATGGCCATAGAGGCACTAGCGCATGCTGCGGAGGTTGAGTAGTTGGGACCCCGGAAACCATATTTGATGGAAATCTGTCCGGCGCAGATGTCTCCAATGGTCTTAGTGATAAAGAAAGGGCTGAAACGGAGATTGTTTGGATTAGAAGCAAAAGAGAGTATCTCGTTCTGGAAGGATTCGGCCCCGCCCATGCCGGTGCCGAAAATGACACCCACACGGTCAGGATTGACATTTGCCTTGTCGAGTCCTGCATCTTGTATTGCTTCGTCTGCCACCACCATGCCATACTGAGTAAATAGGTCCATTTTGCGGGCTTCCTTACGGTCAAAAAAGTTGTCGGGATTGAAACCTTTGACCTCGGAAGCAATGTGGACTTTGGAGTTGGAGGCATCGAAATGGGTAATCAGGCCAGCCCCACTTACTCCCTTCACCAATGCATCCCATAAGTCGGGAACATTGTTGCCAATAGGAGTAAGTGCGCCTAGACCTGTTACTACAACTCGTTTCAGACTCATCGTCATCGGGTTGAAGCAGAAATGTAATTATTTCTGAGCGTTTTCGATGAATTTGACTGCGTCACCAACAGTGGCAATCTTCTCAGCTTCCTCATCAGGAATCTGAACGTCGAACTCTTTCTCAAGTTCCATAATCAGTTCGACAGTGTCCAAAGAATCAGCACCGAGATCAGTGGTGAAACTGGCTTCCATGGTGACATCTTTTTCATCAACACCGAGCTTATCAACGATGATAGCTTTTACTTTGCTTTCAATTTCTGACATGTTTATTTAATTTTTTGAGTTTAACGAAATGCAAAGAAACGAAAAAAAAACCACATAAACACTATTTTTAACTATTTTTCTTCTGTATTTTTTTGTTATACGTCTGAAATAGTGTTGTTTGATGCTATTTGTTATGTGCTCTTTTTCTGCTGAACCAACTATCTTTTGTCTTGAAAAATGCCTTTTTCTCATTCATCAATTGTTAATTTTCATGCTTGGAGATAGAAGCAGAATGTTAATTTTTTGGGAAATACAACAATAATAGACAATTAGCGTTATCTATATATAAAAAAATGAATAAAATGATCAAGTTGGCTATCTTAGCGTCTGGCAATGGTACAAATGCTCAGCGTATTAGCGAATATTTCGCAAAGAGTGACTCTGTTAGGGTCGATTGTATTATTTATAATGTAAAGGATGCCTATGTGGCGGAGCGTGCCAGGCAGTTGGGTGTGCCCGCTTATTATTTCGGCCGCGAAGACTTTTACCGGAATGGTAGGGTGCTTACGTTCCTGAAAGAGCATGATATCGATTGGGTGATATTGGCAGGCTTTCTTTGGCTTGTTCCGGAGGATATTATTGAAGCTTTCCCACAACATATCATCAATATCCATCCGGCACTTCTTCCAAGTTATGGCGGAAAAGGTATGTACGGCGGTCACGTTCATGAGGCTGTTGTGGCCAATCATGAGAAAGAGAGCGGTATAACGATACATATTATAGACAATCAGTATGATAGGGGTCAGACTCTCTTTCAGGCGAAATGTCAAGTTACGGAAGAGGACACACCCGACACGCTTGCAGCAAAGATACATAAACTGGAACAACAATATTTTCCAGTTGTGATTGAGAAAACAGTTTTGGGATGAGGATAGGCGTAAATACCCGTCTGCTTTTGGCAGGCAAAATGGATGGTATCGGTTGGTTTACGGCTGAGACCTTGCGTAGAATTGTGCAAGGACACCCTGAGCATGATTTCTATTTCTTTTTTGACCGAAAACCTGACCCTGTTTTTCTTTATGCAGCGAATGTCCATCCAGTGGTGCTTTGTCCACAAGCCCGTCACCCTGTCCTATGGTTTTTATTTTTCGAAGTTAGTGTCCGTTGGGCTTTGAGACATTATAAGATTGATTTGTTTCTCTCGCCCGAATGTTATCTCTCGCTGGGTTCTACGGTGCCCACATTGATGGTGATACATGATATCAACTATGAGCACACGAATGATAACTTAAAGCCTTCGCATCAGCGTTATATGAAGTACTTTTCGCCAAGATTTGCTCACCATAGCACCAGGATAGCCACGGTTTCTGAATTCTCGAAACAAGATATTGTTGATACATATAAAATAAGTCCTGATAAAATCGATGTGGTGTATGATGGTGCTCATGAGGGGTATCATCCGTTGGACTCCAATTTGAGACAACAAATAAGGAATCAATATGCGCAAGGATGTCCTTATTTTATTTTTGTAGGGACAATCATTAAGCGAAAGAATCTGGCAACCGTGTTGACTGCATTTGACCTATTTAAGGCGAAGAATCATACGGATATGAAGTTGGTTGTCGTAGGGCATAAGGTATGGTGGCAGGATGAGCTGAAAGATGCTTTTGACCGTATGCGTTACCAAGATTCGGTAATATTTATAGGCAGGGCTACTGCTGAGCTCCTTGTGAATTTGCTAGGGGCTGCTGAAGCTTTGGTTTATCCTTCCCTTTTCGAGGGTTTTGGAATTCCTATTATTGAAGCTTTTCATGCCGAGATACCTGTGATTACATCTAATTGTACTTCTATGCCAGAAGTGGCGGGAGATGCTGCTATTTTGGTAGAACCGACAGATGTCACGATGTTGGCAGATGCTCTTCAAACGGTTTCTTCGAATTGTGCGTTGCGCGCAGAGTTGGTTGAGAAAGGCCGTAGCCAAAGAGAGAGGTTCAGTTGGGATAAGACTTCGGCAAAGCTCTGGGATAGTATGATGAAGACATGGGAAAGCAGCAGATAGCATGAAAAGGATTTGTTTTTTGTTGTTTTTGTTGCCTTTTCTCAATGGATTAACCTTAGCGCAGAATCCTTTGGCAGAAGATACGGGGCGTTTTAATCTTGTATTCAATGGTTCTTTTGAGGAGTATAGGTTTTGTCCTAAACGAGTGGATGCTGTCGGCATTTTGATTAATGTGGAGGGATGGTATCAGCCGACAAGGGGTAGTGCTGACTATTTCAATACTTGTGGAAGTAAAGAGTGCGGAGTTCCTGTTAATAAGTTGGGAGAGCAATTGCCTCATGAAGGCGAGGGGTACTGTGGTATCTATTGTAGTAAGAATGACTATAGGGAATATCTGCAAACTCGTCTACGGAGAAAACTGAAGGCGGGTGATAGTATTCGGGTCTCATTTTATGTGAGTCTTTCCGAGCAATCAACAGGAGCTGTTGCCACATTGGGCGCGTTGTTCACCCAAGAGAGTATTTACGATACGGTTAGAAGCATCCTTTTGCACAAGGAATATGAGATGCTTTCGGAAGATATTTCACAGATGGTTGCCTATAGTTATGACCCCCAGGTGGTGAATCCTGTAGGTATGTCACTTGTTGATACAAAAGGTTGGCAACGGGTTGAAGGTGTTTTTGTTGCAGAAGGTGGTGAGCAGTATATTACACTTGGAAATTTCTTCACAGCAGAGAGGTCTGGATACGTTGAGCCCGATTCGTTGACGCAGTTGCTACCAGGGGCCTATTATTATATTGATGATGTTTTTGTGGAGTGCCTTAATTGTAAACCTCCTGTTACAGATGATTTGAATGTGGATTCCTCCTTTCTAACACAGGAACAGCCCTCTTTCAGTATCGGAAGTACGTTCGTTTTGGAGGATATTTACTTTGAGTTTGATAAGAGCACCATCCTCCAACAGTCTTATTTCGAATTGATGAGACTGATTTCCCTATTAAATACTTATCCTAATATGAGTATTGAAATTGGCGGTCATACAGATGCCAGGGGTTCTGAAGCTTATAATCAACGGCTTTCAGAGAGTCGGGCCAAAGCGGTGACAGAATATCTTATCTTAAAGGGGGTGTCAGAGAAAAGGCTGCATTACAAAGGATATGGCAAGGCCAAACCGATAGACACTAACGATACAGAAGAAGGGCGTGCCAGAAACCGTCGTGTTGAATTTAAGGTCCTCTCAATCTGAATCGTTTTATCCCAAATCGGTCAATGGGATTTATGGCAGATTAGCTTTTGATTGAGCAGATTGGCCGCATTGATGGTCGACGTTGTGTAAAGCGAGAGCAGAGAAAGCTTGCTTTCTATGCCGAGTCAGAGCAACGTCAACGTAGTTAAGGCGTAGAAGGTTATGGACAGATAGGGATGAAGAATAGATGCCGAAAGGTATGGTAATATGACATAAAGAAATAGGACTAGGATAATGAGCTATATAAGGTAGAGGATAAGCATAAAAAAAGACGACCCGAGGGGCCGTCTTTTTTTATTGGATTAGTTCAGAAGAACTATTCAATCACGCGATAGAAGGAAACGCGACGGTTGAGTTCGTAGTGGATGTCACCGAAAGCAACGGTCTTACCTTTCCAGTCACAGGTGATACGGTTCTCATCGATACCATATTTCTTGACCATGAGGCGTTTGACTTCTTCAGCACGTCTCTGTGAGAGTTTCATGTTGTACTCGTCGGAAGCAGTGTAGTCGCAGAAACCAACAACGGTGATCTTGAGGTCGGGGTTGTCTTTCATGATGCGGCTAACAGCTTTCACCTTAATCATTTCAGCGTCGGTTACATGCCAACCATCGTTGGGATAGAGGACGGAGAAAGGAATAGCGTAGTAGTTCAGCTGGTCATTCTTGAGCTGGTTCAGGACACCCTTCAGGCTGTCGGAAACATCCTGGGAGTGAGCAAGAGCTCTCTGACGGAGCTGGTCGTTCTCGTTAGCGAGGTTGTCGAGCTGGCCTCTGAGTTTCTTCTCGTTGTCCTTAGCATTGGCAACTTCTTTCTTCAGAGCTTCGTTCTCTTCTTCAAGGTTGTCAAACTGCTCTTTGGTGAGGAGGGCACGCTGAGCGATGAGCTCCTGGTCAGCAGCGGTGATACCGAAGTTGTAGATGTAGCCAACAGTAGCGAGGAGGTTGGTGTGATGCCAGCCATAAGGAGATTTCCAAGGATTGGGGATGTTAGCAATAAAGTCAGCTTCTAATTCAATGAAGAGGTGGCTTCTGTCGCAAATTCTGTAATCGAAGCCGAGGCCACCATCCAGCTGAACACCGAGATTGTCAACGCCGCGAGAGTTGTTCATTGACCATGCAACACCACCGCCAGCAAACACGTAGAGGTTACCACGAGTTTCGGGTTTCCAATTGTGGAAAGAGTTGTTCAGAGAAAGAACGAATTCGCCAGTGAAGGCCATGTGTTTGTCCATCGTGGCGGAGTCGTTAGCAATACGCCAAGATCTTCCTGCTTCGCCAAGAGTATGGGTAGTGTCGCGGTCGCAGTTAGCGAGGTCGGTGTAGTTCCAGTGGAAACGCAGCCAAGCACCACGCTCAACTTCTTTCTGAAGAAGCAGACCAAGACCAGCATTGTAGCCTTCGCCCCATTTGAAAGCTTCATTACCAAAGACGTGTTTCACGTCAGGTTGGAAGTTAAAGGAACCGGTAACACCGATACCCCAGTTGCTCCAGAAACCATACTGAGGATACTCAGGAGTCTCAGCGGTTTGAGCAAAGCTGTTGCCTGCAAAAGCGAGTAAGCAGGCCAGCGTTACAATTTTAGATACTTTTTTCAACATATTGGTATACTTTTTGTTATATTATTAATTACCTTTATTTCAAATTGCAAAAATACACATTTTTTTTTATTCAACAAATTTTTTTTTAGAAAATTGATATTTTGTTTGTTGTGGACTTATCAACAGGTTTTAAACAACCATCGTCTCGCAATTTCTATAATAGTGTGTTTTTTTCTACCTTCTAGTGTCTGTCATGAATTCTTGATTGTACATTTCAATAAGCATGAGCGTCATAGTATTTTTAATGCAAGATAATAATAGTTATTATGTTTAACTATTAATTGATTTTTTTTTAGTATTTTTGCAATTACAAATAATTAACAAACCAAACACATAAGATTATGAAGTCAGTTCAGTTGTATAAAGAACACCTTCAGCAGTTTGTCTCGGCTGAGGAACTTGCCAATATCAGCGAGGAGCTTCTCAAAGCCAAGGAAACCTTGGTTTCAGGTTCAGGAAAAGGAAATGATTTTCTGGGTTGGATAGATTTACCCAAGGAAATTTCGCCCGATATTATTGACAATATCAAAAAAGATGTTGCCAATCTCACTCCGAAAGCCCGCTTGTTTGTAGTCATCGGTATCGGTGGCAGTTATTTAGGAGCTCGAGCAGTTATTGAGGCTCTTCAGTCAGAGTTCGCTTCGATGGAAAAAGGTGGCCATCCTTTTGTCATCTATGCGGGTCATACTTTGAGTGAGGATTATTACCATCAGCTGCTCCGTATGCTTGACAATTACGACTACGCTGTAGCCGTTATTTCCAAGTCTGGCACCACAACCGAGCCGGCTGTTGCTTTCCGCATCATTAAGAACCATCTGGAGAAAAAGTATGGCAAAGCCAATGCTTCTGAACGTATCATAGCCATTACCGATGCCCACCGTGGTGCTTTACATACGATTGCTCAGCAGGAAGGATATCATGCTTATGTGATTCCCGACAATGTGGGAGGCCGTTTCTCGGTGCTTACTCCAGTGGGATTGTTGCCCATAGCTATGGCGGGTTATGATATTGATAAGCTTCTGAAGGGTGCTTGTGACATGCGAGATATTTGCATGAACAGCAATTCTGTCGAGGATAATCCAGCCCTCATGTATGCGGCTATTAGAAATATCCTTTATCGCAAAGGTCGAAAGGTTGAGATATTAGAGAATTTTGTTCCAAATCTCAAATACATAAGCGAATGGTGGAAGCAGCTTTATGGTGAGAGTGAGGGTAAGGAAGGCAAAGGAATATTGCCACATAGTCTTAGTTTCACCACCGACCTCCATTCTATGGGTCAGTATGTACAAGAGGGTGAGCGCCTGATGTTCGAAACGGTACTCAGCGTAGCTCAGCCCCATGACAAGGTGGAGATTCCTTCCGATGCTCAAAATTTAGACGGAATCAATTATCTCGTTGGAAAGAGCCTTACGGAAATCAACCATAATGCCGAGCTTGGAACTATTCTTGCTCATGTTGATGGTGGCGTGCCCGTTCTCCGTATTAAGATTCCATCCGTCGATGAGTATGTATTGGGTCAACTAATCTATTTCTTCGAATTTGCGTGTGGCGTAAGTGGCTATATGTTAGGAGTTAATCCATTTGACCAACCCGGAGTAGAGGCATATAAGAAAAATATGTTCCGCCTACTAGGAAAGCCTGGCTATGAAAAATAGGATGCCAATCCCTTAATGCAAAAAGTCGATTGCTCAGAAAAGAGCAATCGACTTTTTTTATTGAAGGTTGACTTCCGTTAGAAAGGGAGGTCTCCAAGGGGTTCTGTTTCGTCAGTTAAAATGGTTGAAAGAGGGTCTTGCGCATGTTCTGTCTGCTCCTCGGGTTTATTCTTGTTGGACAAAACGGTGAAATTGTCTGCCACAACCTCGGTGATATAGCGTTTGTTGCCGTCCTTGTCTTCCCAAGAGCGAGTCTGGAGTTTGCCCTCAACATAGATTTGGGTACCTTTGCGAAGTATTTTCTCGGCTATTTCTGCCAGAGTTCGCCAGCAGACCACATTGTGCCACTCGGTCTGTTCGATACGTTCGCCAGACTTGTTTTTCCTATATTCAGTAGTGGCCAAGGGGAATGAGGCCTTCTTTACCATATTGGTTGATTCGTCGTTGCGGTCTTGAGGGAAAGCAACAACATCGGGGTTTTTGCCTAAATTGCCAATCAGAATAACTTTGTTTACTCCTACCATAATCAAATCTTTTTTTACCTTAATATTGTATATTGTATCTTTATTTTCTTAATTATTTAGTGATGCAAAGATAGTACTTTTTGGTTAACTGCAAACATAAAGATATTCACATTTTCGACAAATACCTGTCTATCAAACGCGAAATAGGAAGAGTTTTTAATTCTTCCAGTCCTACCACCCGCATTTTTTCCGGTATTTTGTTCGGTTTTGTGTCATAATTTGCCTGCATAAATTGAGCTACAATGGTACGGTGTGTGAGTTGATGTTTCATTTCCGGACCAATCGTTAAGCTTGACGGTTCTAATCCAAGCCATTTTTTTAATACCATGCAAATATCGCTCTTTAATGACATGGAATCTATGGGGCGCTCGGTTTCATGCAGGGGTAGTTCGTACAATCCCTGCCAAATGTCTCCCGCTTCTCGTTGTTGCATTAGCAAACTGTTTCCCCAACGGATATCGATATAATAAAAAAATCTTTCTTTCACCTTTACCTTTTGGGGTTTGATGGGAAGGATTTCTACCTTGCCATCGCGAAATGCCACACATTCCTGTCGGAATATGCAATTTTCACAGTCGCATCCAATAGGTTTACAGTAGATTGAGCCAAAGTCCATTATGGCTTGGTTGAATGTATCGGGACGGTCCCTGTCTATCAGGTTTAGCAGCAACTGCTCAAATTCCTTGTAGGCCTGTGCGGTCCCAATAGGTGTGTAAATGCCGTATAGTCGTGAGATGAGTCGATAGACATTGCCATCGATGACAGGGTAGGGTAGGCGATAGGCAAAAGAAGCTATGGCAGCAGCTGTATATTTCCCAACCCCTTTAATGGTGAGAATACCCTCATAGGTGTCAGGAAATCTGCCTCCTAATTCATCAACCACATATTGGGCGGCTGCATGTAGATTGCGAGCCCGAGAGTAGTATCCTAATCCTTGCCAACTTTTTAGTACCTGCTCTTCCGAGGCTTTGGCGAGGTCGGCTATAGTGGGGTATTCTCTCACAAAATGGTCGTAGTAGCTGCGGCCTTGTTCTATGCGCGTTTGCTGCAGAATGATTTCTGACAGCCATATATAATATGGATTGTTAGTATCCCTCCAAGGTAGTCTTCGGCCGAATTCCTGATACCAGTTTATTAGCTTTTTTGAGAACATATTGAGGTGTCAATTTCGTGTTTTTGCTTCATTTTTTATGAGTTTTGAACAGCTTTTCCACACATAACTGCTTGAAAAAACTATGTTAAATCTTTCTTTCGGTTTTGCAGTAGTAAATTGTTTATTAAATATATATGAATAACGAAATGTTAATTTTTTTTTAATCCCCTTTCTTGGGATGCCAAAAGTTTTGTCAGTTCAAAAAAAGGTTGTACTTTTGCACCCGCTTTTGACGAAAAAAAGTACACATAAGTAACGTAAAAATACAACAAAAATTATAGCTATCATGTCAAAGATTTGTGAAATTACCGGTAAGAAAGTGATTCGTGGTAACAATGTTTCTCATTCCCGCATCCACACCAAACGTACCTTCTCCCCTAACCTTCAGACCAAGAAGTTCTATATTCCCGAAGAGGGCATGTGGATTACCCTTAAGGTTAGTGCTAAAGGTATGCGTATTATCAATAAGAAAGGTATTCTTGCCGCTCTTAACGATGCAGCTGCTCAGGGTCACCTGCAGTTCTAACATTTGAAGACAATAGGTCTTAATAAACAATTTTTTATCAATCCCTTAACAAGAAAGAGGTATTTAAAATGATCGTAGTTCCTATTAAAGAAGGTGAAAACATTGAAAGAGCTCTTAAGAAACTGAAGAGAAAATTCGAAAAAACTGGTGTTGTGAAAGAACTTCGCGAACGTCAAAAATTCACTAAACCTTCTGTTATCAACAGGGAACGTAGACAAAAAGCTATCTATGTCCAGCACCTGCGTCAGCAGGAACTCGACAAATAGTCTTGTGTCCGCACGTATCAAACAAAGTTAAGAGCAGTTCTTTTTTCAGAGCTGCTCTTTTCTTTTTTATCCCAAATCGGTCATTAGGGTTTGTGCCAGATTAGTATTTATTTCGAGCAGATTGGCCACATCGCTGGCGATGGCGTAGCGGGCTACGACGAGGCAGGGATGTGGTTAAGATGCCGGAAGAAATGCTGAGATGGCCAAAAAGACTTTAAAAACCAAAAATTATTAAAGAAGTCAGCCTAATGACCGATTTGGGTTTATGGATGCCTTTTGCGAAGAAATGCAATAATAAGCTAACGAAAAAGGGCAACCCCTTCATGGGCTGCCCTTTTCTTGATATCAAAGGGGCAAGATGTTATTTGTTGTAGCGTTCTTTGTATTTTTCAATCTGACCCTTCATAGAGTCTACGCACTGAGCAACGGCCTCCTCAAAGGTGTCGGCCTGTTTGCTGTTAAAGAGGGTTTGTCCAGGCAGGTTCAGTGAAAGTTCGGCAATCTTGTTGTTGTCTGTTTCGGGTTTGTCCAGTTTCAGGTTTACTTCGCATTTGGTTGCGTTGTCAATCAGGCGGTCCAGTTTGGCTACTTTCTCATTGACAAACTTTTCGAGTTTCTCGTCGGCCTTGAATTTTACGGCGTTAATTGTTGTGTTCATAATAACCTCCTATTTTTTAGTTGCCCGGGGATGGGCATGTTTATATGTTTCTTTTAAATGTTCTCTTGTTACGTGAGTGTATACCTCTGTTGCGGCCAAATCGCTGTGTCCTAAGAGCTCTTTGATGGCATCGATGTTGGCACCTTCATTGAGCATATGGGTGGCAAAGGTGTGTCGAAACACGTGGGGACTTGTCCTTTCTGCGTTGCTTCTTGGCGCCATGTATTTTTCTACAATCAGATATATCATGCCGTCACTCACTACTCTGCCTTTGCTGTTAACCAACAGCCTATCGGTGTTGGCAACGGTTGGCTTTTTGGCTTTCAACTCTTCCACCATTGTATTTCTTAACGCAATAAATCGAGAAATATTATGTGCCAATTCATCTTCTATCGGAATAATGCGTTCTTTGTTCCTTTTCCCCCTCACTTTGATGGTTAGCTCGTCCAGATTGATGTTACCCAGAGTAACGTTGGCCAGCTCCGAACGGCGCATGCCCGTTTCATAGAGCATCCTTAGCACCAGTTTGTCCAATTCTCCGTCATAGTCATTGGGATAGATGTCGTCATAAATCTGCTCCACTTCGTCTTCTCTGAAGAAAATAGGTAGTCGCTTGGCTCTTTTGGGTGGGGTGATTTTGACCATGATGTCGGTGTCGGTATACCCTTTCTTGCGTAGGAATTTGAACCAAGCCCGCAAGGCGGCAATCTGCTTGGTGACGGTGCCGGCGGCTTCGCCCTCTTCCATCAGGCTCATCTGCCAAGACCGGACATCTTGGGCGCTGATTTCCTCGATTAGGTGAATATCTTGACTATACAAATACCTACCGAATCGCTCCACCTCGCTGATATAGTAGCGTACGGTACCTTCCGCCAAGCGCCGTTCGGAGCTGACATAATCGGTAAATCGTTGTATGGCCTCGTCTATTTTCACAATTGCAAAGATACACACTTTTTTTGAAACCCAATGTTAAAACCAAGAAATATTTCAATCCTTTTTTGTAAATTCTTATCAGCGTATTCCTTAGAATGGGTGCTGCCTACATCAAGACTCGTTTCAGCCTTAGGTGTTAGTATTCGTTCATGTGGGATTAAGCGAAGCTACAAAGGACTTACAAAGGACTTACTGCCTACTGTCTTCGCCCTTGTCGCTGTAATGGTTGTTCTTTTTAATTATTAAATATATATAATTGCAAAATAAATCGTATCTTTGCACGTTTTTTAAGTCACCCAATTTTTGGGTAAAGATTACTATTATAGATTATTATTATTGATAGCAAGTAAGTAATTTGAAAAATAATTAGATGAAGGTACTCATTTTTTTCGTTAGTTTGTCATTGTTGGTGGTGACTCACGAATTGGGACATCTCCTGATGGCCAAACTATTCCATACGCGTGTACGACGCTTCTATGTGTTCTTTAATCCTTGGCTTTCCATTCTCAAAGCCAAGAAGTTCAATGGCAAGTGGCACTTTCTTTTCTTCAACAAGGAGACCCCTGAATCGTGGGACGAAAAGAACCTCAAGCCCGAAGATCAGGATAATACGCTATGGGGACTTGGATGGTTGCCCCTGGGTGGTTATTGCGACATAGCCGGCATGGTTGATGAGACCAAGGATTCCAGCGACCTTGAGAGCACCCCCCAGCCCTGGGAATATCGCACCAAACCCCGTTGGCAGCGTTTATTTATCATTTCTGGAGGTGTTTTGGTGAACTTCATCTCTGCCTTGATTATCTATGCTGCCATTTTCTCCCATTGGGGAACGGATGAACTTCCGTTGCGGAATGCTTCTTTAGGTTATAGATATAATCAGGTGCTTTTAGATGAAGGATTCCAGAATGGCGATATTATCTATGCCATCGATGGTGAGGAACAATTTGTACTGGCTGATGCCACCGAGAAATTGCTTCTCCATTCACCCAAGGTAATCACCGTGATGCGCAACGACAGCTTGGTGGAATTGAACATGAGCAAGGACCTCCTCTCCAAGATAGCATCAGAAAATCCAAAACAGCTTATCAGCATCCGCTTTCCTTTTGTAATCAAGGATTTTGTACCCGGTTCGGTAGGCAAGAAGTATGGTTTGTTGCCTGGCGATAGTTTGGTGAACATCAGCGGAAGGCCAACACCTGCTGCCGAAGACTTTACCGCTACTCTCAGCGAATTTGCGGGTGATAGTGCTGTAATTGGCCTTTACCGCAATCACCAATATACTGAAGTCCCTGTGTTATTGGGCAATGATGGCAAATTGGGCATCTATGCTCAGGACGATATGTCTAAACTATTCGCAGTTAAGCATATCGACTACACCCTTTTGCAGGCTATTCCTGCCGGTTTTAAGTACGGCTGGGAGACAATGGTCACCTATGTGACATCGCTGAAGATACTCTTTACCAAGGGTGGTGCGAATAGCTTGGGCGGCTTCATCACCATGGCCAGTTTGTTCCCCGACACCTGGGATGGGTTCCGTTTTTGGAATCTGACGGCTCTATTGGCTTTAATCTTGGCATTTATGAACATCATTCCTATCCCAGGTTTGGACGGTGGCCATATTGTCCTTACTTTGTGGGAGATGGTCACTCGTAAACCGGTGAATGAAAAGGTGTTGGATGTGATTCAGAAAATCGGTATAGCCATTCTGCTTCTCCTATTGATAGTTGCCAACGGTAACGATTTATTCAGACTTTTTACTGGCTGGTTTAGTAAATAGTAGATGAAAAAGCTGGACAAGCTGATATTAAAGTCCTTCTTAGGGCCGCTCCTACTAACGTTCGCCATTGCTGTGTTCGTGCTGCTGATGCAGTTCGTTTGGAAGTATATCGACGACTTGGTGGGCAAGGGGTTGGAGTTCAGCGTCATTGCCCAGCTGCTTTTATATGCCTCTGCCACATTCGTGCCGATGGCGTTACCCATTGCCGTTCTCTTTGCCTCCATCATGACGATGGGTAATTTCGGCGAGAAATACGAACTCATCGCCATCAAGGCCGGCGGCATTTCCTTGCGAAGGGTGATGATGCCCATGGCTTTCGTGGCAGTTCTGCTTACCTTGGTGGCTTTTTATTTTGCTAATAATGTGCTGCCTGTGGCCATGTATAAGTATCGGACGACCCTTTATGATGTCCAACGGAAGAAGCCGGCAGTAAGCATTCGCCCAAGCGAGTATTACGATGAGATTGACGGCTATGTGATTAGGGTGAACAAGAAGGATCCCGATGGGCGTACTTTGCGTGATATTATCATTTATGACCATTCAGAGGGTATCAATCGCACCAATATCATTGTGGCCGACCATGGGTATATGCAGTCAACGCCCGATGACCATTACCTGGTGTTCACTCTCAAAAAAGGTTACACCTATAGTGAGCCACAGGATGGAGAGAATCAAGAAAAGCGACCTCTAACCAGCATTGGTTTCGAAGAGCAGGTGCTTACTTTCGATATCTCTAGTTTTGCTTTTTCTAAGTCTGACGACCAATTCTTTTCGGGCCACTATCAAATGCTTAATGTGGTTCAGTTGGACTCATCCGTCAACTCTTTGGAGGAACAGTTGGAGTCCCGCTATGGAGAGTTTGGGAGGAATGTCATGGACAAAATGAGGGTGTATCGTTATGTTCGTGACCATCAAGGTGACAGTACTTCCTATTTTGATGTGGCCCAACATATTGCCGATACCACACCCGATGTCCGTAGCAACATTTATGATCAGGCCAATAAACTGTTGCAAAGTGCAAAGGCAGATGTGGGTATGTATCAGGCCATGATACAGTCCGATAAGGAATATATCAACCGCCATTACATCGAGTTAATGCGCAAATTCACCCTTTCTGTGGCCTGTCTGCTTCTTTTCCTTATTGGAGCCCCCTTTGGTTCCATTGTGCGTAAGGGTGGCTTGGGAATGCCGCTGGTGGCCTCGGTGGTATTCTTTGTGATGTACTATGTCATCGGCATGATTAGCGAGAAATCAGTTCGTGAGAGTGCTATGGGACCCGTTGGTATGTGGGTTTCGACATTTGTGTTCATTCCCATTGGTGCCTTGCTGACATGGCAGGCAACCACCGATTCCAGTCTCTTCGATTTGCACACTTGGAAGCGGTGGCTGAGAATTAAAGAAAAAGTGAAGGCCGATGTGGGAGAGAAAGTCCTCTCAAATGGGCTTGACGACAAATCAGGTGATAAGGAATAGTCACACGTTTCTTGACTTAGCCCCTTTTTCCCCCTTGCTTTCCTCAAAATTGCGTACCTCTTCTTGAAAATGCAGGTTGGCTTTGCTGAGGGCAGAGTCGGCATTGATGCCGCGATTATGGGCCCAATGGATGAGGTTGAACAATAGCTGTCCGAATTGTCCTTCGGTCATTCCCTCATGCAGTTCCATCTCTTTTTCATCCAGTTGGAAGCCAATGCCGGCTGCTTTTTCCTGCAGGCGTACGGCTTTTACCAAGGGTGGGAGGGAGGTGGGCACCCCATCCAGCACCGATTTGCGTCCTTCGTGCATCTTAATCTGTTCCCAACTTTCGCCGTGATAGTCCTCTTTGCGAAAGATAAAAGGATGTCTATCCACCAACTTGTCGCTGATGGCATTGAGCACGTCGGTAGTGTCAAATCGTCCTTCTTCTTCAGCAATTTTGCAGTAGAAAAGCAGGTGCATAAAGATATCGCCCAGCTCTTTCTTCATCTCGTTATTTGCCTTGGTATCGTCGTCCTCTTTGCTGGCGATGATACCTAAGATTGCTTCGCTGAGTTCGTATGTTTCCTCAATGGTGAGATAGCGCAAGCTTTCCATGGTTTGCACACGGTCCCACGGGCACTCCTTGCGCACGATGCCCAAAATCTCATTGAGGCGTTCGAATGCCGCAATTGTTTCTTGGTTCATAGGCGGCGGACCTCCTCAATACCTTCAATAGACTTGAGGTTATGGATGAGTTGGGTGAGGTTGGCCAAGTCAAGCACATAGAGCATGATGATACCGCGTACAACCCCTTCGACAGCCTCAAGTGTAATAGCGCGCATGTTGAGGTTCATCTGATTGCTGACAATTTGTGTGATGTCGGTGAGAAGGCCTTGACGGTCGATAGCGGTGAAGGCTATGCCCGACATCAGCGAGACATGCTCTCCAGGCCGCCAGCGGGCACGTACAATGCGGTTCTCATGGTTGGCCATCTCATCCATGGCCACCTTGCAGTTGGTGCGGTGAACCATGATTTTCCCATCAGTAACAATACCAATCACATGGTCGCCCTGCACGGGGTTGCAGCAGGGGGCAGGTTCGGTTTTGTAGCTCTCATACTCTTTGTCTAAGAGGAATGATTGCTGGCCATTGTCGTTGCGAATGGCGGTGCTGTTTTTTTCAAAGATAGAGCCATATTCACCCAAGAAATAATTGTTGTGTCCATCCAGGTTGATACGGCCAAAGCTGCGTGCGATATCTTGCTCGGTAATGGTACCCATGGCCAACTGAAAATAGAGGTCGGTCTCGCTTTTCAGTTTCAAGAATCGTTTTATCTGACCCAGATTGGCGGGAGTGTTTTGTAGGTGAAGTTTCTGCAGGATGCTCTCCAAGCGTCGTTCGCCCTCTTCGCGATAACCTTTGCGCTGGTTGCGGAGGAAGTCTTTCAGGGCCTCTCGGGCGCGGGCTGTGTTGGCATAGTTAATCCATTCGTCGGAGGGTCGTATCTTGGGACTGGTTAGTATCTGAACCTGCTCGCCAGCACGTAGTTTGTAGCTGATAGGTTGTACTTTACCATTGACCTTGGCACCTATACAATGGAAACCGAGGTCTGAGTGGATGCTGAAAGCAAAGTCTAAGACTGTGGAGTGGGCCGGGAGTTTGCGCATCTCACCACGCGGGGTGAAAAGGTAAATCTCTTTGGTATAAAGTGTCTCTTTGAACTCTTCTACTAAGTCCAGCGCACTTTTCTCGGTGTTCTCCAAGGTGCTACGGATTTGCTGCAGCCAGATTTCCACAGGGCTGTTGGCGATATTTTCCTCCGGGTGGGCTTCTTTATACAGGAAATGGGCTGCCATGCCTTTTTCTGCTATCATGTCCATCCGTTGGGTGCGTATCTGTACCTCCACCCACTGGCCAATAGAGGTCATCACCGTAGTTTGGAGTGACTCATAGCCATTGGTCTTGGGGTTGGTAATCCAGTCGCGGAACCGCGTTGGGTCGGGTCGGAAGGTTGAGGTGATAAGAGAGTAGACTTTGAAACATTCGGCTTTCTCCTGAGAGAGAGGCACATCAAGAATGATGCGCATAGCATAGAGGTCGAAAATTTGGTCGAAATTAATCCCTTTCCGTTCCATTTTCTTCCAACAGCTATAGACCGATTTGATGCGGGTCTTGAGTGTGTATTTGTAACCATTGTCGTCAAGCATTTTGATGATTGGTTGCTTGAGACATTCCTCGAGTTTCTTGGGGGTACCTTGCGCTTTCGTTTTATCAATAAGAGCGGCTATCTCGTTGTATTTGGATGGATTGGTGTATTTCATCACCAATTCCTCTAGTTCGGTCTTGATGGTGTAAAGGCCCAGGCGGTGTGCCAATGGGACATATAGGTAGTGGGTCTCAGACGAAATGGCCAACTTCTTGGTGTCTTTCATCGAGTCCAAAGTACGCATATTGTGCAGGCGGTCACAGAGCTTCAAAAAGATGACATAGGCATCGTTGCACATCGATAGCAAGATCTTGCGGTAATTTTCAGCCTGTTTGGAGTCGGTCTGTTGCAAAATCTTCACATCGTTTATCTTGGTAACTCCGTCCACAATTTTTGCCACGCGGTCGCCAAAGACTGTCCTTATCTGGTCGAGGGTGATGTCGGTGTCCTCCACCACATCGTGCAGCAAGGCACATACTGCAGCGATGGGACCCAGTCCCACCTCTTTAACGGCAATGAGAGCCACAGCCAAAGGATGGAAAATATAAGGTTCGCCCGATTTGCGGCGGGTGCCGGCATGGGCGCGTTTGGCTACGGAGAAAGCGCGGAAGATTTCCTCTTCCTCGTCTTGCGAGATGGGGTAGTTGTTGCGGCAGGCAGCAATCAGTTCTTCATATTTTGCCTGGATTTCTTGCTCTTCGCGTTGCTCATCAATCACGTACATAAGCTACATCTTAGTATGAAAGTCCTAAAAGAAAAAATGTTGAAGCCAGAAGTGCTATGGAGAAACTAAACCCAAGGGTGACATAAATATCCTGGAAATCAGTCAGCACACCTACTTTGAAGCTGTTCATGCAGAATGAGCCACGATGGGGAATATTCCCATACCTGAAGCCAGCCTCTAATGCAGGTCTAAAACCAATGTTCTCACGATTGGCAGTGCCTAAGAGGGTACCATTGTTAGTTCCGTGGCGGAAACCTATACTGCCATACATGTGCCAGTCAGACTTGGTCCAAGGCTTTGAAAGGCGATAGTCGGTTCCCACCAACAGCCATCGAGCTGTAAAACCAGCGATACCAGTGATATGTCCACCCCATACCTCTGGCAGGTAGGTATAGGTGATTCCTGCGCCCAAGTCATTCCCAATCATAAAATCAAGTTCGGCAAAATGGCTTGCAAAGGGACTCCCAAAATAGTAGATAGGGTTGCGGTTGGGGGCCTTGTAGACAACATCATCGTATATAGATGTGTCATCCTGGGCTATTCCTGAAGTGATGGTGGAGTCACTTTGAGCCCACAGTGTGGCGACCAACAGCATAAGTGTTATGATGGAGAGTACTCTTTTCATTCCATTTCGTTTTTCTCTTTCATGGCTTGGCGAATCTTGGTCTCCAACTCTTCGCATAGTTCTGGATTGTCACGCAACACCTGTTTGAGTGCTTCGCGGCCTTGGGCCAGCTTTGAGTCGCCATAACTAAACCAGGAGCCGCTCTTCTTGACGATTTCGTACTCTACACCCAGGTCGATAATCTCACCGATTTTCGAAATGCCTTCGCCGAACATCAAGTCAAACTCGCAGAAACGGAAAGGAGGTGCCACCTTGTTCTTAACCACCCTTACCTTCACGCGGTTACCAACGTTCTGGTCGCCGTCCTTGATGGCTTGGATGCGACGGATATCTATGCGAACCGATGAGTAGAACTTCAGGGCGTTGCCGCCAGTGGTGGTTTCGGGGTTGCCGAAGAGCACGCCAATCTTCTCGCGGAGCTGGTTGATGAAGATGCAGCAGCAGTTGGTCTTGCTAATGGTGGAGGTGAGTTTACGCATAGCCTGACTCATCAAACGGGCCTGCAGACCCACCTTCGAGTCTCCCATCTCACCGTCAATTTCTGCCTTTGGCGTCAGCGCTGCCACCGAGTCGACCACGATGATGTCAATGGCTCCCGAACGGATTAGGTTGTCAGCAATCTCAAGGGCCTGCTCTCCGTTGTCTGGCTGCGAAACCAGTAGGTTATCAATGTCAACACCCAGTTTCTTGGCATAGAAACTATCAAAAGCATGCTCTGCGTCGATAAAGGCAGCGATGCCGCCATTCTTTTGGCATTCGGCAATGGCATGGATGGCCAAGGTGGTTTTACCTGAGGATTCAGGTCCGAAAATCTCGATGATACGTCCTCGGGGGTAGCCTCCCACGCCAAGGGCATTGTCGAGGTTGATGCTGCCAGAGGAAATCACGTCCACTTTGATGCTTGACTGGTCGCCCAGCTTCATAACCGAACCTTTTCCGTAGTTTTTCTCAATCTTATCGAGTGTGGATTGCAGAATCTTTATTTTTTCGAGTCGCTGAGCCTCAGCATCTGTCATCTCTTTTGCCATAATTTACAATTCTTTATATTAGTATTATGTGTATTCAATCTTCATAAGAATCAGACTACAAATATACAATTTTTTTTTTAATCTGAGTATTTTAAAAAAAATGTGTATTTTTGCAGCCAGAAAAATGGTGGGTGTGGCATTTCTGCCCTCTTTTCTCCCCGCCATAATTCTCAGGTAATTAATAACACAAAATTTCATACAATGGAAATCATTAGTAAAAGAGTCCTGACCATGTCTGAGAGCGAAACACTCGCCATGACAGCCAAAGCACGTGAGCTCAAAGCTCAAGGTAAAGATGTAATCAGCCTTTCCATCGGCGAACCCGACTTCAACACGCCAGAGGTCATTAAGGAAGCTGCCAAAAAGGCTATTGACGATAACTTCACTCATTATCCTCCCGTCCCCGGCTATGCCGACACCCGCGAAGCCATCAGCCGCAAGTTTAAACGCGACAACAACCTCGATTATGCTCCTGAGCAGATTGTAGTCTCCACTGGTGGCAAACAGGCCCTCTACCAAGTGGTCCAAGTCCTCGTCAACCCCGGCGACGAGGTCATTATTCCCACCCCCTTCTGGGTTTCTTACAAAGAGTTTGTCCATCTGGCCGAAGGTGTCGTCGTTCCCCTCAAGACCAAGATTGAAAACAAATTCAAAATGACCCCCGAGCAGCTTGAGGCCGCCATCACCCCCAAGACCAAGCTTATCATCTTCTCCAGCCCCAGCAATCCTACCGGCATGCTCTATTCCAAAGAAGAGCTCCGTGGCCTGGCCCAAGTCATTGCCCGCCACGAGAACGTCTATGTTGTTTGCGATGAGATTTACGAGCACATCAACTATGTTGGCAAGCACGAAAGCATTGCCCAGTTCCCCGAAATCTACGACCGTGTGGTCACCGTCAACGGCCTTGCCAAAGGCTTTGCCATGACGGGATGGCGTGTGGGTTACATTGGTGCTCCCCTGGCCATTGCCAAGGCTTGCAACAAACTGCAGGGCCAAGTTACCAGTGCCACCTGTTCCATCGCATTGAAGGCCTGCGTTTGTGCCATGGAGATGGACCCCGCTACCAGCAAGGATATTATCAACATGCGTGAAACTTTCCGTAAACGTCGCGACATGGTCTACCAGCTTCTCAGCGAGATTCCCGGTGTCAAAGTTGCCATGCCCGAAGGTGCCTTCTACTTCTTCCCCGATGTCAGCTCCTACTATGGCAAGAGCTTCAACGGCAAGAAGATTGAGAACTCGACCGATATGGCCTTCTATCTCCTCAACGAGGCTAACGTGGCCACCGTCATGGGCTCTGCCTTTGGCGACGACACCTGCATCCGCCTCAGCTATGCCACCAGCGAAGACCTCCTGCGTGAGGCCCTCCGCCGCATCAAAGAGGCCTTGGCCAACCTTAAGTAAGAATATACAGGAAGTCTACCTATAAAAATGATGACAATAGCAGGGCTCAAAGAGCCTTACCCACAAAACCCCCTCACAGCGTGAGGGGGTTTTGTATTGTCATCTTACCCCTATAGTATTTGGCATGTCAGACGCTGACGGGTATGACTTGGGCGGGAGAGCTCTCCTTGCGGGTGTTCCTCTGTTTGGCAATGATTAATAATAAGATATAACGTTATTGTCTCGAAGAACCTTACTCTCAACACCCCCTCACGTAGTATAGTGTAATAGAATGTCAAGCCATTAGCCTTTCCACGAAATATCCTCTCATCAATTATCACCGCATCCGTATTTTTACTTTCAATAATGTCTTTGCAGACTGCAAATCCAGACCAGCGGCACGGCACCGAACATCTGCTGGGTCGGGTTTATATTTATTTTAGCTATTATTTAGCTTAGCTAAAAGAAATGTAAAGAAAGAATAACATAAATGAAACAGAAATATTGTAAAAAGGACTTCGCTACCATCACTTATAGATTCAACCTTGAAGTGCAACACTGTTGTGCAAAGATAGTAAGAATTTTTGTTTCGGGGAAGAATAATCCAAATTTTTTCTAGGGCGAAGGTTTAGTTCAGTCTGGACAAAGAGGATGAAGTCGTCTGAAAGTGAAG
>JAEEGL016737289.1_pt1 | contig 30735 bp, 11 predicted proteins | sample 9134231 | NCBI WGS metagenome assembly JAEEGL01 (sample SAMN16246548, study PRJNA631951) | gut metagenome | biome: gut microbiome; feature: rumen; material: fiber-attached | host: Bos | place: Iran: Karaj | collected 2018-10 | reverse complement strand
GTTCTTGATATGACAGCCGGTAGGTGAGGGGAGACGGCGGAAGTCGTCAGACGCTTCTGAGGAGAGCGTCACGAGGTGAGTATTATGAAAATAATCGAAAATTTTAGGAATTTAAAAGTGGCGGCGAAGAGAGTCTTTGTGGGACTGCTGGTGCTTAGTCTTGTTTGTACGTGTACGGGTATCGGCTCGATCTTTGCGTATGCGGATAATCCGGAAGGAAGTCCTGCGCTTACGGAAGGGGCTGGAAATACCGAGGGTGAGGCTGAAGGCGGAAACACAGAGAGTTGGAATACGGAAGGTGAGAATGCCGGAGGCGGCGAAGCTGAGGGCGGAAACGCTGAGGCCGGAAACGCTGAGGGTGGAAATGCCGAAGGCGTTAATGCTGAGGCCGGAAACGCTGATGCCGGAAATGCTGAGGGTGGAAATGCCGAAGGCGTTAATGCTGAGGGCGTGAATGTTGAGGCAGGAAATAATGAGGGCGTGAACGCCGAAGGCGGAAATGCCCAGGGCGGAAATATAGAAGGTGGTGCAGCTGCGGAAGGTGGAGCACAGACTTCAGGTAATGAGAATGCGGCTGGTGCAGGCGCTGGAACAAGCGAAGGCAGTACAGGTGCGGAAGGCGGAATTAATCCTGCTGATGGAAGTGCAGGAACTGACGGAAGTTCAGGAGCAAGTGGAAGCTCAGATACAAGTGGAAGTGCTGGCGCTAGCGGAAGTTCCGGGGCAGCAAGCGAAGCTTCTTCAGGTGCAAGCACTGATGCGGCAGCAGCTTCAAGCAGCGTTTTAAATCATGAACATGAATTTCTTTATACAGATAATGGCGACGGAACTCATACAGTAACTTGCAATGTTGATGGATGCGACTTCATGCTGATCGAAGAGTGCACTATCGAAGACGGCAAGTGTACTCTTTGCGGGAATGAGACATTCTCACTTCTTGGATTTGTGAAGGGATTGTTTGGAACCCCAGCCACAGTAACTGCACCGGAGCTTACTTTCTCTGCATTCTGGAGCGTGCAGCCCGCTGCAGCAACAGGGCTTTCATATGTTCCGGGACAGGATCAGAGTCTTTTGGCTGAAGCCGGAAGCCTGGTACAGCCTTTTGATTATACAAATGAGGAGAGTGGTCAGGAGTATTCAATTTCTGACATCTCGGTTGTTTATAAGCTTGATGGAACAGAGACAGCTCTCTCAGATATAAAGAAGCAGAACGCCGGAAGCTATAAGGTTCAGGCAACTGTGAGCTATAAGTATAAGGCTAAGAATGCCGATGATGCTACAAAGACAGAAGCTACTTTAAGCGGCGATGAGATGACCGTAGAGATAAAAAAGAGAGACCTCTCGGAAGGATGCGTATTCGATAAGGGAGCATCGCTTAATCTTTCAGATATTTCTTATGCAGACTTTGGTAATCCTCACGGCCTTACCTACAGCATAGGCGAGATTCACACAGCGCTTGTAAATGGCACAGATTTTAATCTTGATGATGTTGACCTTAGCAAGCCACAGAAAGCAGCAACTACTGTAACAGCTAAGTATACAGGTATTGGTAACTATACAGGAACACTTACGGCGGACATTATCGTAGGAGATGTTGTTCTGCTTCTTGACGGAAGTACTGACCTTGCTTCTTCATATGATACCTATGTTACCTTAAGCCCTCAGACTGGGGAGTATCAGATATCGCTTAAAAAGGATTCAGGCTTTGCAGACAGCATAAAGTATGATGCTGTAGGAAAGAATCAGAAGGTAAAAGTTTACTTTAGAAATGTAAATACCGGAGTGGTTTATGAAAAGGAAATAAGCTCCCTCACAATAACTCCGGGTGAACTGACTGTCCTTTATGACGGAGTTCCTGAGAAAAAGAGCTTCTACTACGAGACAGTAAGAATATCAGCGGAAGGCTATACAGTTAGTACTTCTGAGGATGGCACTTATGGTTCATCTTACATTATCAACAGACTTGATTATGTAACAGACCCAAGTGCAGAGAAGACTGTGTTAGAAGTTTCAAAGCAGCTTTTCTTCAAGAATGATAAGACAGGGGCGATTATTTCAAGAACGGTTTATGGACTTAATCTTTTGGTAAAGGAAGCAAATATCCGCCTTACATCAGACATCCTTTATAACGGAGAAGAGCTTAAGGAATGGTATTCCGATGCTGTTGTAATTACCTGTAATAATTACGTTATTTCTGATATCCAGTCAACAAACGCTTCGGATTATACAGAAAGCTACACTTTAAATGGAACAGGTGCTGTATCAAAGCTGTTGTTCTTCGAACCTGTTGGATTTGAAAAACAGGCAACAATAAATCAGCCAGCAAGTGCGACCGTCCTTGTAAACATCGATAAGACAGCGCCTACAGGTTCAATCTCGGCAGGCGGATATACTTCCGAAGCATTCATAACCTCAGATTCAAAGGCTATGTGTGACAATACTCCGGATACGGTGACATTTGCTGCGGACGATGATCTTTCAGGACTTAGCTCCATAAGCTACTACATTTCAGAGGAGTTTTACTCAACTGCAAATGCGGTGGACACTGCAGCAGCAAATAAGTGGGTTCTCTATAATGCAGGCGATAGCGTTAAGCTTTCAGAAAACAAGATCAATCATGTTTATATGATGATGATCGATAAGGTGGGAAATACTTCATACATTTCTACACCGCAGCTCATATGCGATATGGTTGCTCCTTCAATCAAGGAGATCAATGCTTCCAAGATTACAAACGGAGCACAGATAAGGGTAGATGGTACTGATGAACTAAGTGGAATTAAAGAGTTCTATGTACTTGCAAAGGAAAAGACAGCAAGCGTTTCTGAGCCGGCCCGCGAAGACTTTACATCAAACGGTGTGAAGATCACAGCCAGCAAAGAAGGCGATGGCAGCTATAAGGGCGTTGGAAACATCGAGAATCTTGATAACAGCAAAGAATTCGTATTCTATGTACTCGCTGTTGATGAGGCCGGAAATTACAGCCAGGTTAAGTCCAAGATAGGCTATACTCAGGAGATCTCCATAAAGATCCTCTACAATGGCGGAGAGCTTAAAAACTGGTACAACACAGATGTAAAGCTCACCTGCGAAGGCTATGAGATTTCTGATGCAAATAAGAATACATTCCTCTCAGAGTACACGATAAACGGAAGCGGCACGATAACTAAGACTCTTGATTTCAGGAGCACTTCCACAGGAACTATAAAGACTTATGATATCACGGTAAAAATCGATAGAACAGCACCTACAGGTATCATAAGCTCAGGAGATTACACATCCAACCAGTATAGGAATGCTGATTCTTTTGCCTTCTTTACAGGAAAACTTCGCCAGACTTCTATTTTGGCGACAGATGAACTTTCAGGTATCGCAGAGATCGGTTACTACGTATCAGAGAAGTTCTTTACGTCTCCGACAGATCTTGAGGCTGCGATCAAAAATGAGAAGGCTAACTACAGCACTTACACAAGTGGAAGCACCATTTCTCTTGCCGAGAACAAGGCAAACTACCTCTATGTAAGGATAACCGACAACGCAGAGAATAAGACATATCTTTCAACAGGAAAGATTCTGTATGACACAAAAGTTCCGACAATGAGTAATCTGACAATTGCAAAGCCTACCTCTGGAACAGGTACGGTAGTAGCATTTGTAGGTACTGATGAACTCAGTGGTATCAATAGATTTAAGCTCATGTACTTTGACAAGGCAGATGGAAAATCGGCACCGAGCAAAGAATACATGTTTGACCAGGGTATCTATATTGAGGTAAAGACTGAGGAGAACGGAACCTCAGGCGCAACCTATACAATAGGAGACCTTGATGAGAGTAAAACCTACGTCTTCTATGCGGTTGCTGTAGACAGAGCAGGAAATATAAGTGATGTTAAGTCATCTGAAGGAACTTCCGGTTCAAGTGCTTCTGCCGGAGCCGGCGCCGGAGCAGGAGCAGGCTCTTCAGGAACTAAAACATCAGGACTTACCCCTGCACCAAATGGCATCGCAGGCTCCGGTACAGCAGGAGGGGCAGCAGGAGGCGGAGCAGGCTCAGGTTCAGGAACAGGAAACAGTTCAGCTACAACAGGAAGCTCTTCTTATCCTGATCCTTTGGCAAAAGAAATAGTAAGACTTCCATACATTGCTGATGCAACAGGTTCAACAAAGATAGGCCTTGAGGCAACAGGCGGATGGGACAGAATCATTTCTGAGATCAAGAAGGCTGATATGGATGCCACTATTGAAATTGAAATGAGTGGAATGTCCGACATACCATTAAGCGTATTTACAGCTATGGCAGGAAGGCCACTCACAGTACGATTCCTGATGCCTCAGGATGTATCCTGGGTTGTCAAGGGAACCGACATTCCGGTGGATGGCTCGTATGCGATAAACCTTGGCGTAAGAGTAGGAAGTAAGCGCATTCCTCAGCAGGTTCTCGATGACGTGACGGATACAAATCCTCATTTTGAGTTTGAACTTGATTATGAAGGACCGTTTGGATTCCCTGTTCGTCTGGATTTCCCTGTAGGAACTCAGTACTCAGGACTTTATGCAAATCTTTATCACTATATTGAAGACACAAAAGATATGCTTCTGGAGGGAACTTCAGTTGTTGGACCTGACGGATATGCTTCATTTACTATGAGCCATGCTTCTGCATATACGATTGTTATTACATCGATGGCTCTTTTAACAGAAAAAGCACCAATAATTGTAACAGATGAACAGAATCTGGTAGACAATGAATCCTATGTTTCAACGGATGTTTCCCTTAGAATTCCGGACCTCTTTGGACTAAGGGGACAGGTAAGGCTATATCTTATCATCATTGGAATAGTAAGCGCAGCATTATGTGTGGCAATACTATTTATGCCCGGACTGCAGTTACCAAAAAAGAAAGAGGAATCACTTTTCTGATAAAGGATAACAGATGGCACTTATTGAACTTATTTCACCTCAAAATCTGGATGCTTTTATAGAACTAATACCGCCTGTGCTTAGGGACCAGTCTGTCTCGGAAGAAGGGTTTCTTTTCTACGGCATAAGTGAGAGCAGAGCGGCTGTAGGAGTTGTCATTATAAAAGAAAGTGCAGATGTTGCAGACCTTAGGTATCTGTATATTCTCCCACAGCTTCGAGGCTCAGGAATTATGGATGGAATGCTGGCTGAGCTTTTTATCAGACTTCGTGATGATGGTTATAACTATCTGACCATGTATTACATCCCGGATGAATACCAGTCTCTAAGATATCTCTCAGAACGCTTTGGTTTTGAAGAGAGAGTACTTGACTACGGGTATTTCAGATTCACAGCTGAAGATCTTAAAAAGAGCAAGGTTTCATCTATTATGTCAAACGGAATCCTGAGGTTTAAATATCTTCCGAAGGAAAAGAAGGATGTTCTTGATAAGCTGATAAAAAAATATATCGCTGTGCGTGAAATTGATGTCTCGTCCAGTAAAGGCATGGAACCCTATAGCCTTGCATATATGGAAAACGAGCAGCCAAAGGGCGCACTCATAGTTGAAGTTCCTGATGAAGAAGGACCGGCACTGGATTTTCTTAAGCATTTCCCGGAGGTTGGTGCCTATGATATAACACTTTTCTTCGTGGGAACAGGAGGGCAGAAAGCGCCGCTTTATCTTCTAAGCGGTTTTTGCCAGATGGTAAACAAGGAACTCCCGGAAAATACAGTAATTACCGGGTATTTCCCGGAGGGACATGTGGCAAAACTTGTTGAGGGTGCACTGGGGATTAAGGGACACCGCGAGGTGTGTGCAACATTGGATCTTAGGATAATTTAGTGAAGCAAAAGGAGAAAAGCCTATGCCACCTGAAGTTAAAGAAAAAGCTCCTGAGAAAGCATCTTTTCAAAGCGGACTTATATCAAACGAAAATCTGGCTGATACATTAAATGCGCCGCAGAATAATGCTCTCATAACCAAAGGCCGTTCATTTATGGATTTGGGTGAAAATGCATATACCGATGAGCAGCAACAGCAAAGAGAAGAAACTGCTCAGGGTGCAAGGGCTACCCTTTTGGTGCGAATGCAGCGTGAAAATCAGCAGTCACGTATCGATGCCGCGGATATGGAAGAAAAACACCGACTCCATAAAGAAAATGAGATGGATCCGGCTATTAACCATGCCAGAGAAAAAGTGAAGGCTGCTCATTTTGCAAAGGCAGATTACCTTATAGCTCTCAGTAAAACAGGCAGAACAAGCGCAGATCAGGCGCTTCAGGAACTTAATTCTTTTAGAAACGAGGTTGGTGCCGGAGATAATGCGATCAATGCGAAAATGCAGAGTGCACAGAATAGCATTACGCGCCACAGGGATAACCCACGAAATAAATTCTTAAGAGCAGTTTCTTTTGCCTCAGCTAGTAAGAATTCAGCTCGTAGAGCCTACAATAATGCTACAGATGCCGCCTTCAATGCTGCTACCCATATCAGGGCGGCTTCAAACAGATGGGATGAAATGCTAAGTGAGTATCGTGAGGGTACCTATAAGGTACATTCCAAGAATTATGACAGACTCTTCCAGAGCTACTATATGCTTAGCCGTGGCAAGGAAATGACAAAAGAGGGAGAGGGCGTCAATTTTAAGAAAACAGATGATGCAGGCGCCAATGATCAGAACGCAAATGCAAAGGATATCGTCGAGTACACCGGAAGATATGTTGAGCCCGGAAGCTGGTTTACCAAGGTACATGCAAATCCGTATCAGACAGAACTGTCAAGAATCGAAGCCGGAAAAGGAACAAGTCAAAACTCCAACAACTTTATGGATGGCAAGCTTAAGCACCATACCATGGTAACATTGGAGGCCTTTGGTCGTAATGCGAATGGTGAACAGGTACATACTCTTGGAGAAGAACAGGCAGGTGAAGAGCCTGTAAGACGTGTACGTTTCAAGATAGATAACACATTCAAAGGATATAAAGCCAAAAATCAGATTAACGCTCAGGGACAGCTTGAGAATAGTGGAGCTCCTGATAAGGACGTTGATCATCGGATTGTAATGGGCAATATGAATCTTGTGGCTGATGAGAAAGGCGTAAACGGAGAGTATATTTTCTCACAGAAATCAGCAAAGATTTATAACGCAAAAAGTAAGAATAACAGCCAGAGAACCAATGGCTTTTATATTGGTGGAGAATTTATTTCTGCAAATAAAGATGTAATGACAGATCAGCAGGAACAGACATATTTTTCCAGCCCCAATTTTAAGAAAATCCAGCAGGATGAAAGACTTAGGGCAGCCATAAGAAGGTCAGATTTCTTTAGACATATTAATAAGGCAACAATACAGCTATATATGAATTACGATGATACAACCCATGAAATTTCTGATCAGCATGTGGAAGGCAGTTTTATGTCAAAGAGAGAAGGTCTGTTTTCCTGGACCTCTGTTGGACAAAATTTGCTTGATGGCACGCTTTTAGGAACACTTGGAGGACTTACTACTGCAACTATTTCAGGGGTTAAAAAGTGGAATGATATTCCTGACAGCCAGATTAACACTCTTTATGTGAAATATGCTGATGTTGCGGCTAAGACCGCAAACAATAAAGAAAAGTTCTTTGGCTTGAAAGACAATGGATATGCTTTTGGTGGCCTGTCACTTGCTGCCACAGCAATCATGCCTGCAGCCGCAATTTTCGGAGAAGTTGAGACCGGAGCAAAGATAAGCCTCTTATCGCATACCATACTTGGCATGGTTAAAAATATTTCTCAGATTGTTGGCGCTGTAAAGGATATGAAGAAAAGGCATGTGGGAGATAGCAAGGGGCCCTTCATTGTAACTATAGGAGAATCAATTATAAATTTCCTGGCATCAGCAGCAAACCTTGTTGAATACTTTGCTGATAAAACTCTATCTGACCAGGTAAAAGGCTGGGCAGGAGGATTAAAGGATGCCATTCTTGCAATTAAAGATGTGGTGATGATAATTATCGCAGGAGTAGAAAAGAGTTCGATAACAAAGAGTGATACAAAGCTCGACACTGTGATGAAGGCGGTTAATAACCAACTGCCGAATGCAACAACTGATCAGCGTGCTGAAGGTCAGGCGCTGAAGAACAATACACAGGCTTCTACATTCCTCAGGCTTGCACGGTCAAGAGCCAGCCGAGATCAGTGGAAATCAGGTTTTAGTTTTGTTTCAAAAAGCCTTGATTCTGCAGCTTCCTTCGTTGGAATGGGAGATAAAACATCCTGGTTTAATCCGCTGAGTTTGCCTTTCAAACTTGCAAGTAAGGTAGTTTCATTCCTTGGTATGGGAGTGAATAAGCTCCTTGGTGTCAGCAGAAGGGCTGACAACGTTGAAATGATGCTTGGAGAAAGAGGTCTTGATGGAACTCCGCATTTTGATGAAGTACTAAAGGAAGAGACCGGAATTAACAACAGACACTACATCTCAGACCTTGTAAGAGTGTTCACAGCAATTGATACTCATTGCCTGCTTCATAAATCCGTGCAGGGCGGTGGTGATGCAGGAGGATTTGCACTTGCAAGTGATGTTGTTGCTCCATATTACAAGAAACGGGATAACGAAACCAGTCAGGAATTCGTTGCACGAATTAGTTTCAACAAGCTTCTTAAGGCGGTAGGTGCTCCTAAGGGTTGGAGAAGTGTACTGGTTGAATCTGTATCATAGATTCTTGGATAATGCCCAAGAATCTATGACAAATAGGCCATTCCAGTGCGACTACGTCGCAGGGCCTATTTGCACTTGCATCATGTTCTCTCGAAATGCGCAGCGTAGTGCGCATTTCTGTAATATACAAAAAGGTAGTGCTGCAAGCATAAAATCTTGAACAGGGGGAAAAAGAATGGATTACGAAAACTGGTTAACCACTATGAATAACTGGATCAAAGAGGATCTGGAAATGCTCTGCGGAGAGAGCGAGATTGAGGATGGAGTGCACCGCGCTATGGCCTATGACCTTGGAGTTAGCAGAGCAGCAGCCATTATAGAAGCTGCTATTGAGGGACTTCCAAATGGTGATGATGCTCCTTATCCTGTTGTTCATTTCAGCATTACTTTGGCAAAAGATATTGCTGCTGAGCATTTTGATGCTGTGGCAGGTGTTCTTAATGATTTAAATGTTGTCATTCAGTCCGGAGACTATCCTTCTTTTGGAAACTTCTGTCTCTATAAGCCTTTAAATCAGGTGTTCTACGGATATAGGATTCCTGTAAATACAGCAGCCATCGAAGCTGAGAGGGAAAACCTGAGGTTTTTCCTTGCCACTGTATTCGAGCAGCTTGATATGTTTGTTGATCTCATCTTGTTTGTCAGTGACGGAAAAGAGACCCTCACAATTGACAAATATATGGAATACATAAAGAAAATTGATGATTTTAATAACATAGACGAGCGAATCGAGCAGGTTAATGAAATGCTTGAGAAGCTTGAGAAAGAGCTTGATGATGCCAAGTAAAATATCTTTTTTGGAGACTAATGTTGCTCTCATAATCCTAAGATGCGATGCATATTTGAGGAATAATGGGCTTGAGGATACTCTTTTGCAGTATCCTCAGCTTTTTGATGTCACCTCAAGATGTAATGAAGAAGACGTAAAAAAATGGTCAAAGCAGGAAGAAATAAGGCTGGCCATTTATGGACACAAGGAAGTCGGTTTTACAGATGATCAGGCAGCCAGATATTTTTATCTCCTTTATCTTTTGGGAGAGGGAGATGTGGTTCGTTCGCTTCTTGACCTTGCAATAGCGTCTTTTTATTACTCAGAATTTGATGAGTATCTGGAAAAATACTTTGGAAGCAGAGTATGTCTTAAGCTGGCCTTCCTTCTTGAGGGCATGCCCTTTCCCGATGAACGGGAGATCATGAGTTTTGCATATCCCCTGAGCATAATATTTAACCTTGATATAGATAAGGGACCAATGCTTTATCAGGAGACAAAAATGGATGACAGGATACTGTCATTTTTATCCGGAAGTGATCTTTCTATTGGCAGAATCTCAACATACTGCCAGTTCTATTCGGCTACGTCGCCTCTTCATGACGCATTCATAAATGAGAACTTTATAGAGCGCGGGAAGTCTTTCTTTGAAAGAGGAGGAAGGGTACTTCAGATTGCAGGAGCAGGAGGCAGGCGCTTTATTGCAAGGCATATAGCTCAGCGTATAAAGACTGATTTCATTTTTATTGATCTTCTTGATATCACTGGAAATGGAACCCAGAATTATAACCTGATAAAGAATGAACTTGTGAGAGAAGCTCTTTTTTTGAATGCAGGAGTCTGCATCTATGGAATAACGGATGAGATCACGGGAAATGACAATGAGCATAAGTTAGAACTCCTTGAAAGGGACATTCTGACAAATTTTGTGAGATGGGATATTCCGCTTATTGTTTGCAGTGATACCTCAAGACCCCTTGTCAACAAGGGAGATAGCAGGGATTGCCTGATACTTGAGCTTCCTAAGAGCATAAGCTTTGATGAGAGAAAAAGAATATGGGAAGGCTTTGCAGGTCTATATGATCTTGATATTGACCCCAATGAAGCTGCGATGCGTTATCACTTAAGCGCCAGCGAGACCATGAATATGATAAGGGGGCTTGGAAGTATTGAAGAGAGCGAAAATCAGGACAAGAATACTCTTCTTTCGAAGCTTTCTCTTTCTTCAACGGGCCTGGAAAAGAGCCTTGAGCTTGGACGTATCGTATATTCAACAACAAAACTAACTGACGTAAAGCTTAAGCCTGAACTAAAGGTAATAATCGAAAATGCCATTACTTCAGCAAAAGTTGATTATCGCATATTTGACGAGTGGGGGCTTAAGAACAATTACCACTATGGCTGTGCTGTCAGCATACTTTTGTGCGGACCTCCCGGAACAGGTAAGACAATGAGTGCAAATGCGATTGCGGGTGAGCTTGGAATCCCGCTTTATCAGGTGAACCTCTCAAATGTGGTTGATAAGTACGTTGGTGAGACGGAAAAGAACCTTGAGAGGATATTTGCATTTGCGGAAAAAGCAAATGTTGTGCTGTTCTTTGATGAGGCGGATTCACTTTTTGGAAAGCGAAGTGAAGTCAAGGATTCACAGGATAAGTATGCCAATAATGAGATCTCATATCTTTTACAGAGGATAGAGGCTTATAGCGGAATAGTAGTACTTGCTACAAACATAAAAGGAAATATCGATCCTGCATTTATGAGGCGTATCCGCTATGTCGCTCATTTTGATAACCCTGATGCTGAAATGAGGAGGCAGATTTGGGAGAGCCTTATCACCGACAGGATTCCGCATGAGGATATCGATATCGAATATCTGGCAGAGCAGTTTAAGGATTTCACGGGAAGCATCATAAAAACAGTGTTCCTAAATGCATGTTCACTGGCAGCTGTATCTGGAAACAAGCTTACCATGATGCACCTTGTAAGAGCGATACGAATGGAACTTACAAAGGGAACAAGCTTTACATTTACCAGTGATACTCTTGGAAAGTATGCACACCTTGTTTGATCTGAATATTTAATACTTTTTTTATGACTTGGATTATCTGATTCATGTGAATATTCGTATAAAATGGTAGTAAGGGTTTACATCCTTTATAGTAACTGCTGATTCATCTATGAGGGTAAGAATATGGTAGATTTCGCGCAAGGTAAACAGCAACAGATAGAACGCTTACATAGACAGACTGAGATACAGGTTACTCAGGAAGAGCAAAAGCAGATCGAGAGTTTTAAGCCTCAGCACGCTGAATATGATGACAAGTTCATTGTGAGTCAGATTGAGAATCAGAAGGATTTTTACTCTGATTACAAGAGGAAATGGAATAACGATTATGCAGGTCTCAAGGTCTATAGGGCAGAGATTCCGGATCAGCAGGAAATACAGGTTCAGAATGATAATCTCTGGTATTGGAATCGTAAGACGCGCAGAGCTGAAGCTACTGCCAATAAAGAGACGTGGGAAAGAAAAATGACGACTGTGATGGGACTTCAAAAGAACCCATTTGGTCTTAAGCTGGCTGCTAAACATGATACCTATGCCTATGATCTCATGAAGGGAACTCTTAAGTATATTCGTATCGAGAAGAGAAAGAGGGAAATTCAGAGGGAAATACTGGGCAAGGATGAGAGCATGAATCCCTTAATCAAAGCTTATAAGAAGGAGTTTTTGGCTCTTGCTCCCGAAATCAAGATAAATGCTAATGACCTTACGGAGAACTATACTTTTGATCAGGATTCTGTTGAAGCATACGAGGAATACCTCAGAGAGGCTATTGCAAATCCTGTTCAGACCCTTAAAAATGCTGTAACTGATGCCATTAATTCTCTCGAGACCCTGTCTCCAAAGCTTTTTGGCAGACACGCCATTCCTCAGTATTTTGAGGTGATCAAGCAGCTCAGAGACAGATTTGAAGCAATTACCAGTCTTGTTAGTAAAGCTTCAGGCGCTAGTGATGAAATAAAAGCCATGATGAGTGAAGCTATAAACAAGGTGGACGAAGAGGGAAAACTTGTTGATAAAGCCAATTTTGACTTTGCGGCTATGCTTTTTAAAGCTATAGACGGTGATCTGCGCTATAGCCTTCATCATTATGGAATAGAATACAAGGATAACGGGCTGTTGGTAACAGATAGCCAGCATGTTGTTGCCGGCTATGATGATTATAAAGGCGAAGGAACACAGATTTTACTTAAGGATCAGCTTAAAAAGCAGACTCGCGGAACTCATAGGACAAATAATGCCTATTGGAGAGAACAGTCCAGAGAGCTTATTAAAAAAGAACCGGTAAAGAATGAGAATGAAAATGAGAATGATGATGACAATGAAAACGTTCAGGCCGGTGAAGAAGAGGTAAAGATCCTTAAATCTATAAAAATTCTCGAAGATAAGGTCGACAGAAATGCGGATGAAGGAAATAAGGGTGAACTCTTTGACCGCATTTCTGAGAATGCGAAGAAAATTGCTTCTGCCATAACAGAAATTGACAAAGAGCTTGCAGACTCAGCAGATGTATTTGAGAGAAGAGAAAAGGAGATCAAGAGCCGTCCGATCCTTAAGAGAAAACTGAAAATCTACATAGAGCAGAGAAAGCAGGAAATGTTTGACCTTATCGACAGAGCAGGAGGATATATCAATGCTCTTAGAAGCCTTGCACTTGGAGAGGATCTATCGGTGCTTGGTAAGCAGATCCTTATGGAAAATCAGATGACAGTCATATCTAATAACCTGGTTGTCGAGGATGAGAATGAAGAGAAGCAAAGAGAAGATAACCTGTTCAATGAAGAGGCTGAGAAGATGGACGGCTTTGTTGTTGTCGGAAATACATCTGTCACAGCTCCTGAAAGTGGTGTAACACAGACACTTTCTGCTGTGGGACGTTCTCTTATGCCATTTTCATATATCAAGAAAAAGCTTATTGCGGGACTAGGTGATGCCAACGATCAGCAGAGTACTAAGCTCAGGACTCATTTGAATGCTCCTTTAGCAGAATCTTATTATAAGATGATGCTCATTGAAGGCAAAGACATCAATAAGATGGATACTGAGCAGATAAACAGGACTTTTGATGAGTATGGTCAAAATGCTCAAGTGCTTATAGATAAAACTAAAAAGGTTATTGTAAGTGCTTTTAAAGATATAGATGCTAAGTACCAGAAATATGCAGAAGGCAATATCAATCAGCTTTCAAGAAAAGAAGTAAACAAGCTTATTAAGGATACAGCAGCACTTAGAGATAAATTCATCCTTATGAATGATGTCCTTAAGATGCAAAATGGCGTTAAATATACCATAGACAATACCATTCCACAGGAGGATAAAGATCACTATAAAGATCTTCAGCAGGCAGCTTCTTTAAAATTTAAGATTTTGTGCGACAAGATTGATCAGTATAAATACTCCAATATCGTTCAGCGCATCAAGAATGGCGATACATCGAGTGATATGTATAATCTTGAGGACAAAGCATATATCGACAATATGTTAAAGGGCTTAAAGACCAAGAACGGCAAGTATAAAGATGGCAAGAGCCCTGAGATGCTTATTGGTGAGTATTTTGAAAAGAAAAAAGAGGGAGCCGCAGTCTCAAGAGCTGCCCACGCCAAGGAATATGGACTGTTTCTTGCCAAATTGATGGAGCAGGATGCCAAGAAAGAGGAGCAGGCATTCCTTCCTGAAGATGAGAGACAGGAAGTTCAAAATAAAAAGAGTATTTCTCAGCTTATGCAGATTCCTGAGGAGGAAGAAATCCACGAAGATGAGCATGAAGACAATATCCATGAGAATATAATTCATGAAGAGGAGCAAGAGCAGCATGAGGAAGACCCGCAGCAGATGCAGGAAAGAATTAATCAAAATAAAGAACAGCGTGCAAACAGAGACAGACTTAAGGATGAAGAGTTTGAGCGCTTTAATGAGGATTATACACCTGTAATTCTTCAGAAATTTACGAATAACTCTAAGGACTCCAAGATTCAGGCTAAGAAATTCTTTGTTAACTGCCTGTTAACAAAGAACATATCGACTTTTACATCTGATGAAAAACTTCGTCTTAACAAGAACTCTAATTCAAAAATGAGAAAGACTCTCACAACCATGTACTCAAAGCTTAAGGACGGAGAGTTTGAGAGAAGAATCTTCAGGGATGGTCTGGGAGGCATGCCAAATAATCCAAAGATGAAGTTAATCGCTGTTGCTCAGGATAACAAGGACTTCTTGTGGCTGGTTGCTCAGATTGATAAGCTCGAAGATGTTAATTCGGAAAATGTAACGAAACTTAAGGAAGATTGGCAGAAGAGAGCAAAGTACCTTGAGGATAATAATGAAATTATCGATCCAATAGTATATCAGAAGGGCCTTGCCGTACTTATTTCCTTTATGGATGCCGTAAGTGCGGAGGAAGGAAAGGAAAAGAAGGAGAAGATCAAAAAATCTATTGATAAATATCAGCCTGGGGTTATCAAGGCGGTTAATCTTCTTGATAGTCCTGACTTTAAGATTGCCAGGAAGCTTAATGCTGACGGCTATAGGTTCGATCAGCACCAGCAGGGCGATAACAGATGCTGGGCTGCATCCCATACCTATGTCGTAAATACATATATGGATATTCATCAGAATGAGATTAATGAAGAGCTTAAGGATAAGGAAAATCTTAAACCTCAGAAGTTTACACAGGATACTTTCTGGACAGAAGATAATCATAAGATCAATGAAAAAGTCCAGCAGAAGATGACTGAGCTGAAGAATAATAATGATGATTCCCTTCTTGACTATGAGGGAGAAGCGCTTAATATTAAGAACTTCCTGACTAAGGACAGAATGGGCAATGCATATTCTATTGCTGATACTGTTATCACAAGGATTCCTAAGACAGCAGAGAGACACTTTGTATTTTCCAGACCATATAATGGAGGAGTTGATCTTAATCAGGCACAGAAAACTAAACTAGGAAAATTCCTCATGGCTAAGATCAGTAAGGAACTTGACAGAACCCAGACTCCTATCAGCCTTCTGAAAGGTTACCATTACTACTCGATCGTTGGTGTGGATCCTGAAAGTGGTACTTTGCAGTGCTTCAATTCCAATTACGATGGCGATAATCTTCAGAAGATAGACCATATCAGCGTCAACGATCTGATCTCATCAACAAGATTTGAACTCATTTTCCCTGAGTACTTAAGCAATGAAAATCTTGAAATCATTAAGGAAGAGTTTGGTTTTGAGGATGATCTTTACGATGAGCAGGGCGATCTTAAGATGAATGACAGAACTAATAAGGAAGAGACTGATCACCTCGATAATCCTACTTACATGATGCATAAACATGGTATTGATATTGATAAGCCTGAGAATAAGAAACAGGATTTCGAGAACGAGTTCTTCAATGAGCAGATTTATCTGCCAAAGAATCTGAATCTGCCCAAAAAACTATCTGCTAATCAATAACAAGAAGGCATGAACATGATCAGGGAAAAGGATAAAGCTAAGAAAAAACGGCGTGAGCCCAGAATAACGATTGGTATAAAGACAAATGTTGTAATGACGCTGCTGGTGGCTTCTATTGCTGTCATTGCTGTAATTGTTATGAGATTTATACTTTCTTTTGTTTCTATTAATGAGGAAGTAGACCATATCTATTCTATCGGAACTACGTCACTTGGCATTATTGGAACAGAAAATTCTGAGAAAGCTGCTGATGAGATAAGAAGTATCTATGCATCTATTCCGGAAAATGAAAAAAAGAATCCTGCAGATGATGCTTATCTTAGCAATTTCCCTGATTTTGATAACCGCGAAGATGACATTGATGAACTGATTATTGATTCTGTGTGTGATGTGATACAGCAGGAAAACCGGGGTATTGAAGCCGTTGGATTATGTGTACTTGATAAAGAACATGAGCGAGTAGTTGTTGTTAGAGGAATCGATGATTATAGGCCGGGCTTTTGGTTTGATTTTAATTACAGCTTCATGAACATACTCAATGGAGAGGTAGTAAAGTATTCCATGGAGGAACTAAGAAAACCGGATAGAACCAAGGCATTAAGATCACATGTTTTCCGGTTCAGGGTGCTTATTCCGGTAGAAGAGCAGGAACCGGATGATCTCGCGGCTTATATGTATATCGATTGCTACAATGATATCATTTATTATTTTGTTCTTGTTTTTACCATAGTCTATATTCTTGCTATGTCATTGCTGATCATCCTTGTATGGATATTTGTATCTATAGCAATGAGAAGATTTGTTATAAAGCCTGTAAAAAAGCTTTCAAAAGCTGTAAACGCATGGTCAAGATCTCAGGACAAACGCAGTGATAAGTATTACTTCAAGGATATCAGGCTAAAGTCAAATGATGAGCTTAGAGATCTTAAGGATGCAATGGAGAGCATGGAGATCCAGCTTCATGACTACATGAATGACCTTGAAAAAGAAACGAAGGCAAGAGAGCGTATCACCACAGAGATTGAAATCGCCGCAAGGCTTCAGGCTAACATGCTTCCTGACAAAGAGAGCCTTGAACTTGAGAATTTCAATATAACTCCGTTCATGAGACCTGCAAGGCAGGTTGGCGGCGACTTCTATGATTTCTTTATGATTGATGAGGACAGAATTGCACTTGTGATTGCGGATGTATCTGATAAAGGTGTTCCGGCATCTTTGTTTATGGTTGTTTCCAGAACAATCGTTAAGAACATGCTTATGGAGGAAGCTGATAATATTGCAGCGGCTATCGCCCTTGCAAATTCACAGCTCTGTGATAACAATAATGACCTTATGTTTGTAACAGTGTTTGCCTGCATTTATTCAATAAAGGACAGAACTCTCAGTTACATAAATGCCGGACATGAGGACCTGATTGTATATAAAAAGGAAGATGGCAGATATTCATGCATAAAGGAAGACCATGATATTTTACTTGGAGTATATAAGCAGGCTGAATTTACCAAACGCAGTATAAAGCTTGATGAAGGGGATAAGCTTCTGCTTTATACGGATGGCGTTACAGAAGCAATGGATACAAATGACGAACTGTTTGGAATGGACAGACTTATTGATGTATTAAATAAAAACGCTTCCTTAAACGGTGATGAGTGTATATCAGCGCTTTGGTCTGAGATATCAGCGTTCCAGGAAGGTAGGAATCAGTCTGACGATGTAACAATGCTTTTATTCGAAGTGTAAATATCATCCACATCAGACATATTACTGCGGGTTTTTAGAACATAATTTTGGGCATTTGAGGAGGCTACAAAATGGGCAACGATGGTGAATTGCAGAAGACTCTAAATAAACAGGAACTAAAGACCGTTGAACTTCAGACTTCGAAACAGGAACATCAGGAAAACGCCGGTATGGCGCCTGTTATAAACGAAGAACTTGAAAAGTTTAAGACTGAGACCAAAAAGAAGGTTCCGCTTTTTGCCGAAGAGGAAAAGACTCTTGGCGAATTTATGGGCGATGCCATACAGGAGTATGACAAAAAGCTAAAAGCAGATGAGAAAGATAAAGCATTCGACTACGTCGAGCTGGATGAAATCGAGAATCTCACAATGACTGAGCTCCTTGAGCGGATGGAAAAGGATGGAAATACCAAGCATAAAGCCTTCAGGGAGATGGAGAATGCTTTAAGGGCACTTGTTAATTTTAACAAGAATCTTGCACGCGCCAAAAAGAATGGAACTGTCCAGATGGACTACAATGATGTATTCCGCCTGGTTGAGACAACTGCAAAGTATTACCAGACAACGCATAAGAAGTGGCTCCACCTCACAAGTTATGGCAAAGAGCGCTATAAGATGAGTTGCAGGATTCTGGATATCATGACCGGTCTTAAGTCTTATTGTAAGGAAAAGGCTGATAAGTTCAACGAGATAGATCAGAAGACTGAAAGCGCCAGAATTGAGGATATATTGGATGATAACAAGCTCACAGAAAAAGAAAAAGGTGAGCTTATTGGTGATTGGCTGGAAAACGGCGCTGAATACAAAGAAGTGTTGCAAAAGCTCCTTGCTGACCAAAAGCTTCTTGATAAAGATAAACAGGCACTTGCCAGGATTGTCGCTGATAAAAACAGACGTCTTGTAGCCAATAAAGTGACCTTATCTCTTGTATGTGATGAAAATCTGAAGCTTACATTTGGCCTTAGCAGCCTGAAGACAAGGCTTAATAAATACATCTCTGAAAAGATTGAGCTTGACGATGATAGCAAAAAAGTCTTATTTGAGGATGTTGCTGCCTTCAGAGAACATATAAGTAAGCTCCTTGATGACTATAAAAATGAAAACAAGGACTTGCTTGAACGCACTGAAAAGAGAAAGCAAAAATTTGTTTCAGAGCTTGGCATCAATGAAAATGATACTACCTTCTGGACTAATTCCGACGTAAACGAGCTTCTTACTGATTCAGACGATGAAGTTTTTGATATCAAGCTAGATATTTATAAAAATCAGTGTGCTGATAATAAGGCGATTGTTGATCAGCTTATTGATGATCTTGGATATTCTTCACTTACAAGTGACCTCATAAAAGAAAAGGTTATAAAAGAACTTGGCGTCTTTTATCTAAAGGGCGGAGAGATAACAGTCTCTGAAAAGGTAAAGGATTGCATTAAGATGATCAAATATCTGGCGGCTGAAGAGTTTGAAGCAGAGGGCAAGATAAGCCACATCATGGATGTATGTCAGATTCCAAAGGCTGACAAAGACTCTTTTGCCAAGTACCTTTCCAAAGACGGAACCGTAGGTGGAATTCTTGCACAGAAGACGTCAGAGCTAAGGGGCAGAGGCGACCAGTTTATGGAAAACCTTGCCGGAATTAATACAACAGAGGCAGTAATTAAAAATAAGAAACTCATGCTTAAGGAAGAGTCGTGGCTTAAGATTGAAGACCTTAAGAACAGGATGGGTACGCTCTCTAAAAAGGAGTTCAAGGCAGAGCTTAGTAAGATCATCAAGGATAACAATGCGAAGATTGATCTTTCAAAGCCTAATATGAATTTTGGAACCTTCTATAAGAGCAGAACAAAGCAGAGAGTTCGTCAGGATATTGGCTTTACTGCAAGAATCATGGGAGATCTTTTCCTTGGAAGCAAGGAGATAACAGAGCTGCTTGATAAGCAGGAAATTCAGTATTTCAAGAATAATATACTTAGGGAGCTCACTTCGGGCAGAGCAGATATAGGTGACCTTGAGTTTTTGCCAACCGGTAGTATCAAGGCCATTGCAAATATGCTCAAGAAAAATCTCATTGCAAATAAGAAATTTATCCAGGACCTTAGAAAAGAATTTCAGGATAACCCTGCAGTAATAAATGAAACACTCATGCAGATGTCTATGAGCTCGGAAACTCTGAATATTTCAGATCTTAATGACATCGTTCAAAGAATAAAAGAACGCCATGAGTACGACAACAAGGTAACGGAAGAAAAAGAAAAAATGCTTGAGGCACTTAAAGCCGGTGGCTCGAATGATGCCTCTTTGTCAAAAGAGAGATATTTCAATTTCTTAAAGCAGCTTGACCATTTAAAGACATGCAAAATGGGCAGGTATGCTCTTATTGCGCAGCATCTCGTTTCTGAGAATGAAGTTTTCAAAGTAATGATGGAAGGAAATACGGAGGTACTTGATACCTACCTTGAAAATGTACTGGAAAAGAGAATCGGTACAGCGATTGATGCTATTTTCTCATCAAACCTCCAGAAAGCCTTCAAACAGATATATGTTGATAAGAAGTTTAAAGACATTTTTTCCGGTAAGCTGACGGGAAATATAGCTCTTTTCAAGGATGATATGAGAAGAGAGCAGAAAAACTATTTTGATCAGACTGAGTTTGATGAGGGGAAGGTCGATAAGAATATCACTGATGCATCAAATACTGCGATCAGAAAAATCGTTGGCAGAAGCAGAAAGAATGTCGGAAAGATATCCCTCGTATATGCCTGCACAGAGGCTGTTGTGAATTCCTGCTACGAGGACAAGGAAAAAGTGAAAATCCTTACTTCAAAGGTGTCCCTCACTAATGAGATCACAAAGGCTTACGAGAGATATGACGATAACAGAATGATGGTTGAAAGAGCCATCAGGGAACTTGGAAGTAAAGAGGGCAGCGTATTTTACGGCTACAGCATAAAGAAGGGCGGGGAGGCAAAGGATGCCTACTTAAACGCAGCTTCTTTTATCAGCAACATATCAAGAAAGATGATGATCACTGATAAAGCTGAGCTTGAAAAGGAGCTTCCAAAGCTTATTGAGAACTACGAAAGTATCTACAGAAAGAACAAAGAACTGACTGATAAGAGTAAGGTGAGTGAAGATGAAGTTAAAAAAGGAAAAGATTTTGTATCTAAAAAAGCGTCTACTCAAAAGGTCAGGGAAGACAGAGATAAGCTTATCGGCCTTTCTGATTATCAGACGGCTCTTAGAAATATTTATAGCAATAAAGCTCTTGTTACGATTGGTACCGATAAGGCTACCTCTCTTTCGCATGATAACTGGCAGAAAGCAAGAGACTATGTAAATAAGAAGCTTTCACCTATCTACAGCTTTGATCCTTTCCTTGTAGACCTGCTTGTTGAGAAAAACGTAAACTCAATATTCAATAACGACATAGATATTCATGCGAAGTGGCTCTATAACGTCTCTGACATTCTTTCAAAGGAAGATGAGAAGGAAGAGAAGATAAGCGAAGATGAGCACAAGCTTCTTGTTGTGCATGCTTATCGTCATATGGAAGAGTTCAAGGATGACAGTGAAGATGGTTACTCATCTGAGAGGAAAAAGATAAAAGCAGAGTGGTACAAGACCTTCAGGAAGAACTATCAGGATCTTAAAAAACTTGAGGAACTGCCGCTTGACTTTGCACCACTTGAACAGGAGAGAATCAGCTTATCAAGAGACTTAAGGGCCATCCTTGCAACCGGAGTAGATATAAAGGATCAGGACAAAAAGGAAAAGAATTCCTTTACAAATAAGGCAAATGAGGCGGTTAAGTATCTGACTTATGTAAATGAGTTTATGAAGTGTGCTAATGAAGCCCTTTCTGAAAATGAGCTATATCAGAAAGAAAATGAGCTTCATCAGAATGACTACCTTCTTGCTCTTCGTCAGTATTATCACGACAGGATTTTCAGCGATCTTAAGAATGCCAAAAAGAGCACCTTTGATGCGGATGCCTGGAAGAATGACTTTAAGGAGCTTGCAAAGGACAACGCTATAGTGAGATTTATGCGTGGCATAGACTCCTATGAGTCTGTATCTGACAAGACTATTTCGAGAAAGAACAAGAATTTCTCTGAGCTTATTGGTAGAGACGATCTGGAAAAGCTCATTAAGGAAAAAGGAAGCATCCAGTGCAATCGCAAGTATAAAGCACTTTCAGAGAGCGAGAAGGAGCTCTTTGCCCTTGGTCTTATGCTGATGGAAAAGGGTGCTATTGGCTTTGATGCCGGCTCAGTATCCGTTCTTTCAAAGGGCGAACTAAGAGATAAAGAAGTAAAGCCAAGACTTGAAGAGCTCGCCAAATACATGGCCGGACAGGATTATGACTTCAAGGTCGACTATACTCAGGCTTATTATAAGCTCACAAATATCGGAGAGAATTTCTGGGGCGATGTTGATAGCGCCTTTAGTAAGTCTGCCTTTGAAAAGGCCCTTCAGTTTGCAAAGGCCATCACAGGTAAGATGGAGCAAAAAGACGATAAGGTCACCAAGGAAGATAAGGACCGTATGGGAGATGGAATATCTTCTATTTACGAGGCAGCAGTCCTTGGTAAGAAGGATCAGATCGAAGAGGTTGACGAACTTAGAAAGTACCAGTTCACGCCTCAGTCTGTAAAGGACAAACTCCTTGAGTATGCAAAGAAGGACGAGGATAAGCTTAAGACCTATGAGAAGGTAATTGATACTACTGACACTATCGTAACCGTAGCTTCGGGATACATAGGAGCGCCAATCACCAAAGTATACCTCAATGAGACCCGTGAAGAGATAAAATTAAGGAAGAAGTGTGTTTCCAAGCTTGAAAAGCTTGATGAGATCGATATGCACAAGCTTCTTGCAATCCTTCAGAACAGAACTGTACTTGATGACAGCTCTGCTGGAGAAGGAAAGCATATTGATGAGGATAAGAGGGAAGAGATTAAGCTTCTTTTCTCAGAGGACAATCAGGATAAGGCTTTTGAGCAGTTTGTTAAGCCGGGTGCCTGCATGCAGGCTCTTATCTCTGCGCTCAGCTTTAAGATACAGGATAAGAGGACACTTCAGGGAACAAAGCTCACCGGTAAAGACTTTGATTCAAAGAGCTATGACAGAAAGAGTCTTATTGACTGGAGACTTCTTGATAAGGCCTTTAGTTTCTTAGAGGAGCTTGAAAAAGACAAACTTACAAGATTTGCCATTCGAAATGCGCCAAATTACATTGAGGCAAGCGGCAATAAGAAGGCAATTGAAGCCTACAAAGAGAATGTTAAGGGCAAGGATGAAAAGAGCATCACAAGGGATAATATAGAAGATTTCCTTAAGAAAGAGGCTGAAAAAGACCGACTGTCCAAGGACAATCTTGACGCAAAACTCGCTCTTTCAGGATATAAAAAGCTCTCTGAGGCACAGAAGAAGCTCTTCTTTAAGGTGCTTGGAAGAAGAGATTTCCTTGATATTTCAAAGAAAAATCTTTACAGGAATATCTTCAGTTCCTCCAAGGAAAGAAACTTTGCCAATGAGACAGGAAGATTCAGGCTTATTGATGAGTATATAGATCAGTCACTTAGAGGCAATAAGGGTGTTGTATTATCCGAGACTGCATATACTGATGCCTTTAAGTCACTTCTTTCGACTCAGGTTGATGATACTGCTGACTTCGAGTCTGCAGAGCATGTCGGAGAAGTCCTCTCCAAGGAAAAATACTATGTGATGAAGAGAGATACAGCAGTTGACTGGAAGCTCTTTATCAGAGCACTTCAGTTTGTTAACAGGGCTAGCTATGAGCTGGATATGAGAGAGGGTAATGACGAACTCTACCGCTCATCAGGTGATATTACCAGATATGGACATCTTTCGATGGATTACAGCATTCTCAGAAGGAATATCCATAACACCGGAAATCAGTTCTTTAGAGCAGGAGTTCAGCAGGGTAAGAAGCTCCTTACAAAGGATGCACTTGATGACATTAAGATTGTTGGCGGAATGAGCCTTATCCAGTTAAAGGATAACCTGAAGACAGTCACAGATATAATTGCGCCTTCATTATCACAAAAGCTTAATGATCTTGATGAGATACTCAAGGTAGACGAGGCTAAAAAGAAGAGCAGACTGGATGCAGTTCCTGACTGGCTGACAAAGGATCCGAGAAAAATAGATTACAAGAAACTTGCTATTGCTCAGGGCAAAGATATGCTGACAGGAAAGCTCTATACCAAAGAAGCATCCTTTAGCAATCAGATCAATGACCTTGTGCTTAATGCTTTTCTTGATGGCGTTAATGTAGACAAAATCGGGGGACTTATCAAAGAAAAACTCAAGGAAAAGCCGGTTCCCGGTAAGGAAGCTACGCTTGACAGTATAATTGGTGATTTCAAGGTTGAGAGCCAGTATGGCGATGTCAGAGACGAGATTGCCATGATAACCGAAAAGTATAACGAGTACAGCGGTCTTCCTAAAAAGCTTCAGAAGCAGGTTTATGACAAACTGCATGGTGATACTATCAAGCAGATTCTCAATCTGTCGGTTGCATCCTCAGTTAAGTCATTTATCGAGAGTAAGTATGCTGAGGCTACGGCCTTTGTCTTGTCAAAGATCGATGTTACCAAGGGAACAGTAGATACAGGAGACAACAACAATTCTTTTGTAAAAGAAGTAAAGTCATTCGTCATGGAAGCTGTTAAGACCAGTAAGGATGCAAAGAAATTCCTTGCTGACCTGCAGAAAGAGCCACAGAAGCTTGTGAATAAGGTTCAGGCTAAGGCAAAGGAAATCACAGGAACCATTATTGAGGAAGCCATTGGTAAGGAAGGAATTGACTATATAAAAGATAAGACTGAACTTCTGACAGGCCTTGGCAAGACAATGCTTGATAAAGTTGCATGGGTAACGGATAAAATCAACAAGTACAAGGTTTATATTGATGGTTTTGCCGATATCGCGCTTAGTATCAAAAATAAGAAGCTCATATATGAAACTGACAGCAAGGCTTCCAGCCAGGAGACCAGAAAGAAGGATCAGGAGACCTTAAAGAAGGGCGAGGAATTCGTTGATGAGAGGCAGAAGAAAGTAAGAAACAACGCTGTTGCAGAGCATAAAGATATGCAGACTCTTTCAATGAAGACAGCGGATACTATCCAGGATATGGCCATAGCTGACGATGTCATCAAGATGAGTATGGCCCTCGGCAAAGAAATCTTTGGCAAGATTGATGCAGGGGTAGCCACAAAGCTTGTAACTGAAGCTGTCAATGCCGGTATTGAATTTGCGATGTACTGCATACGCTGCGTAAAAGATTTTAAGATGATGAAGTCTTACTACACAGACACCGAGAGAGGGCAGCAGGTTGTTAACGACATCAAGAAGGGCTATGAGGAGCTTGCAGGTTCAAAGCAGGTTATGGAAGCTGAACTCATGAACAGAGACACACTTGATATCGTATGCCTCGGAAATGGCTACGAGAGCAAGGATGAGCTTATACGTGACACCGGAATGAAGATGGCTACATCTATAGCTTTCTGCGCAAGTAACTATAATCCTGTAAAGGAGACCAAGGTTATGGCTACGACTGTCATGATAGTACTTGGACTTAAGGACAAGATAGGAAAGACTGACATTGGAACAATCGCAGGTATTTTTGACAAGATGAAATCAGCTTAAAAAAGAAGAGCAGATCCCTAAAGAGAGTGGTAGTTGCTACCGCTCTCTTTGGTATGGAATATTGAATGTGCCTATTTGTTATGTATTCCTGGGAAAAAGTGGAATATTTGACATGAAAATTTGTAGTTCGTATAAATATTCAGAAAGTTTATGAAGCATCTAAGGAGGTAATGCAATGCTTGAACGTGATTATAGTTTAGATAGTAAGCAGATTAAAATGAATACTTCCAAGAATATGAATGATAGTATGGATAGCTTGAACACTATTAATATCCCAAATCCGCTTCTTGATATCCGCACTGAGAAGAAAGAAGACCAGAAGGTAAAAACTTATGAGATGCTGATAAAGGGCGTAGACCTTAAATCATATCTGGCTGACTTTAGAGATAAAGATGATTCCAAGCATTCAGAATCATACATTGATCTGAAAACAGCTCTTTCAGAGTGTGCTGATGTTGTCAGAGATATAAATGCGGGAAAATTCACCTGGACAAGTGAAAATTACAACTCCTTTAACAGACTTTATGAAGCAGTTTCTCGCTATGTAAATGATCATATGGATGCACGGTCAAAGGATGGCAAGAAGAGACTCGACAGTGCCATCAATCTGAAGCTTGCACTTTATAACATGAGCAGTGAAATTCTCTGGCAGGAAGGTGTCAAAACTGATATTGAGAAAACGAGATACGACTCAAAGGAATTAGATGCTGCCAGAGATAATGTAAAAAGACTTATAAAATACTACAGGGCTTATTGCACAAGAATCGGTAACGAAATTATTCCTACAGATGAAGAGAAACTCAGACGTAAATGGAACGTCCTTAAGAGCTGTGAGCAGGATATTCGCATTTATCTTGATTCCAAGTTTGGAAAAAAGCTTTCAACCGAGGCAGCATATCTCAAGGCAGAGTATTATTCACTTAGGAATCAGATGCTTTTGAGAGAGCTCGCAACAAGAAAGGGAGAAAAACAGGCTTTTACGAACAGCTATCTTTCAACTATTGAGGATCATGAAAAACTTCTTAAAAAAGATAAGATAGAGGATAATAAGGAAAGTCTTGTAAAACAGGAAGACGGACTTACCAAGCAGCAGGTTGCAGCTCTTTCAAAGATTGATACCTGGGTTGTCAGAAACTTCAGAAACGGCGGCTACTTTGGAATGTTTAAGTGCGACAGAACCGATATCATCGGAAGACTTTTTTCCATGGACCGCAGAAAGAGAATGTACATCTACTATCTTGTTGAGACAAAACAGAGATTAGCTCCTTCAGCTGAAGGCCTCATCTGTTCTCAGCTGGGATATGTACCTGACGTTGATGTTTTTAAGGACAGAATGATAGCTAATAAGCTTAAATTCTATTCAAGATTTTCAGGCGGTTATGTTTACTGGAACAAGCTCACTGAAGCTATTGCCATAGCAGAGCAGGCAAGTCCCGTACTTAAGGATATCAAGGACTTTTTGGACGAAGAAGCAAAGGAAGAAAAGAAGAAACTCAAGAAGGCAGGAAATATCCTTGAAATCGATGATTCTATCGATGAGAGCTTAGAAGACAGCAAGATATCAGAAGACAAGCCAATAATGCTTGAGAAAGATGAAAATCCTAATGACATAATAATCATCAAGAACAAAAAGATTAATGTTAAGAAACCTGAAAAGTATACCAAAGAGGAACTTGAGCAGGCACAGGAGGTCCTTAGAAAGCAACTTATCAGCAGTTCAGTAAAGGCAATCAGATACCTTCAGAGCAATCTGGATAAGAAGAGTAAGAAAAAGAATAAGGCACCTGTATTTAATGAAAACGCTATTCTTTTGCAGAACTATGAAGTTTCTGCAGCCAGGATTGCTGCAAACATGAGTGCAATAAATAATGCATTGGAGGCTAAGAAGGCATCAGCAGCAAAGAAGTCTAAAGATGTTAAAGACTATCTGGGAGGAATGCCAAAAGATATTAACGGAGTTGCCAATATTTTGCAGCTTGGGCTTGGAGATGTAACCAATAATGCTCTTACAAACGGCATTCCGCTTCCGAAATTTGATTTTGAAGCTCTTAAGAATGGTGATTTCAAGAATGTTATCACTAAAGGAGGAAGTCTTGATCCTTCTGCAGATCAGATTAAGAGCATGGCTGATGACTATAAGATTGGCACCACCGGACTTAAGGCTATCGGAAACCTGGTAGGAGCAATCTTCATCGCAAAGAGTACCATTGAAGACTACAGCTTTATGAACAGGTGGGATGTCACCGCAAATACAGGTGATTTTGTTGTGAGCGGTACAAAGCTTCTTCAAAACATTACCAAAATCTACGGCCTGGTATTCTCCGAAACAAGCTTCGTAAAATTTATGGCACATGATTATACAAATGCCACTGTAGGCGTAGCAGACGTTATTATAGCAATTGTTAAGGCTGCTTCTCACAGAAGAAACGCTAAGCAGAGAATCAAGGCTTCAGAAATTGCCGGAATGAAAGCTAAAAAGGATAAGTATACAGAAGGAATGCTAAGACTTAACAGAAAGCTTGGATGGAAGCAGAAGGCTGATACATTTACATCCGGAGCTACGGCAACAGCAGTCGGCGCCACATCATTACTTATTGCAACTTCAGTTATCACAGCGGCAACAGGAGGATTAGCACTTGGAATCATTGGAGCTGCAGCGTTTGGCGTAGGAATAATAAAGAGATCCATCAGCAGCCAGCTTTCAAAGGGAATGAAAATGGAACTCTTTGATAACTTCTTTAAGACTGATGATGCTGTTAAAAAAGTTAAGAGTGAGTGGAAACTTAATCATCCTGGTAAGCGGATGACCAAAGATCAGGAGGAACGTATCACTAATCAGGTAAGACGCAGAATTTCAGCGGACCTTGGTTTCTATTCACCTACACATGCCGCAAAGTCAGTAGCTGTAGAATATGCTAAATATCTCATGGACAATTCATTGGCAGGCAAAGCAAATATGAGCATGTGCAGGGCAATGATCAAGGGACTCGGACTTCAGCTTAAGTTCGACGAGGATGGCAATATTACAGTTCCTACACAGTCTGACATTGTAAAGAAACTCTGTGGCTGATGTATTTATGATCTATTAAGAAAAATATCAGAAATACTATGTTGAGTGTTTTGTGAAAACGAACTATCAAATTACCAGGGGGTAAAAAGGAGAGAATATGGATCTTAATTCATTAAAAGAAACAAGACAGGAAATTTTGGCAGAGGTTGAAAAAGAGTTTACACAGGAACTTGTTCCGGCAAAGGTTACTGAGCAGGAGGGAACAGATGTAGCTGTACTTAACGTCATTCTTGAAGACGGAATAGTTGATGGAATGGATGCAACCGGCGAGTTCTTTTTCCTTGAATCGGCAAAAGAGGATGAGATACAGTTTTTTGTTAATGTTATTACAATTGCAGAGAACATTTCAGATGAAAAGTTTGCGGAGTTGGGACTCGCAATTTCAGTCATGAACGCATATCTTCCTGTTGGAGCTTTTGCACTGGATATTACTGAAAAGAATCTTATTTATAAGCATACTTATGAGATGGGAACGGAGATTGATAAGGCTGCAATGAAAGACAATGTAGATCTTTCAATGAGCGTTGCGTTCCAGACTGCTACAGAATATGGCTACCTTCTGATAGAGGTTCTCGAAGGCGACAGAGACCCTATAAGTGTGATCAGCACATTCCTTCCGGAGGGTGAGGAATAAGGAGATAAAAATCACTTTAATATTTTGGTGAGGTGTGGTATACTGTCGGATGAAGACTCGGATTAGGAGTTTTTCGCTTGACAATGTATAAATTATCAAGTCTAAGTAGGAGGCATATATTATGAAGCATGTTAAGTCACTTGTTACAAGAAATCTTAAGGAATCAATGAAGAAGGGCGGATGCGGCGAGTGCCAGACATCATGCCAGTCTGCTTGCAAGACTTCCTGCACAGTAGGAAACCAGAGCTGCGAACAAATCAATAAATGATGTAATTGTAGAAGTCCGCACTTGCTGCGGACTTCGTGAGACAATGATACGAGTGTGAGGGGCAATCTTTGCAAAGCAAATTCAATTATTGCCCCGAAAAAGATTATTAGCAGTCGTATGACTGCTAAAATCTTTACCGGTTTGTGATATTCCGGGAATGAAATATTTGATCCCGGATACATGAGTAAGTCATGTCGGGCAGCGACTTTGTGTCGCTGCTCAATTTTGTGGTATAGGAGATTTTATGGTTCACGCTTATAAGAACAACGGCTACAACATCGTTCTTGATGTTAACAGCGGATCTGTTCATGTTGTAGATGACGTTGTTTTTGACCTTGTTAAGGTCGTAGAGGAGAAGCTTAGCGCTAAGTATGGTACAGCAGCGGCTTCGGAAGATAATAAAGGCGCAGACAATGCTGATGTGGAATTTCTTTTTAATGAAGTATTGTCAGGCACTGATTTAGCTGATAATTATTCAAAAGAGGATATTAAGGAAGGTATCGAGGAGCTCTTAGAGCTTCGAGCAGCAGAAGTTCTTTATGTGGATGATGTATATGAGAACTACGTAGAGGATTTCCAGAGCAGAGATACAGTAGTCAAGGCGCTCTGCCTTAATATAGCTCATGATTGCAATTTGAGATGTAAATATTGCTTTGCCGATGAAGGTGAGTACCACGGAAGACGAGCTCTTATGAGCGAGGAAGTGGGTAAGGCTGCTCTCGATTTCCTTGTTAAGAATTCAGGAAACAGAAGAAATCTTGAGGTAGACTTCTTTGGCGGCGAGCCTCTCATGAACTGGGAAGTAGTCAAGAAAATCGTTGAGTACGGTCGTTCAATTGAGAAAGAGGCCGGTAAGAACTTCAGATTTACAATTACTACCAACGGAACTCTTTTAACAGATGAGATCCTTGAGTATGTAAATAAGGAAATGGGAAATATCGTTCTTTCCATCGACGGACGTAAGGAAGTAAACGACTTTATGCGTCCAAGGAAAGGCGGACAGGGCTGTTATGATGACATAGTACCTAAGTTCCTGAAGGTTGCAGAGTCACGTCACCAGCTCAGATACTTCGTAAGAGGTACATTTACTCATAATAACCTCGATTTTTCTGAGGATGTTAAGCATCTCGCAGATCTTGGCTTTAAGCAGATCTCAGTTGAGCCTGTTGTTGCGAAGCCTGAAGACTGGTACGCACTTAAGGATGAGGATATTCCAAAGCTCTGCGAAGAGTATGACAAGCTTGCAAAGTTCTATTTAGAGAGACAGAAAGAGGGAAGGGGCTTTAACTTCTTCCACTTCAATATCGATCTTGAAGGCGGTCCTTGTGTTGCCAAGAGACTTTCAGGATGTGGTTCAGGATGTGAGTACCTCGGTGTTACTCCATGGGGAGACCTTTATCCATGTCATCAGTT
>JAEEGL011731931.1_pt1 | contig 30735 bp, 24 predicted proteins | sample 9134231 | NCBI WGS metagenome assembly JAEEGL01 (sample SAMN16246548, study PRJNA631951) | gut metagenome | biome: gut microbiome; feature: rumen; material: fiber-attached | host: Bos | place: Iran: Karaj | collected 2018-10 | reverse complement strand
TGGAGAAGTACCCAAGTGGCCGAAGGGGCTCCCCTGCTAAGGGAGTAGTGTCAGTGATGGCAGCCCGGGTTCAAATCCCGGCTTCTCCGCCAAGATAGAAAACCTGTGAGTATCGCACTCACAGGTTTTTTGTTTTCTCCGTACAGATCATCCCGGATTCTTTTTATCAGTTTTTATTGTCCGCAATTATCCGGACCAGGACACCTCCCGGGATTCCTTCCAGCTCCGCTGTCAGCGGCATCGTTTCCCAGTCTGCCAGGATCGGGCTGTCAGTTACGATCATTGGATGAAATCCGGAATCAGCGCTTCCTTCGTTTTCAATAAACACCTGGCAGTCATTTCCTTCACAGTCCCTGCCCCGCAGCAGATACCGGGCGGAAAGGAAGGGATCCCCGCCTTTCGGGATTTTCTGGGTGTCCACAGCGGAACCCGCAATGGAACCCCGGAACTTCGGCCCCGAAGCCTCCCCGGTAAATGGAATCATGACAATATCCCGGGTTCTGCCTTTCACCGACATCGGTTCCTCACACTGTACACGGATTTCCAGCAGCACTTGCCTGTCCATCTTCTGTTTCCTTTCTGTTGTCCGTCAGGTGGAGCTTCTTTCCACCAGTTTCACCGGAAGGACTGTCCTCACAGGAATAATCTCCCCGGCCGCCTGCCGGATAATTGCGTCAACCGCATATGCGCACATTTCCTCCACCGGCTGGTGAATAACCGTCAGGGGAATCTCGCAGGAAGAAGCAAACAGCGTGTCGTCATAGCCGACGACTTTCACATCCTCCGGAACCCGTTTCCCGTTCCTCAGGCAATAACGCACAGCCGCCGCGGCGATGGTTTCACTGCTGGTAATACCGTCCGTTTCCGGATGGCGTTCAAAAAACTCACGAACGCTGTCGTCCACATCCCCGTAACGGTATTTCTGGATCGGGATTTCCTCCCGGATGCATTCAATTCCCTGCCGGTCTGCGGCATCCTTGAATCCGCGTCCCCGGCGGTTGCCGTCCGCTTCCAGCTCCAGCGGTGCGTCAATAAACATCAGGTGCCTGCATCCTTTTTCAATCAGATGCTCTGCGGCAATCCGTCCGCCGTTATAGTTGTCAGCAATCACAGAGGGAATGGACTTGCTGGATACGCGTTCCATAATGACCACGTGCGCGTCCGGCTGGATATATTCCTCCACCCGGGGCGTCTGGTTGCACTGGATCACACCCGCAACCTTGTTGCTCATCAGCATGGAATAGCATTCCCGTTCTTTGGCCTCGTCCAGGTTGGTCACGCACAGCAGCAGCTTATATCCCCGCTGAAAGCAGATCCGCTCAATGTGTTCCACAACACCCGCAAAAAAGAACTGCTGTGCCGAGGGGACAATCAGACCGATGAAGTTGCTGGCAACTGTTTTCAGTGACCGCGCCATCTCATTGGGATAATAATCCAGGGCTTCCATCGCCTGGCGGATTTTCCGCTGCGTCTTCTCGCTGACATTGGTCCTCCCGTTCAGCATGCGGGATACCGTGGTCACCGTTATGCCGGCCAGCTGTGCCACATCCTTCAGCGTTGCCATGTCTGTTCGTCCTTTCTCCGGGGTCAGTTCATTAGTGATTCGTCAGGCAGGATTGCATCCCCTGCTTTTATTTTTCTTCATCCCCGCACCGCCACCATTTGATTCCGTTGGTCACAGCCTGGTTCCAGAATACAAAATCATGGACGCCCGGAGCGGTAAACCAGACGTGGTCATACTGCATTCCAGTCAACGTGTCGTGATACGCCTGATTGTTGGCAAACAGGAAATCATCCGTGCCGCATGCCAGGTACATCCGGGGTGTGTTTCCGTTCTTCAGGCAGTTTTTCGCCAGGGAGACCGGGTCTCCCTCACTCCCCCGGAAAGACTCGGCCGGTCCGAAAACATGGGTGTAATAGCTCATCGGTATTCCCATGATATCTGCCGTGTCCACCTTGCCATCAGCGAAATCCTCCGTAATCAGGGCTGAAGAAAAAGCCATAACGGTACCGAAGGTTTCTGCATATCTCAGGCCGTTGCGGATTGCGCCGAAGCCGCCCATGGAAAGGCCGCCGATCGCTGTATCCTCTCTCCTGTCAGACAGGTTGAACATTCCGCGGGTAACCTGCACCAGTTCTTCCCCGACCATTTTCCCGCAGTATTCTCCCGTCACCGGGTTATCCAGCCAGAAACGGTTCTCTCCGTCCGGCATGATCACTGCAACGCGGTACTGCGACGCCACCATCTCAATCCGGCTGTTGCGCAGCCAGTCATTGCGGGAACCGCTGTATCCGTGCAGCAGGTAAAGCGTCGGCCAGGGGCCTGCTTCATACTGAGGAGGACCGCCCACCGGCGGCGGATCAATCGGAAGCACAGCCGAAAAGCTGCGGAATCCCTGCATTGCCTGTGAAAAATACTCTGTCTGTATAATTGCCATATTCACTCACTCCCCGATCTCACAATGGAATGTTCCGAATGGTTCTTCCGCGTCCAGGAAAAGCACCGGAATCTCCGGCAGGAAACAGGACATCCAGTCCCCCAGGAACTTCATCCCGGGTTCTTCGCTGCGTTCATGCCCGAGCACCACAATGCCCTTGTTCATCCCCAGCTGCGAAGCGTCCCGGACGTATGCGGGCAATGTCCACTCTGTCAGATCGCCGCAGATAATCACATCCAGGTTTCTCCGGTTCATCAGCTGCATCGGCATGTACTCAACACCCAGGCCGAGGCTCCCGCCTCCCGGCAGCACGCCCACGCGTTCCACCCGCATATCCGGGTTTCCGATATACCGCATGTCAGTCATGCGGAACGTCTTTTGCAGGAAGTCCGCAAGCCCTTTCAGCGTAGTCGGGGGAATCCGGTAACAACCGTCAAAGCTGATGCCTTTCAGCACAGAACCGTCTCCGGGTTCCTGCTTCATCCGGTATTCACGCCAGCCGGTTTCCAGGTCAAAGCCGCGGAAAATACCATCCTCCCGGCACATATGCATATGATCGTGAAAGCGCCAGATCGCGATCCCGCTCCGGTCAATCAGTTCTTTCTTGGCCAGCCGGACCGGATCGTCCTCTGCCCATTCTGTCTCATCTCCGCCGGTAAACCAGGTGGGCTCATGCGTAATAATCATATCCACTCCGGCATCAATCGCCCGACGGATCACGTCCACCGTCGCCATAAAAGTGGATCCGATACAGGTTACCTCCTGGTCCGGGCTCCCCGCAATCAGCCGGTCGCACGTCCGGTTTACAGGCATCGGTGTCAGTCCTGTGCCTCCGATCACTTTCGCAATAACGTCACGTACCTTCATCGTGTTTTTATCCTTTCACTGCGCCGAGCACAACGCCCTTCACAAAGTATTTCTGGACGAACGGGAAAATAATCAGAATCGGCAGGATACCGATAACGGCCATCGCCATACGCACGGAAGTACCCGGCAGTTCCACTGTCTGTCCGCCCAGCAGTGCGGCATTGCTGCCGGACTTCAGGAACTGGATATTGTTCATAATACGGATCAGCAGGTTCTGGATGCCGTACAGTTCCGGATTGGTGATATAGTACAGGCCGTTTGTCCAGTCATTCCAGTAAGTCAGGCCGGTGAACAGCGCAACTGTCGCCAGCACGGGCACCGCCAGCGGAAGCATAATCCGGACAAAGATGGTCAGTTCCTTAGCGCCGTCGATCTTCGCAGACTCAATCAGCGCCATGGGGATACTGTTCGCGTAATAATTCCTGACCAGGAAAACATTGAATGCTGTCACCAGATAGTTTGGCAGAATCAGGGCGAAGAGCGTGTCCTTCACGCCGAAAATGCTGCTCCACATGATATAGGAGGAAACAACGCCTCCGTTAAACAGCATGGTAAAGAACACCAGGAAGCTCAGCGGTCCGTTCCATTTGAAATCTTTCCGGGACAGCGGGTATGCCAGCGTTGTTGTCAGCAGGATGCTTCCCAGTGTGCCAGCAACCGTCACCAGCAGTGTAATTCCATACGAGCGCAGGATCATCGGGCCCTGCTTCACCATATAGTAATAGCTGTCCAGGCTCATCTTTCTCGGAAAATAGGTATAGCCGTCAGACAGAAGTACCTTCTCATCCGTAAAAGACGCAATAACAATCAGGATAATGGGCAGGAGGGTGATTACCGTAAAGACGGCAAGCATAATCGTCGAGAACCGGCGGAAGCTTTTCACGTCATTATGAACTCTGACATGCTGCATTTTTCTCCCTCCCCTCAGAACAGTGCGTTCTCTTTGTCCACTTTCCGGACAAAGGCGTTTGCGCCAAGCACCAGCAGGAAGCCCACCAGAGACTGATACAGTGCCGCGGCGGCGGACATACCTACGTCATTGCGTTCCATCAGTCCGCGGTACACATAGGTATCAATCGTCTGTGTCACATCAAACAGACGGCCTGAATTGGCAGGCACCTGATAGAACAGTCCGAAATCCGAATAGAAAATCCGCCCGATCGCCATCAGGGTCAGGGTGATAATCGTCGGCTTCAGCATGGGTACAGTAATGTGGATAATCTGCTTTACCTTTGATGCTCCGTCCAGCTGTGCGGCCTCAAAAATTTCCTGGTCAATGCCTGCTATACCGGCAACATAGATGATGGAATTCGTGCCGACGAATTTCCACAGATAAACCAGGATCAGCACAAAGGGCCACGGGTCTTTGGTGGAATACCAGCTCACCGGTGCCAGTCCGAATGCCTTGTACACCGTATTGTTGATAAAGCCGTTATCCGCGTTCAGGAACGCGTAAACGATAAAGCCAACCACAACCCAGGAGAGGAGGTTGGGCAGCATTAGTGATGCCTGGAACAGTTTTACCCGCCGTTTTTTCCCCAGTTCATGAATCAGGATTGCCACAAAAATGGCAAAGATCGTTCCCAGGACAATAAACGCGGCGTTGTACAGCAGCGTATTCCGGGTCATGATCCAGGCGTCCTTTGTTCTGAACAGGAACTCAAAATTGTCCAGTCCGTTCCATTTGCTGCCGAAGATGCCCCGGATGTAGCTGTAATCCTTGAACGCAAGGAATACGCCGAACATGGGCAGGTAATTGTTAATCAGCAGATAAACCAGGCCGGGCAGGGCAATCAGCATCAGCGGAATTGTCTGGGCCGTGCTGCTCTTTTTCTTCACGCGGCGTTTGTTCACAGCAAGCGTTGTCATGGATGACCCTCCTCATTATCCGGTCAAAAGGATAAGCGGGAAAAAAAGCGGCGGAGAGGACAGACCTCTCCGCCCCGGGAAACACTTTACTTGTTCGCAGCCACCCAGGCATCCAGCTGTTCCTGCTTGGCAGCTATGATTTCCTGCATACCGGCATCATTCAGGCGCTCAATGAATTCAGGAATGTCGGCCTCCGGATCCACGCTGCCGCAGACCAGGCCGGGCAGGTACTGGCTGATCACGTTCGCCACAGCGGTATACTGGCTCTTCACGCGGCTGTTGTCAAACGTGAAGCCCATGGCGACGGAAGTCTTGGCTTCCTTGTTCTGCTTCTGTTCCCATTCAAGGGATTCAGCACTGGTGCCGCCCATCGGGTACATATTGAAGAAGTTGCCCAGTGTGCCGCAGGAGAGCTGCGCGGTATAGGGAACAGTGGCCGGATCCTGGCCTTCCGGATAATCAACGCTGCCGTCGTCATTCTTTACATAGTCGCGGCCTTCAATGCCGTAGATCAGCAGGTTCACAACATCCACATCGGTAAAGGTCAGGTCCAGGAACTTCAGGGCAGCTTCGGGCACCTTGCTGGTGGAAGCAACGCACCAGGTCAGGGCATTGATGGCAGTGGTGTCCAGGAAAGCAGAGCCGATAATCTTGGCTCCCAGCGGATATCCGCCGGACTGTGCTTCCAGGCTCTTCGCCGTATCTTCTTCGGGATAGCTATAGCTGGCGATGTAGCAGAAATAGTTGCCCGTGGATGCCAGTTCCGCAGCCGTGGAAGAAGTCGTGGCCGCATCCTTCATCACCAGGTCCTCCAGGTACCAGGTCCTGGCCAGTTCGCAGATCGCCTTGAATTCATCAGTTGCGTAGAAATCCTTCACAACCAGTTCGTCGTTCATGATTACGCCCTTGGGGGTGTAATAGTCGTCAGACAGGTAATCCGTGTTCGGTACAGTCAGCTGCAGGCCGATATTGCCGGCATTCACAGCAGCCACAGGCGTCATTTCGGGATGGGCCGCCTTCACCTGGCGGAAGATCTCGGTCAGGTCGGCCGGGCTGTTAACATTGCTGAAGTCCAGGTTCAGTTCTTCGGCGATATCCTTCCGGTAAACGATCATGGGGGTCAGCGCAATAGGCTTCATCGTGGGAATGCCGTAGATTGATCCCTTGAAACTGCAGGCCGCAAGCCAGTCTTCTCCGACTGTTTCCTTCGCTCCGGCAGCACAGGTATCAATCAGGTTGGTGATATCAAGCGCCATGTCCGTGCTGACAGCCACATTGAAGTCTCCCAGCGTCTGGAAAACGTCAATCTGGTCACCGCCCTGCAGGGAGCGGCTGACGGTGGATGAGTAATCCCAGATGGAGATCGGCTTAAGTTCAACTTCCACACCGATCTTCTCCCGGGTGATGGCGTTGATCGCTTCTTCGACGGAAGCCTTTACTTCATTCGTAGGAATGTTGTTGAAAGTCGCGTAGGCAAAGACTACTTTGTCGTAACCGTCCGCCGCGGCAAAAGAGCACATTGACAGGCTCAGCGCCAGTACAAGCGCCAGGGAAATAAGAATACGGAATGCCTTTTTCATGGTTTGACTCCTCCTCTTGTTCGGAAGTTTCCGCTTCCGGCCTATGAAGTTAACGATTCGCAGTGCCCCTTTTCCGGCAGCTGCTTTGTTGTACTGAATATAACATACAGGTCATAAAATGTCAACCGATTGACATAAAAATTTTTTTCTGGTATTCTGTCTCAGGAATGATAAAATCTGTATTGCTATGATTCAGGCAGGATACTTTCCTCTTATTATGTTCTGAACAGGCTATGCATGGATTATCCGAAAACAGTCGGTACTTTGATCGGAACAGGAGTGGCATCATTATGGATTTCAGCAAACTCACTGCTTTTCTCGACAGTGTGGAAACAGATTACGGCGTACCGGGATATGACGTCCTGATCACCCGTTTCCATGAAACAGTCTATCGCCGCATGGGCGGGCACAGTGATTATGAAGGCCGTGTCCCCATGAACGGTAACGAGTTGTATTATATTTACTCTGCCACCAAGGTCATCACAATGGTTGCTGCAATGCAGCTGATCCTGCAGGAAAAAATGAAACTGGATGATCCGGTCAGTCTGTATCTGCCGGAGTTCGCCAGGATGCAGGTGGCAGACCACTGTGATCTGCAGAAATGGCCGCCGGATATCCCTACCCTGAAAGATCCGCATCATCCGGCACAGGTTCCAATTACCCTGCGCATGCTGATGAGCATGACAGCCGGCCTGAATTATGATACTGTGGGAGAGCCCATTCTGCAGCTGAAGAAAGAAACAGGCAACCAGGCCGGCACCCGGCAGATGGTTGCTGCAATCGCGCAGATGCCCCTGCTCTTTGAGCCCGGCACCCAGTATGCCTACAGTCTTGCCCACGATGTGATGGCCGCCGTGATTGAAGTAGTATCCGGCCTTTCCTTTTCAGAATATCTGAAGAAAAATATCTTCGGGCCTCTGGAAATCAGCGACATGCATTTCCATCTGACTGACGGTCTGCGTTCACGTCTCATGGCCCAGTATGCCTGTAAACCTGATTCAGATATCATCGAACCTGTGCCCCGGGAAAACAGCTACTGCCTCTCAGACCGTTACGAAAGCGGCGGAGCAGGCCTGTGCTGCACAGTCAAGGCTTACAGTGCGGTAATGGAAGCACTGGCAAACGGAGGTGTCGGCCGGAGCGGACAGCGGATTCTGACTCCGAAAGGAATTGCCCTGCTGACTGAAAACCAGCTGAGCAAACATATGTTCCCCGCCTATCAGGCGCCATGGCGCATGGAATACGGCTACGGTCTGGGTGTTCGCACCATGATGCATCCGAAAAACCCGCTGATTCCCGTCGGTGAGTTCGGGTGGGACGGTGCGGCAGGTGCCTACGGACTGGTTGACCCGGTCCACCACATCAGCATTTTCTATGCGCAGGAAATTCTTGGAATGATGCGTGTCTATCAGGAAATTCATCCCCGCCTGCGGGATCTCGCGTACGAAGCACTCTGCCCTGTCTCGTTGTAAACCGGATTCCGGATTGGCCAAACATTCTGCGGCTTCATTCCTGTACGGGAATGAAGCCTTTTCCTTTTCAGTTTTGTCCCGGCATTTCTTTTCCTGCGTCTGTCATAAAAGACTTGACGGGAACGGGGAATCATGATTTATCATTAATGGCAGATAACACCGTTGCTGTTCAGTCATGGCCATCACACAGCGGAAAGAAGGAAAAGATGCGCATCCTGAACTTTGGTTCCCTGAACATCGATTATGTATATAACGTGGATCACTTCGTCCGTCCCGGCGAAACGCTTGCTGCCCTCTCCCGGACAGTAAAGGCCGGCGGAAAAGGTTTGAACCAGTCCGTCGCGCTGGCCAGGGCCGGCGCATCGGTCAGCCATGCCGGCTGCCTTGGGGCGGGCGGTGAGTTCCTGAAGGAACTGCTGGAAGAAAACGGCGTGAATACGGAGTTCCTGCTTCCCGTGCCGGAAATGCAGGGACATACAGTTATTCAGGTGGACCCGCAGGGGGAAAACTGCATTCTGCTTTTCGGCGGTTCAAATCGGTGCATTCCGGAAGCATATATCAGCAGCGTACTCGACCAGTTCGGCCCCGGTGACTGGCTTGTCCTGCAGAATGAGATTGACCGTCTCCCGCAGATTGTGGATCTGGCTTATCAGCGCGGAATGACCATTGTGCTGAATCCTTCCCCGTATGATGCCGGTCTGGATCAGGTGGATCTGTCCAAACTGGACTGGCTGCTGGTCAATGAGATAGAAGCCGAACAGATATCCGGCGAAAAGGATCCCGAAAAAGCATGGAATAAGCTTCATGAAAGGTATGAAAACCTGTCCCTGCTGATTACGCTTGGAAGCCATGGAAGCATTGCCTGGAAGGTTGACGGCGGAACTGTTGAATCTTTCCGGGCGGACGCCGTCAGTGTCAGGGGTGTCGATACCACTGCCGCAGGCGACACGTACACAGGTTATTTTATCACCGGCCTGACGGAAAACAGGCCCCTCCGCCTGTGCATGGAACAGGCGTCCCGTGCCGCGGCAATTGCGGTAACCCGCCCCGGTGCAGCCGAATCGATTCCTCAGAAATCCGAACTGGAATAATCCCCGAAGGCTCTGTCAGGCTTCTGTAATACAGGATGAAAGAAGGTTCTCATATGGCCCGTTCCGGTATCAACAAAAAGAAATACATGGTCTTCGACCTCGTGAAGATCCTGAAGGAGTATACAGACCGGCTGCATCCCATGAAGCAGAAGGAACTGGTGGACCGCCTGCATGACCTGGGCTATGAGACGGACCGTTCCACCGTCCGGCGGACACTGACCGATCTGGTCCTGGATGAAAGCAGCAGGGTCCGTTCCCTTGCCAACACCGTCCACGATGAGAAGGACTCAGATAATGAAACCTATTATTCCGGCCTGTATTATGACCGGGAATTCTCGGATGCGGAACTGCGTTGGCTGATCGACGGAATTCTTTACAGCCGGAATGTGCCTCATGATGCCCGGAAAGACCTGCTTGAAAAGCTGTGCAACCTGGGAAATGCCCATTTCCGGAAAAACCTGAACCTGAACAAAATCCGCCGTCTGGCAGCTGATGAGCCGGTCAATCCGGAACTGTTTGAGAACATCGACAGGATCGGCCAGGCCATAGACACCGGCCGGAAAATCACTTTGATGTATAAATATATGGGACCGGACTTTTCACTTCACGCCCGGGCAAATTCGGCGCATTTGCTGAATCCCTACGCTATGGTCATCCGTAATGGATTTTACTATCTGATCTGTAACAACGATAATCATGATACCCTGACCGTTTACCGTATTGACCGGATGACGGACGTGGAGATCATGAAGGATATGCCCGCCAGGCCTGTCCGCGAACTGAAGGGTTATCATGAAGGATGGAACCTGCAGGAATTCATGGAGCACAATGCCAACATGGCCTTCGGGGACCCCATTCTCATCAGTTTCATCTCCACGGAAAAAGGAATCCCGATTATTATCGATGCCTTCGGCAAAGGGGTTTCCTTTCAGGCAAGAAAAGACGGACAGTACAACTGTACCGTCCGTGTTCCCGCCTTTGATATGAAGCTGTTTGCCATGCAGCATACCGAATTCATTCAGGTCACAGCTCCCTGTGAACTGGTTGATGAAATCCGGAATGATTTGTCTGCCGCGCTGGAAAAATACAGCCGGGATTCCTGATTAAGCCGCATCAGTATCCCCTGTTCCTGTCAACCAGGTGCGCGGGTTTTTCCCCGGCACAGTAGCGGTCCAGATCTGCCAGGAACAGTTCCACAATCCTGTTCACAGTATGGGCAAGTGTCATATTTCCCGCCGTATGCGGTGTGATTGTCAGGTTGGGCAGTTCCCACACCGGATCATCCTTTGCGGGCGGCTCCTGCTCAAACACATCCAGACCGGCATGCAGCCGGCCTTTTTTCAGTTCACTGACCAGTGCTGCCTGATCAATCACAGAGCCCCGGCCTACATTGATGATGACCGCGCCGTCCGGCAGCAGGGCAAGCTGCCGCTCACCGACCATGTGAAAAGCTTCCTTTGTACCCGGCAGCGAAATCAGCAGCACGTCTGTTTCACGCAGAACCGTTTCCCAGTCAGCTCCGGTCAGGATCCTGTCGAAAAGATTCCCCGGATTCTTTCCGCTTCGGTTCACACCAATGAGGCACGCCGGTGAAAATGCTTTCAGCCGTACAGCGGTCTCCTGTCCGATGTCCCCCGTACCCAGCAGGGTGATGCGGCTGCCGTGGATGGAGCGCACAGTCAGGTCCCGTTTCCATTCCCTGGCTCCCACGATCTTCCTGTATTCCGGGTCACGGCGCAGAATGCCAAGCAGCAGCATGACCGTGTGTTCCGCAATCGTGACGCCGTAAGCACCTGAGGAATTGCTCAGCATCGCATCCGGATTGGCAAACAATCCCGGTTTCAGGAACTGATCCACTCCGGCATAGGGCGTGCAGATCCATTTCAGGGCAGTCGAAGTTGCTGCCGTATCCGGAAGATGTCCGAAAACAACCTCCGCCTCCCGCAGAAAAGCAGGATCCTCCGCAGGCGCATCTGTAAACCGGATCTCAAAGCCGTTTTTTTCTGCCGCCGTACGAATCTGCTCCCGGTGTGCTTCTGTCAGTTCCTTTATGGCAACTGCCATTTTTCTCTGCACTGTTCTGTCTCCTGTCTTTATGAGATTTTTCCTGTCATTCCGGATAGCTGAAACGTTTGTTTTCTGTCAGTTCGTCCCGGTATTTCCGGATATAGTATTTCGCCATATTCAGGTTCTGCTCTGACCAGTTCCCGCACTCTTCCGGCCGGGCCCCGGGGATTTCTCCCTCGAACCCCAGAATAAAGTCACACATTTCCGTGATCAGGGGATAAACATCCTCCGGTTTCTGCGCACCGAATACTATCAGGTAGAACCCGGTCCGGCACCCCATCGGTCCGAAATAGACGATTTCATCCTTCCGTTCGCTGTTGCGCAGGAAGGTAGCTCCCAAATGTTCAATCGTATGGATCGCAGGCGTATCCATCACCGGTTCCCGGTTCGGTGCGGTAATCCGCAGGTCGAATGTCGTCACCGTGCACTGCTCCTTCTGATCCATCCGCGACAGATACAGGCCCGGCAGCAGATTCAGATGGTTTACCTTGAAGCTCGCTATCTTTTGCATAATCACACACCCCGTCTTTTCTCCGCCGCGTCCGGTGTTCCGCCGCGGCGACGTATATTTCTCTGCGGTCCGGTGAATTCCCTGCTTTTCCCGTACCCGGAAGTCATTATCAGCCAAACAGCATTTCCCCGAAGTACTCCGGGCGGTGAAAGTCAGGAGTGGGTGTATTCACGGCATTCCAGGCAAGATAGTGCGGATGGGCCGTCTTGTCGCCGCACTTGTACAGATTGGCCCGCAGAATTCCGGCACATTCAAACGCCGGATAGTACTTCCGCAGAAAACTGACCGGAATCCTGTATTCCGCCTCCCAGCCGTCCGCTGTCCGCCCGGTCCTGATCCGGAAGGTCTCCCGCAGATCCGAAGGCAGGGCATTCTCGCGGTGATGCCGGTCGGGGCCGAAACCCAGATGCAGGCATCCGTTCGGATTGATCTCAAAGTTCAGGTACCGGTCCTCGCCGTCCGGCATGAAAAAGAATTCCAGGCAGCTGTCCTCATGCACAGGTGCCGGCGGATCTGTATATTCCGCCCGGATATCCGCTTCTTTCGCGCTCAGATGCACATACAGGTTCTGTCCGTCATGGCAGATGCCGGCTTTTGCCCGGATTCCGCAATCCGGTTCCCACAGGATCTGATCCATATGCAGTTCCGGAATCCCTGTCTGTCCCGGGGTTTTGTCTTTTCTTGCGATGGTATACCGTCTGTCCACGTTTTCGGCCTCCGTATGTGTTTTGCTGAAAAGAAAGAGGAGAGCACCTGTCTCTCCTCTTTCCGGTTTTCTCTTGCTGATCTGACCGGATCAGATCTTATTTCCCCATGGACATAAACTGCTTGGTCAGCCAGGCCGCGCTCTCTGCCGGCAGATTCTTTGTCAGCACAGTGAAGCAGTTCATGATGCCGGTCATCAGGGAAGTCTGCAGCTGGGTAAACGCACTGGTATCAGAGGAATCCATCAGCTTTTCAACCGGGATCACAGTGATTCCGTCTCCCTCAAAAGCAGAGACAAGTTCTCCGCCCTTGCCGGCGGTACCGCTGATCGTAAGCAGTGCCTGTTCTTCTTCTCCGTAGAACACATCCATGGTGAAGTTCTTCCGTTCGCCTTCGGCGGCTTCAACGGTCATATGAATCTTCACATTCGTGTCCTTGGATTTGATATTGCTTACCAGGTCCATATTGCCCGCGGCATCGGTGGTGGCGACAGTTTCAGAGGAAGCGTCTTCGGAAGTTACAATCGTCTTCACATCAGAAGATCCGTCTTCCTTTTCATTCACCGTGATGTCCATGTTCATTTTGTCTGTCTGCGCATTGACATGTGCTTTGTTCAGCTTGTCCACAGTGCCGAAACCAACGTATACTTTTTCTTCCTTGGCAGGCGTTTCCTCGGTGGCAGCTGTTGCCTTGAGCATTTCAACCACAGTATATTCGCACTGGTCCGCGTCTGTATAGATCGCAATCTTCATTTCAGGCTTTTCTTCTTCCGCCTGGTTCTTCAGCTTTTCGAGCGCTTTGTCGATTTCAGCGTTCAGGTCCATTTGCTCGCCGAAAGCCTTGATGATCGGCTGGAAGGACTCCTTGGCCAGCAGATCCTTTACACTGGTCAGGACCAGCTCCATCAGCTCGGTGTAGGTCATGTCCACAGGAGTCTTGCCGGTGAAGGTCATATCATCCACAACAAACTCGCCGGTTTCAGTCTCTCCCTTTTTCGCTTCAAAGGCTTTCGTCAGAGCTTCTTCAAACTCTTTGCTGTCCTTTTTGATCTGTTCCTTATCCACGTTCTGCAGCTGTTCCATGGTGGCCTGCATATCAACGTTGGAAGCATTCTGGGCAGAAGCCGCTGTCATCTGTTCCATGGTTTCCTTGGAAACATTGATCGCCAGTCCGCTGAGCATGGAGCTGACCAGGGTGATGCCGTCTTCCGCGGCTTTCACACCGAGCGTGATCACGGTATCTTCACCCGCGAACAGTCCCAGTTCAAAAGCATCGTTATTCACGACGCCCTTCAGGGTCAGGACATCCAGGATGTCCGCGATGGCTTTCAGGCCTGTTGCTGTTTCCTCCGGAATGGCATTGTCTCCGGCAACGGCCTTCACCAGCACATCTGTGTTCAGGCTGACCTTCGCTTCCAGGGACGCAGGTCCTTCAAGGCCCGCGGCTGTTCCGCCGACGCATGCAAACGTCATCACAACAATCAGGATCAGGCTAAGCATTTTCTTCATGTTCGTTTCCCCCCGTAAGATAATTAAATTAATAATTTATTACTTGCTTGCTTTGGTGATTTCCTCACCGTGGTACCGGTAGATCCTCATCAGCAGTGCGCCGTCATCGTTGGACGTACCCAAGATGCGAATCGGGAAATCATACCGGTTGGTAAAAATCAGGTTCAGTTCAGGGTTGCCGACAGCAGCGTCACAATGGATCGGCAGGTAGGACGCGCCGCTTCCACCGTGCGGACGGCGGTGATTGATCTCAATGCCCGGCAGCTGAACCAGCACGTTGTACAGTGTGCTGGATACCTGGCAGGTGCCTCCGCCGTAACCCAGGGCCGATGTGCCGGCAGTCAGCACGCCGGCTTTCTTGTATCCCTTGCCTTTGTTGTAGGGTCCCATCAGCTTGTTGGCGTTAAACTGTTCGCCGGGCTGGAGCACTACAGAAACATAACCGCATCCGGTCTTGATGTTATGAATCCGATTAAGATTCGTTTCTGTCTGGACCATTTTGTAATAGCTGGTATAGGCGCCGATCGGGCTGTCCGGATACAGTTCTTCGTCCGTCGGTGCCACCGGAATCAGGTCTGTCAGCTCGTTGGGATCAATGTATCCGTAAGAACGCCAGTAGTTGACCATCGCCCAACCCTTGTAGAACTTCCAGATGCTCAGCTCCGTACCGGGCTTCAGGATGACCCAGTTGTTGCCGTCATCTTCCTCGCCTTTGGAAGGCGTCATGCTCTTCCGAACATGGCAGACCTTGGCGGTCTTGGCAATGTAGGAGTGCTTCTGTGCATTGAAAGGCGGTGTGTTGACCGGGTCCAGGTTTACAATATCGCTCTTCTGGATGTATTCCCGCCGCACATAGCCAATGATGTTATCCATGCGGACCACCAGCCACTTCAGGCCGACGGACAGGATGTCCACTTTTCTTCCGGCTGCGGCCCAGCTTTTTGTTTTTTTCATTTCCGCTTTGTCGGACCACTTCTCAGCCCAGATGCACTTGCCGTAATCTTTCCGGATGATTCCGGTATACAGCGCAGGAGAATTCTGGTTGAAATCTGCCTTGGTTTTTTCCTGATATGTTTCACCTTCGACAACAATATCAGTGTCATCCTCGGCTTCTTTTTCTTCTTCTTCCATTTCCCTCAGTTCTTCATCTGTAAACTGAACATCATCATCTTCTTCGGCAATGGCAAAAGAAGTCATACCCGTCAGCAGGCACAGTCCAAGCAGAATACATAAAATGCGCTTCATTAGCACATCCTCCTTCATCGTATACGAAATCATTATCCCTTTTTTTCGTATACATGTCAACCGCGCCGCTTCAGGGAGCAATTGAACTCTGTACCTTAAACGATTATCATTCCCCCTTCGTTCCCGTATGGTCTGCAGATCAGGATTCAGGCTTATGTTTTCCTTCATCCTGGCCATATTATATTCTCCCCTGTATGCGGAATAAATGACGCATCCGATGAAATGAACCCCTGTATTTTTCTCTCATCAGAGAAAAAGCCCTTCACTTCCTTTTCCCTCCTTCCTCCTGAACTTCACTTGTTCAGACGTTGCATTGCTCTCATAAGTTCCCAAATTAATGATCAAATTCGGCCCATGATATAATCGCATTCGGCGCAGCCGAATATTTTCACATTGAACGGTTCGACCGTTCAATATTTCACATTCACCCGCTGGCGGGCGAATATTTCACTGATTTTGTAACTGTTTTATCTGTTACAAAATCTTGTGTTCCCCTTTCCTTATAAATACATTTTATGGTATAATAGACTGTCAAGAATCAGGCTTTCTTTTTGCCACAAAGGAGTGAACCCATGGCATCCCAAACCTATAATGCCGGGAATATTCAGGTGCTGGAAGGTCTCGAAGCCGTCCGTATGCGTCCCGGCATGTATATCGGTACCACTTCTTCCCGCGGTCTTCACCATCTGTTATGGGAAATCGTAGACAACGCCATTGACGAAGCCTCCAACGGCTTTGCGTCAGAAGTTTCCGTCACCCTGCATAAAGACGGTTCTGCCAGCGTCTATGACAACGGACGCGGTATGCCGGTTGATGACCATCCCACCATGCACAAACCCGGTGTGGAAGTCATCTTCACCGTCCTCCATGCGGGCGGCAAATTCAACAGTGAAAACTATGACTATTCAGGCGGCCTGCACGGCGTCGGCGCTTCCGTCGTCAACGCCCTCAGCAAGTGGCTCAGCGTGGATGTCTTCCTCAACTGGACCCATTACCGCATGTCCTTCACCAGTACAATGGATCCGGCCACCGGTAAAATCCATGCCGGCAAGCCCGACGGTCCCCTGGAAATCCTGGGCAATACCCGGAAAAAGGGCACGCTGGTTCGCTTCCTCCCGGATGATGAAATATTCGAGGACGTTCGTTTCAACACCGAAACTGTCTCCCGCCGCCTGCAGGAGCTTGCCTACCTGAACCGCGGCCTCCGCATCACCTTCACGGATGAACGGATTGCTGACGCAGAAAACCGTACCCGTGTTTTCTGCTATGACGGCGGCATTTCCGATTATGTCCTCTACCTGAACGCCGGCAAGAATGCCCTGCAGGAGGACGTCATCTATCTGGAAGGAAAGCGCGATACGATCATCTGCCGTGCTGCCATTCAGTACACGGACGGCTTCACGGAAAGCCTTTTCTCTTATGTCAACAACATCAACACCCCGGAAGGCGGCACCCATGAGGCCGGTTTCAAAACGGCCTTCACCAAGTGCTTCAACGATTATGCCCGCCGGGTCGGCCTGCTGAAGGAAAAAGACAACAATCTCGCCGGAGAAGACTTCCGGGAGGGGCTCACCTGTGTCCTGACCACCATGGTCAAGAATCCCCAGTTTGAAGGCCAGACAAAGGGTCGCCTGGGCAACAGTGAAGTACGTCCCGCGGTGGAAGCCATCGTGACCCAGCAGCTGCTCGACTGGCTGGACAACCTGAAGAATCAGGAAGTCGCATCCGCCATCGTGGCCAAAGCTATCCGTGCCAACCAGGCGCGTGAAGCAGCCCGCAAAACCCGTGACAACATCCGCAAGGCAAGCCAGCTTGAAGCCGCGCCGCTGGTCGGCAAGCTTTCCAGCTGTACCGGGCGCCACTGGGAAGACAACGAACTCTTTATTGTGGAGGGTGATTCCGCAGGCGGCAGTGCCAAGCAAGGCCGGGACCGCCGTTTCCAGGCTATCCTTCCCCTGCGCGGAAAACCGCTGAATGTAGAGAAAAAGCATCTGGACCAGGTGCTCGCCAATGAGGAATTCCGTTCCCTGATTACTGCCCTGGGCACCGGTATTGATGAAGGCTTTACCCTCGACAACCTCAAATACGGCAAAGTCATCATCCTCTCCGATGCTGACCAGGACGGTGCCCACATCCGTGCAATCCTCCTGACCTTCTTCTTCCGCTATATGAAGGATCTGATCACCGGCGGCCACGTATATATCGGCATGCCGCCGCTCTATAAGGTCCAGAAGGGGCAGAAGGTCATCTATGCCTATGATGACAAGGAGCTTGCCAAAGCCACCCGCTCTGTGGGCAAGGGGTACACGCTGCAGCGGTACAAGGGACTCGGCGAGATGAACCCGGAACAGCTCTGGGAAACCACCATGGACCCGTCCCAGCGCAAGCTTATGCGTGTGGGAATTGAAGATGCCGCACTGGCAGACCGCCTGACAACCGTCCTGATGGGTGACAAAGTTGAACCGCGCCGTGACTATATCAGCGAGCACGCGGACTTCAACCGGGAAGACCACTTTGACGCTGAACTGGACGGCCACAGCGTACAGGAAGGAGGTCAGTAAGCCATGGCGAAGCGTAAAGAACCTGAAAAGCCGATTGCGAAAGACGATCCTTCCCGCATTCTGGATATCAACATGGAGGACGTCATGCACAACAGCATGATGCCCTATGCGGAGCACGTCATCCTGGAACGTGCCCTTCCCCGCGTGGAAGACGGCCTCAAGCCTGTCCAGCGCCGTATTCTCTATACAATGATGGAGCTGGGCACCACACCGGACAAGCCCCACCGCAAGTGCGCCCGCATTGTCGGTGACTGCCTTGGTAAATACCATCCCCATGGAGACTCTTCCGTATACGGTGCCCTGGTTCACATGGCACAGGATTTTGCCATGCGCTGCCCCATGGTGGACGGCCACGGCAATTTCGGTTCCATTGACGGAGACGGCGCCGCTGCCATGCGTTATACCGAAGCCCGGATGACGCCTCTGGCGATGGAAATGCTGCGGGATATCGAAAAGGATACAGTGCCTTTCCGGCTGAATTTCGACGATACCCTGAAAGAGCCGGATATGCTTCCTGCCCGCTTCCCCAACCTGCTGGTCAACGGTGCCAACGGCATCGCTGTGGGTCTGGCTACCAACATTCCCACCCATAACCTGGGAGAGGCGGTCCGGGCTGTCATCGCCCAGATGGAGGATCCGGACATCTCCCTGGATGACCTGATGAAAATCCTTCCCGGCCCGGACTTCCCCACCGGCGGCGTTCTCCTGAACAATGAAGAAATCCGCCGCGGATATGAAACCGGCAAAGGAAAGCTCACCCTGCGTGCACGGGTAAACATTGAAGACGGTACTTCCGGAAGAAAGCTGCTTGTTATCACAGAAATCCCGTACCAGATCAACAAGGCAGCCATGCTGGAAAAGATCCATAAACTCAGCGAGGATAAAAAGGTCGCGCTCGGCGGCATCTATGATATCCGTGATGAGAGTGACCGCACTGGCATGCGCGCTGTCATTGAGCTCAAGCGCGATGTGGACCCGCTGCGGGTTCTGGCTTATCTCTATAAGTATTCCGATCTGCAGGTCACTTTCGGTGTGAACATGGTCGCCATCGTCGGCGGCAAGCCGAAACTCCTGGGCCTCAAGGAACTGATTGCCAGCTATATTGAATACCAGAAGCAGGTCGTTACCCGCCGTACGGAATACGAGCTGAAACAGGCCAAAGCCCGTGCTCATGTACTGGAAGGCCTGATGATTGCCCTGGATAACCTGGACGAAGTCATCGCCCTGATCCGGGCAAGCAAAAGCCCGAAGGAAGCCCGCATTGGCCTGATGGATCGTTTCGGCCTCACTGAAATCCAGGCCCAGGCAATTCTGGATATGCGTCTGCAGCGCCTGACCAATCTGGAAGTGGAAGCGCTCCGGAAGGAATACGCGGACGTTCTGAAACTGATCTCCCGGCTTGAAGGAATCCTGAAGAGCGGCAAAAAGCTGAACGAAGTCATCCGGAAAGAAATGGAAGCCATTGCCGAAGAGTTCGCCAATGAGCGCCGCACCACGCTGGAGATGCCGGAAGATGCGCCGGTTGAACTGCCGGATAACGCGCCGGTTCCCGAGGACGCTGTCATCGTCTTTACCGAAGGCGGTTATCTCAAACGCGTCTCTCCCGCTCTGCTCAAACGCACACCGCTGCCGTCAATGGAAGAAAACCCGGCGGAATGTGCCCGTTGGCTGCTTCCGACAACCACGGCGGAGAATCTGTATATCTTCACTGATTTTGGTAACTGCTACCCAATCCGGGTCGGAACCATCACAGAATGCAAACCGAAGGACCGCGGCCAGCTGCTCTCCGGTGTCCTCATGGGCATTGAGGAAAATGAACAGCCCCTGCTTATGCTCACCTGCGACCCGGCAAAGATCAAAGACCTGCCCGACTTCCTGTTCATCACGAAGAACGGCATGATCAAGCGTACTGCCGCGGTGGATTATGATGTCCGCAGCAGGAAGTATCCTGCCCTCTCCCTGAAGAAGGGGGATCACCTGCTTTCAGTGCTTCCCGCTGCAGGCGAAGGAGATCTTCTGCTGATTTCCCGCGGTGGAATGAGCATCCGCTTCCCCCTGGCCTCCGTGCCGGTTCAGGGACGGATTGCCACCGGTGTCAAAGCCATGGGAATTGAAAGCGGTGATGAAGTCTTCTGCGCCAGCCAGCTGGAGGAGACAGATGAAATCATCCTCTTCTCTGAACGCGGCTGGGCCAAACGGATTACCCAGGTGGACTTTGAACCCCAGAACCGTGCAGGCAAGGGTGTCCGCTGCTTCTACTTCAACAAGAACGGATCCAATGGTAAAGTGATTGCCGGCTTCTGCCGGATCAACCGGGATATCCCCTGTGATCTGCTGATCCGCCAGGCCCGCAGCCCCATGAGCAGGCTTTCCCGGGATGACATCCTGCTCCAGAACCGTGCCGGAAAGGGCATGCCCTACGTCATGGCCATCCTCGACGATATCGTCACCGGCATATCCCCCGTCCCGGCTGTCATTCCGAATGAAGGATCAACTGAAAGCGAAGAATAAAACAATACATAATTATGAATTATGAATTGTGAATTATGAATTTGGAGGGATTTATTTATGGCAAGACAGAATTTCGGCGGCTTCGGAGGAGGCGCCAACATGCAGCAGCTCATGCGTCAGGCTCAGAAAATGCAGCAGCAGATGCAGGAAGCCCAGGAACGCCTGGAAGAAGCTGAATACGAAGCAGCATCCGGCGGCGGCATGGTCTCCGTCAAAGTCAGCGGCAAACGTGAGCTCACCGCGATCACCATTGATCCCCAGGTTGTGGATCCGGACGATATCGAAATGCTCCAGGATCTGATCATGGCAGCAGTCAACGAAGCGCTCCGCAAGGGTGAAGAAGCCCGTGAAGCAACCATGAGCCGTATGGCACCGGGAATGGGCGGTCTGTTCTGAGATGAGCAATCAGTTTGAACCCATTGCGGCCATGGCCATGGAACTGGCCAAGCTGCCCGGCATCGGACCGAAGACTGCTCAGCGGCTGGCTTATCATCTGGCCTCCCAGCCGCAGGAAAATGTCCGTGCCCTTTCCGTCGCCCTCTGGGAAGGCCGCAAGGCAATTCGCTTTTGTGAAACCTGCGGCAACTATGCCACAGGTGACGCCTGCCCTGTCTGCGCAGACCCCGCCCGTCATAACGGCCAGATCTGTGTTGTCAGGGATCCGCGCGATGTAGCTGCGCTGGAACGGATGCATGAGTATCACGGCCTCTACCATGTGCTCCACGGCACCCTTTCTCCCATGGAAGGTATTGGCCCGGATGATATCCATATCCGGGAGCTTCTGGCACGTCTTGGAACTGAGGAAGTCAACGAGGTCATCCTCGCCACCAATCCCGACGTGGAAGGCGAAGCTACCGCAACCTACATTGCGCGCCTGCTGAAGCCCATGAATATCAAATGCACCCGTATTGCCCACGGTGTTCCTGTCGGCGGCGATCTGGAGTATACCGATGAGATCACGCTCTTCAAAGCCCTCGAAGGCCGCCGGGACATGTGAAAGGAATTCATAATTCATAATAAAAATATACTTATTGCATAAACAATATGCATTATGTGTTTTGTGTCATGAATTGGTCATATTCCTTTTTCAGACATCTACGCTTCAGACATTCTATAATTATGAATTGTGAATTATTGCGGAGTCATCCGCGCTTCAGCGCGGCGAATGACTCCCACGTTACAGCCGTCAAAGGTCTGAAAGAACTTTGGTAACGGCGATCACGAAATTATGAACTACGAATTATTAACCCCCCTTCTCCTGGTCCTTTGCCTGTTGCTCCTGATTATTCTTTTGGTCAGGCAGACTTCCCTGAGCCATAAGCAGGAGCAGGACAAACTGACACAGGAGCATGGCCTTGTTAACCTGGGAAACCGTCTGCTCGACGAACTGGATAATCAGCACGACGAAGCAGCCAAATCCCTGTATGAGGCCAATCAGTCCCTGATGACCACCCTCACCCAGATGGGTCAGGGCCAGTCCACGCTGCTTGAGAGCATGCAGCGTCAGGTCCTTTTGTCCACACGGAATCAGGAGGAAAAGATCAACGATCTGCGTCTGGAAAACGAGCGGCAGCTTACCGAGATGCGCAAAACCGTGGATGACCGGCTGTCTGAAAGCCTCGATAAGAAGCTGGATCAGTCTTTTGCCCAGGTCAGCGAGCGGCTTGAATCCGTCTATAAAGGGCTGGGCGAAATGCACACACTGGCCTCAGGCGTCGGTGATCTCAAAAAAGTCCTAACCAACGTCAAAACCCGTGGCATCTGGGGAGAAATGCAGCTTGGAAACCTGATCCACCAGACGCTTGCACCCGGTCAGTACGAAGAAAACGTTGCAGTTGTCCCTGGTTCTTCCGAGCGGGTGGAATTCGCCGTCTGCCTTCCGGACCGGAGCGGCAATACGGTTTACCTCCCTGTGGACAGTAAATTCCCTCAGGAAGACTATATCCGGCTGTCTGACGCAGCGCGGGACGGCGATGCCGCCGGTGCTGAAGCTGCCCGTAAAGCGCTGGTTCAGCGCCTGAAGAGCGAAGCAAAGAAGATCTCGGAGAAATATATTTCCCCGCCTTACACCACCGATTTTGCTATCATGTTTCTCCCTGTGGAAGGGCTCTATTCTGAGGCGCTTCAGTCCCCGGAACTGGTGGAATCGCTGCAGCGGGATTACCGGGTTGTTGTTGCCGGTCCCGGAACTTTTTCCGCCATGCTCAACGCCCTGCAGATGGGATTCCGTACCCTTGCAATTGAGAAGCGTTCCGGCGAAGTCTGGCTCCTGCTGGGTGAAATCAAAAAAGATTTTACCCGCTTTGCGGAGATGCTGGAGAATACCCGCCACAGGCTGGACCAGGCCGGCGAATCCATCGATTCTGCAGTAACGCGTTCCCGCTCCATCCAGCGCAAGCTCTCTTCGCTTGAAACGGATCCGGCTCTTGACACTCCGGATGAAACGCATACAATTAGTAATGATTGATTTTTCACGTGAATCCGAGGGAGCTCCCTTGAGAATATAAGGAGGATAAACTTATGATTTTCGGATGGATCATCAAGATCGCACTGTGGGCACTGGCAGGCTTTGCGGCCAGCAAGATCATGAAAGGCAGGCCGGACGGACTGCTCAGCAACATCCTTCTGGGTCTCGTCGGCGGTGTTGTCGGTAACCTGCTGTTCAGCCTGATCGGACTGGATTCCATCAACGGCGTTGGCAATATCATCGTCAGCGTGATCGGTGCCTGCGCGGTGCTGTTCGTTGTGAAAAAGTTTGCCAAATAAATCATACTGATAGTCAAAACCCGCTGCGGTCTTATCGCAGCGGGTTTTGTTCATTACAGATTATTCATTATGCCCGAAGAGATCCAAGGATGGCGCTGCCGTGCGCGGTGTGCGAGGCGGGAATTCCGCCCGCGGTGCGCGCGCGTCTCCTTACGTAAAGCTCCATTTCTTAGTTAGCAGATGCGCAACCACCTGTTATGCCCGAAGGGGTTCAAGGGGGCGATCGGAAAGCCCCCTTTTCTCAGTCATCCGCTCTGAACGCGTAAATTGTCGTGGTGTCGTACTTCTCACCGGGACGCAGGATCGTCGTGCCGGGGAAATTGGAATGGTTCGGATCATCCGGGCAATGCTGGGTTTCCAGGCAGAAGCCGGAGAAATGGCCGTAATCTGCGCCGTCCTTGCCGCCCTTCACATCCAGTGTGCAGGCAGTGTAAAGCTGAATGGCAGGCTGGTCAGTCAGCACTTCCATATAGCGGCCGGTTTCTTCATGCCAGGCACTGGCAGCGGCTCCCATGGCTTCTCCCTTGCGGAGAACGAAGTTGTGATCGTATCCGCCGGCGGGAATCATCTGGGGGCAGCTTTCATAAACTTCCAGTCCTTCGCCAATCAGCAGTCCATCGCGCAGGTCCAGCGGGGTTCCAACCACAGGCATATAGTCTCCTGTCGGGATCAGTCCGCTGTCGACCTTCGTGATCACATCCGCGTCGATGGAAATCTCGTGGTCCTTCACGGTGCCGTGCTTGTGGCCGCCCAGGTTGAAATAGGTATGGTTGGTCAGGTTGCACAGGGTGGGTTTGTCGGTTGTGGCCTCGTACCGGATGATCAGGTCGCACATATCATTCCAGGTATAGGTAACAGTCACATCCAGGTTGCCGGGATAGTTTTCCTCTCCGTCCGGGGAAACCCGGTGGAAGGATACAGAATCCTCATGCTCGCCCTCTTTGGCTGTGCCGGTCCAGAAATGGGCAGCAAATCCCACATTGCCGCCATGAAGATGGTTTACACCGTGATCGTTCAGCGCCACCTGGTATTCCTGTCCGTCAATGGAGAACTTTCCGGCGCCGATCCGGTTGCCGTAACGGCCGACAGTATCACCAAAGCAGCCGTGCGGTCCGAGATAACGATCCAGGGAATCAAAGCCCAGCGCCACGTCATCCATGTTTCCGCCCGCATCAGGAACGATGATGGATACGCAGATTGCGCCCCACTCCATAACCGTCACAGACGCTCCCATGGCGTTGGTCATTGTGAACTTATGGACATCCTTGCCCTTCGGGGACTTGCCCCATACTTCAGTCTTGATTGACATTTTCCATACCTCCAATTGTCATCCTGAGCGTAGCGAAGCGGAGTCGAAGGATCTCCCCGCCCGCAGGCGACAGTTTTACATTTTCTCATCAACAAGCTTCTTCAGCTCATTCATGAACGTTCCCACATCTGTAAACTTCCGGTACACAGCGGCGAACCGCACATATGCCACGTCATTCAGTTCCTTCAGTTCAGACATGACCATGTCGCCGATCTTCTCGGAACTGATTTCACCGTCCATGGAAGCATATGCCTTCTGCTCAACCCGCGTTACGATCTCATCGATCTGCTGCATGCTCACCGGCAGTTTGTCGCAGGCATGCAGAATGCCCGCCTTAATCTTCTGGCTGTCGAAGCCTTCACGGCGTCCGTCGCGTTTTACAACAAACAGCGGGCTGAGTTCGACCTTTTCATAGGTTGTAAATCTTCTGCCGCAGTTCGTGCATTCCCTTCTGCGCCGGATGCTGTTTCCGTCATCCGTAGGCCGGGAATCAATAACTTTGCTGTCCAGGCAGCTGCAATACTGGCACTTCATTTGCAATTCCTCCAAATGTCGTTATGAATTAATCCAGTGTCGCCAGGTCCTTATAGAGTTCCTTGTTTGCCTTGTACAGTTCTGTAAACACTTTGTATACCTTGGCATACTTCGGCACATTCTCCGCGATCGGTTCCTGGGCGGGGTTCACTTTGATCATCGCCCTGCAGGCTTCCTGTACGCTGCCGTACAGTCCGGCGCCTACACCGGCCAGAATTGCAACACCCAGTGCCGGGCCTTCAGTATTGACTGTGGTGGCCACGGGGCAGTTCATCACATCAGCCAGCATCTGCCGCCACAGCGGGCTCTTTCCGCCGCCGCCGCAGGCCAGCATTGTTTCCGGTGCAACGCCCATACCGGCCAGCACACCCAGGCAGTCATTCAGGCTGTAGGTCACGCCTTCCATAACGGCCCGCAGCAGGTCGCGCCGCTGATGCATCGCGCTCAGTCCAAAGAAGATGCCCCGGCAGTCGCTGTCCAGATGCGGAGTCCGCTCGCCCATCAGATACGGTGCGTAAATCAGCTTGTTCGCGCCGATCGGGCTCTGGGCTGCTTCCTGGTTCGTCAGTTCATAGGTGTCCACGCCCATGGCTTCCGCTGTAATCTTTTCCGCGCCGCAGAAGTTGTCACGGAACCATTTCAGGCTCAGGCCGGCTGCCTGGGTCACGCCCATCACATGCCATGCTCCGGGCACAGCGCAGCAGAAGGTATGCACACGGCCCTTGGGGTCAATAGCCAGTTTGTCCGTATGGGCAAACACCACGCCGCTCGTGCCGATGGTGGTAAAGGCTTTTCCGTCTTCCACAACGCCGGTACCCACAGCCGCGGCCGCGTTATCTCCGGCGCCGCCGACCACCAGTGTATCCTCGCTCAGTCCGGTCAGTTCCGCGGCTTTTGCGGAAATATGGCCGGTCACTTCACAGCTCTCATATACTTTCGCCAGCATGCTCTTGTCGATGTCCAGAATTCCAAGCAGTTCATCGCTCCAGCAGCGGTTCGGCACATCCAGCATCTGCATACCGCTGGCATCAGACACCTCTGTGGCAAAGTCACCCGTCAGCATAAACCGTACGTAATCCTTGGGCAGCAGCACATGCTTGCATTTCGCGTAGTTTTCAGGCTCGTGATTCCGCACCCAGATCAGCTTGGACAGGGTAAATCCGGGCAGTGCAGGATTGGCTGTAATCCGGATCAGATTGTCGTAGCCGACCTTTTCAGTAATCTCTTCGCATTCCTTGGCGGTCCGCTGATCGCACCAGATGATGGAAGGACGGATCACTTCGTCTTTCTCGTCCAGCATTACCAGTCCGTGCATCTGTCCGCTGATGCCCAGGGAGACCACGTCTTCCTTCTTCACGCCGCTCTTGCCCAGCACTGTACGGATCGTGCTGACCGCTGCGTTATACCAGTCCTTGGGATCCTGTTCCGCCCAGCCGTTCTGCGGCTGGTACATAGGATATTCCACAGTTGCGGAACAGATACCCTTGCCGTTCTGATCAAACAATACTGTCTTTGTGCCGGATGTTCCCAGGTCGATCCCAAGCAGGTATTTCATATGCACTTTCCTCTCTATCCACAAAATATAGTGGTTGTTCACTGAAAACTATTATATGATTGTGGTTTTCCCCTGTCAAGCTGTTCGTACATATTAAAACCCGTATGAAAAGGGGCCGGCAGTTGCCGGCCCCAGTCCTGGTTTGTCTTAATCGAAGCAGTCACCAACGTGGTTGATAACGATCTCCACACCCAGCGGAGTATCATATTCATCAATGTACTCAACCGGTGTGCCCGGAGTCTTCGGCTTCTTGCCGCCGCCATGCTCAGGACGTTTCCACAGCGTATTCGTGAACGTTGTCGTATTGCCGTCAACCTTCACATCCGTCAGGTCGTATCCGAGCACGTTCTGCTCCGTCCAGGTGTACGTAACAGGTTTCCCGTTCACTCTGGTCGGCAGATCGTTGATGGTAGCCTGCCAGTTGTTCTGCTCGTTCAGCACAACGGTCATTCCGTTGCTCAGCGTCATCACAATGCTGGCCGGCCGCTGCCTCAGTGCGTTGTTCCTGTCTTCCCAGACTTTCTTTACAGATACGCTGGTCAGTTCAGGCTTGTAGTTGTTCCGGATATTGAATCCGTGGATCTCCGTCTCATACCATTCAACCGGATCTTCCGTAACGGTGTAGACGATCTTTTCCTTCTCTTCTGTCAGTCTCGGCAGTCCGGTGAATACCGTCTTCCAGCCGTTTTCTTCGTTCAGTTTCGCATGCGCGACTTCAACGCCGTCCGCATACAGTCTGACGGTCACGGACTTCGGCCGGTTGCCGTCCTGGTTGTCATTGTCATTCCAGGTCTTGATGACCGGAATGTCCTTCGGACTGTCATCGGGAGTGAAGGGATCCCACGGATCAATATCAAACTCCTTCTCCAGAATCAGTTTGCCGATCTCATAGGTGTTCGTGATCACATAGCCGGTGGAGGCATTGCCGGTGATCTTCGCCGCATAGCCGTCCGGAATCTCAGTTTCAGCAACTGTATACCGGATTTCCTTCTGTTCTGCGGCTCGTCCGCTCGGATTGGCGTTCTTGGGCAGTTTCTCCCAGCTGTAGCTCCAGTTGTTCGCGCTGCTCAGCATGACCGGTGCGCCTGCCGCCTGTTCATCGGCGTACAGCTGCACGAAGATGCTCGCCGGCCGCTTCCCGGCCTTGTCATCATTGTCGTCCCACGCCTTGCGGACATTGACCGTTGTCTCGTCCGATTTATGTGTATTCGTCAGCGTGGTCAGCGTACCGTTCGTGCTGTTGTCGGTCAGCGTATAGAAGGGCGATTCTGTGATTTCCTTCCATGTGTACTTGATCGGCTTGCCTTGTTTCATCTTCGCCAGTTCAGCAATCTGGCCGATCCAGTTGCCGTCCTCGTTCAGCGTGATGAACCGGTCGGTGCTTTCTCCGTCAGCCAGCAGTTCAACTGTCACTGCCAGCGGACGCAGGCCGTCACGGTTCTCTTCGTCGTTCCAGACCTTCTTGACGGTCGCGGAAGTCAGCTCAGATTCATTCTTGACGGGTGTTGTCATGATACCCATGCTGAGATCCGGTGTAAAGATGATTTCAGGCGCTTCCACTGTGCCAAGGAATACGTCACCGGCAGACAGGCTGGTCAGGATCGTGGTCCGTTCCTCGCCTTCCCAGGTGGTCGTATGTCCGGCCTTGACAGTGAATGTGATCGGATCAATTGCCTTGTAGCCTTCCGGCTTCTTGGTTTCTGTCAGCACATAGGTGCCGTCATCCAGTCCACTGAAGGTGAAGATCTCACCGTCATCACCGCTTGTCACGCACTTGATCAGCTTCAGGCCGTTGCCCGCAAGTTTCTTCTCAAGCTTGAACTCAGCGCCGGCCAGCGGTTCATTGGTTTCGTCAACCTTATTCACCACTGTCTTGTAGGTGAAGGTGATGACGGAGTCTTTCTCGGTCTGCTCGCTGGATTTGCCTTCCTGGCTGGTCTTCGGGTTGTTGCTGTATTCGAGCCAGCCGGTGTTTACATTGCCCTGTGCGCCGAACGCGGCCTTTTCATTCAGGATGGCTGTGAAGAACACTTCAACCTTGGCCAGGTTCAGGCTCTCATCCTTAATCCGTTCTTCGCCGTTGTCCCAGTTCATCGTCAGCGCGAAGCTGTGCTTGTCACTGGTCAGCTTGTAATCCTTCTCGGAAACTTCCTTGCCGTTCAGGTATACAGCGCTGATTCCGTTGAAGTCCAGGCTTTCTTCCATCTCATCATGGAATGTAATGAAGTAGTACCTGTAATCCGTCACGTTATCCGCCAGTGTGGCAGTCAGTTTGTACGGTACAGCGTCATCGATGTCATAGTCCGCGCTGTCCTGCCATCCGCTGGTCGTGCCGTCGGTGTCGTTCGTATCCTGGATCTTCTTCTCGAACTTCGGTTTCTCGGTCGGCTTGTCCTCGATCAGGATTTCCTCACCCTTCGACAGCGTTCTCTCACCGTGGGTGATCGTGCCGTCTTTATGTACCGTGAAGGTGGTGTCGGCCGTCAGGTTGTAGTCAATCGGCGCGAACACTTCATGCAGGGTGTAGGTCTTCTCCGCTTCGAGGTTCTCGATTTCGGTCGGTTCCTTACCGGAGGTGAACTTGAAGACCGTGTTGCCTTCTTCATCCAGGACGCTGATCTCTGCGCCTTCCAGCGGCTTATGGTCAGCATCGGTAATGTCGGTCTTCCTGACCTTCGCGACAATGTTGATGAAGCTGATGTTCAGCTGGTCTTCAGGCGCGGTTGCCTCAATGCAGCCCTCCTGGTCATCCACAAGTGTCACATCGATGGTCTTGACGGCGCCGTCGTAAATGACGGTCTTGTCCGTCTTATTCACTTCGCGGATCGTGTAGGTGTAGTTCCTTTCGGTGACGATCTCACCGCCGACCAGCATATCTTCCTCAGTATAGGTGATCGGATCGAACGTGACCTTTCCTTCCGCGTCGCAGGCTTTCTGCTGCAGCATATTGCCTGCTTCATCCTGCAGTTCGAACCAGAACTCGCCTTCCTTCAGCTGCCGTCCGACCAGTTCCTTGTTCGCGAAGAACTGGATCTGTCCCTTGGATTCGTACGGGTTGCTGATAACGATCTTGCCGGCGTTCGTGATGTCTTCAATGAACAGGGAGCCTGCTCCGTCATCCGATACAACGATCGTGAACTGCTTGGACTCCGTGTTGTAGCCGATGCCCTTCTGGCTGCCTTCGGTTTCCGTGATGGTGAACTTGAAGGTGCCGTACTTGTTGAAGGTGATATCATCGAACGTTACGGTCTGGTGATCCTTTGTCGCGTACTGTTTGGTTACCTCAGGCAGTACCGCGCCGTCCGGATTGTTTTCATCCGCAGCCAGGACGAATTCGAACTTATCGTTCTCGCCCCACTTACGGCCGGAAAGGATCTTGGTTACCTCAAGCGGCTGCTTCGTGGGTTTCACAGAGTACGTATTCGTCAGGGTGGTGGTAATCGTATCTTCCTTGGCTGTTCCGGTCAGTTCATAGCCGGCAGGCAGATCCTTTTCACTCCAGGTGTATACAATTTCCGTTCCGTCTTCTGTGAACTTCGGCAGGTTTATGATGGTAGCGGTCCAATTGTTCGTTTCTGTCAGGGTTACTACCTTTTCAGTATCCGCACCGTCAGCAATCAGTGCCACCGTCAGGCTGTCAGGCAGCTTTTTGATCTGCTTTTCAGTGAGATCCCAGACCTTCTTCACGGAAACATCTGTTGTTATCAGCGTATTCGTGATGCGGTTGCCTTCGATCACCTTTTCGAAGCCGGGGATTTCCGCTTCATCAATCGTATACTCAATTTCGGTCTTTCCGTCAGCCCTGTGCTTCGGCAGGTCTTTGGAGGTGAAGCTCCAGTCGTTGTTCTCGCCAGCTTTGACAGTCAGCGTATCAACGGTGGTTTCACCGTCCTTGATGTACACTGTGATGCTTTCCGGCAGCAGCTCGTCGTTGCCCTTCAGGTTCCAGGCTTTCTGGCCGCTGACAGTCGTCATCTCCGGAATGTATGTGTTCTTGATGTCATTACCGGTGACTACCTTGCTGAAGCCTTCCGGTACTTCCTCGTCCACCGTATAGGTGATCTCGGTCGTGCCGTCTTCACGGTACTTCGGCAGATCCCTGGATGTGAAGGTCCACTTGTTATCCTCGCCGGCCGTTACCGTCAG
>JAEEGL013686674.1_pt1 | contig 30737 bp, 24 predicted proteins | sample 9134231 | NCBI WGS metagenome assembly JAEEGL01 (sample SAMN16246548, study PRJNA631951) | gut metagenome | biome: gut microbiome; feature: rumen; material: fiber-attached | host: Bos | place: Iran: Karaj | collected 2018-10 | reverse complement strand
CGCGAGATCATGGACTTGCTCTATTCCATCAGTCAGGCCGGCATCACGGTCCTCATGTCCACGCATAATATCAACTGGCCGGAGTTATACCCGGGCCGTAAATGGCTCTTTGAGAATGGCGAAATCCATCAATGAGATACAGGACGAAGTAATCGAGGAATTTGAGTTTCTCGAGGACTGGACCGAACGCTATCAACTTCTCGTGGACTACGCGAAGGAGTTAAAGAATAATCCCCTTCCGGAGGCCGATAAGAACGACCGCAATAAGATTGACGGTTGCCAGTCCATCGTGTGGTTCACTTGCGAACTCAAAGACGGTAAGTTGATGATGAAAGGGGATGCAGACGCCCTTTTAGTGAGAGGTATTGTCGCTCTCTTGCTGCATGTGCTGAATGACCACACGCCGGAGGAAATCATCAAGGCCGACCTCTATTTCATCGAACGAATAGGGTTGCGCGAGCACCTCAGTCCCGTGCGCAGTAACGGCGTTGCCGCGATGCTCAAGCAGATAAAACTATACGCGCTCGCGTATCAAACGAAATAAAGCCTCTGCGATCCGTTCGTCGGATTCTTCATCGCAGATTGTTACATCGAGAATATGATGAGCCTGGCTGTAGAAAGGCTCCCGTGCTTCCAGTTGCGGCGCGATGAACGCCAGCAGTTCTTCTTCCGTGCGCCCTTGTAACACCGGACGATCACTCAGATCCGTCAGACTCAGGCGCTTGGCCAGGTGTTCGGGTTTCCAACGGATATAGATACTCGTGCCTAACTCGCGCAGACACTCCATGTTATCTTCCCAACACGGATAGCCGCCGCCCGTCGCATAGATGATATGCTCGAACGGGATCTGGTCTGCGAGGTCTTCGACCACATATTTCTCTTTCTTGCGAAACTCTTCCAACCCGAATTGGCGGATATATTCCGCCGTCGTGTAGCCGTGGATCTGCTCGAAGGCATCGTCCAAATCTACAAAACGCCAACCGAGTTTATCGGCCAGCAAACGACCGGCAGTAGTCTTGCCGGCGCCCATATAACCTACCAAATAGATCGGAAGTTCCATCAGTATTCCCAGTTATCATTGTCTTTCCACACGATCCGGCCGTTCTCGATGGTCGCTAAGGGAAAGATAGACGGGGTAGGAGACTGCGGTGTGGCAATCAGTTTCCACTCCTTATTATATATGCGCGCGCAGGAAGAACATTGCGGCGCGCAGGCCGTGAGAACGACCAGAATAGAGTCCGCTCCCCTGTATACCTCCAACTGCGTACTGTCCGTCAGCGCGACGCGCTCATACGCTCCGTCTTGATATACTACCTGCGGATTCCCGCCTACTTGAAACAAATCGGCGAGGATCGAAAGTCCTATTGCAAGAATCAGACTTTTCATTGAATCAATGCTACCGCGTAGGCAGCTATACCTTCTTCACGACCGACAAATCCCAAGTGCTCGGTAGTCGTCGCTTTGAGGCTTACTTGATTAGGTTGTACCCCCATCACTTCAGCCAGACAAGCCTGCATGGCGTCGATATAGGGATTCAGTTTCGGGGCCTGCGCGCAGATCGTGATGTCGCAGTTGCCTAACTCATACCCCGCTTCGCGGAGCATATCCATCACGCGGCGAAGAAGAATCTTTGAGTCGATGCCCTCATATTCATTGCCTTTGGTGTCCGGGAAATGATAACCGATATCCCGCATCGCCGCGGCGCCTAAGAGCGCATCGCATAGCGCGTGAATGACCACATCGGCATCGGAATGACCAAGCAAGCCGCGCTCGCATGGCACCTCAATTCCCCCTAACCACAATTTGCGGTCAGGGGAGAACTGATGGACATCATATCCAAAACCGATACGCATGGATATTATTTTTTCTTTCTGTTATCTACAAGATCCTTGATGCCTGCAAGGTCGAAGCCCAGCGTGAAACGCATCGTCTGATCCAGCGGGTTGGTCGAAGCCAAACCTACGCAGTAGGATACATCGAGCGCTACAATCGAGAGGTGGAAACCCGCACCGAAGGTGATATAATTACGGTTGCCTTTGTAGAAGTTCTCGTAGCTGTAACCTGCACGGGCAAAGAACTGCTTGTTGTAGCTATACTCGATACCTGCGCCCCAACGAACCTCGTTGAACTCTTCACGCGCACCGCCCGGAGCGTCCGCGAAGGACATGAACCAGCCGCGAGCCGAAGAGATATTCGAATAAGCGCCTTCGCTCATCTTCCAGGTCTCCATGTTCGATGGATCAATCGGATTACCGTCGTTATCCCAAAGATCTTGGTTAGCTGCCGTCTCTTTGGTCGTTTTGCGAGAATAACGGCTGGGAACCAGCATCTTGTTGGTCTCGAGAGAGAAGGTCAGGAAGTTATACTTGTCGCACGGCAACTCATAGCTGATACCGAGGTTCATGCTGGCCGGGATGAAGTTACTGCGGTCGTCTGCATAAGCCATCTTACCGCCTAAGTTCTTCAGACTGAAACCTAAGTTGAAATGACTCGTACCCATCGGCAACTCAATCGGCTGACGATAGTACAGCGCGATGTCTGCGGCAGCGGTTACGGCAGGATGCAGGTCAATCGAACTGCTCTGTGCGTTCACGCCGTTGTTGAGGTCTGAGTAGAGCACGCGGATAGCGACAGACATCGAGACATACTCATGCAACTTACGGAAATAACTCAAGTCCAGCGACCACTCGTTCGGGCGTACATTCTGAATCACCTCTCCGGCGGGATCTGTCAAAGCTACATCACCCATCGAGAAATAGGTGAAGCTCGCACCGATACCGCCACCGAGGTCACCGAAATTATAAAAACCTGCGAGATATGCGAGGTCGATGTCACCTACCAGTTTACGCAACCACGGCGTGTAGTTAGCGGTGATACCACCCTTCGAGTACATGTACGCATACTTGGCAGGGTTCCAGTACTGCGCGTTAAAATCTGCTTCTGTAGCTACACCGACATCACCTTGTCCTGCGGAACGAGCGTCCGGAGCAATAGACAACGAGGGCATTGCTGTGATCAGCGGGTTCATTGTTTGGTCTGCTGCAGCTTCTTGGGCACTCATCGTCATGGCGCATACCAAGGCTGCGATTGTAAGAAATACTTTTTTCATTTGTGTTATGTTGTTGTTTTGTTAATTTTCTATCTATTCCGGATGGTCCGGAGAAGGTTTATTCAGCGATTTGCTTCATAGGCTATTCGTTCATTCTTTAATTCTTTAACTCTTTAATTCTTTATCTCGTTACAATAATTTTTCCGGAGGAAGCGCTGTATCCGCTGCTTGCGGATTTGATACGAACGCTATATACATATACGCCGGCATTCAATCCCATATCGGCCAGGTTGATGACCACGCGATCCGGATTCTGCTGGGTATGACTCCAAATCATTTGTCCGCTCGTGTTATATAGATAGACTTCCGTCTGCAGCAACTCGTCCGGTTGGTCGTAGTTCACCACCAGGTTGAGTATGCCGGTCGATTGAACCGGGTTGGGGTAGGTGGTGATGGAGTAGATAGACGGATCCAAACCGGCCTCTACGATGAAGTTCAACACCTGCGTCGTACTGTTGTTCAGCAGGTCCCATGCGCGGAACATCAGGCTGTGCGGACCGTTCGGAAGGGCCTCCATCAAGTAACTTACCTGTCCGGCCTGATAACTGTTGTTTACCGCCGTGAAATACTCATTGAGCGTATAGGTCTTCTTGGCCTCGTCGTCGATGATGAGCATCAGGTCATGCCCGATACCTGCGCCCGCGGTGTTGATACCGTTCTCGTCATACAAGTCGGCAAAGAACCGCGGTGTCTCGTAGGTCTTGTCGCCATCCTTAAAGAGCGGCGTATTCAGATAGATATGCATCTGCGGGCCTACGGTGTCTTGTACCAGATAGGAACCCGTTCCGCCGATAGTGAAGTTCTCGAAATGGCCCACCGCCTCGATGGGCGCTACCTCTTCTTCCGTACGCGCATAATAGACGATACGCCCGTTGCCGTAGTTATAGCGGATATCTTTGGGTACCATGAAGGTGTACTCAAACCGCCCGTCTTTCACGGCTGTAGAACCGGAGAAAAGCATATTCGGATAGTCTTTGTAACTCACCACTTTGGGGTCTCCGCCGGCATTGTCGTTGTCGCGCGTCGGGATCTCCTGAATCTTATCATACACCGCGATATCCACCGCGCCGTTGAAATCCTCTACGACCTGCATATCCTCGTCCACAACACTTCCCTCGACGCGCTGCACACTCAAGGCATTGAGCGTGTCGATCTTCGTATCGGTAATGATCTGATAGTCCGTCGGGTAGTTCAGGCGGATAGCGGGATCGCCTAACAGCACATACGGCAAGCGGTTCATCTCGCTCTTCGCCGCCCGCACATTCTTACCGGCTGCAATCGCCTCGCCGAGCGTAGCGTCGTAATGGAACGGCGTCTCGTGCTTGAACAGAGCGGCGCATACTGCGCGGTTGATCTCGTTGTTCTGCGCCGCATAGACGGTACGCGTAGCGGCTAAGATGCCTACTGCGCCGCCGTTCGGATTCAGCACGCAGGCTTCGGCTGCACAACGGCGACCGGAGTCAAACTGCGCAAAGTTACAGGTTGCGAACAACCAGAAACCGAGGTTCGTATTGCGCATGTTCTCGATATCTTTGAGATTCAGAATCGACTCATTGGTGATGGCGTTATAGCCGCCGTGACCGGAGTAGTCGAAGAAGAGTACACCGCTCTTGAGCAGGTTCTCCACGCGGTTCTTGGCCAACGGATAACTCTCGCCGTTCGCGTTCACCTCTTGCGGATAACCGTCGAGGAAAATCTTATGAATGATGAAGTCCGGATTGGCGAGACGGATCATCTCGGCGCTTATCTCCGAGGTCTCCGTGTGCGTGCCGCCTTCTCCGTCGTCCGCCAGATACATCAACTGGGTCTTCCATTTGCCTGCCTGCTCATTGTTCATGTAGCGGATGAGTTTGTCCACTACCTCGCGGGCTTCTGTGAGGTTGTTGATCGGCAGACGACCTACGCCGATCTCCATCATACCGGTGTTATCGTTCTCGCCTTCATTATCATCGAGAAAACCGAAATAGTCGTCGGTCGCATAGCCGCTCACTTCATTCACGGAGTTCTTCGCTTCATAGGTCAGCAAGAGCGAAGTACCCGAGTTGGGCAATAACTTACGGTTGTCGAAGGTACCGTGACCCATCAGTAACAACCACCGCGGCTTGGCGATACCGTTGCCGTCGGCGCGGTCGTACAGCATCTTCATCAACCAGCGGTAAGCCGTGGCGTCCGGGGTACCCGAAGAAAACTCATTATATACCTGTTTATCGGTCACCACCGACCAAGTGATACCTTGTTTCTGTTCGTGCGCTTTCGCCAAGTCCGTCGATACCGCTTCGTAGCCCTCCGGACAGATAATGACATAGTCGATATTCTTCAGCGCATGCAGGTTCTGGTTCGCTACCGCCCCTACAATCTGCGCGCTAACCCACGAGCTTCCTTGCGGGTTGACGGCTACATATTCACGCACGCCGCTTGCCTGCGAACCGGTCCAAAGGAGCGTGTCGTTCTCCATCGTCGTCGGCATTCGGCGTATATGCGCCAAATCCGTGATATCCCATATCTGTGTAGATGCGCTTGCATCACTCAGATGGAAGCGTACCGGATCATTCGTGCGGTAATTGCTGTTCGTGCGTACGGGCAACCAACTGCCGCGCATCTTCAGCTCCGTCGGAGTGGTCATCTCGATATAGTTCAACCAACCCAGCGCACCCGCCGTGCTGTTGGCAAACGTCAGTTGTACCTGCTGCTTCTCCGCAGCCGTGGTGGCAGACATGCTCAGCGAACCTACGCACGCAAAGGTGTAGAAATCCGGGTAAGGTTTGATAGAGATCGATCCGGTCGTGCCGTTGAAGTTGCAGCGGAAGGTGGAGTTGATCTTTGAATAACCGGCTACATCGATATATGCGCGGCTTGACTCGCCTTCGATTGCATTCGGGGTAGAGAAAGAGAAGGTGCGCTTCTGGTTCGCATTGAACTGCTCTCCGTAGAACTCGCGTCCTCCGCCGGCCACACCGCTGCGGTCAATCAGGTTCAACGAGTCTTTCTCATGTACCTGGTAAGCCGGGTATTGGTATATATCGGTGGCTTTGCCTTCTATCGCTTCTGCCGTTGTCGGCGCCAGCATCTCACCGACATTATCGGTCAGCATATAGTAGCCGTAGTCGGAGTAGGGATTGCGGGTATGCGTGAAGCGCGTGCCGTTATACGACCAACTGATAGGACCTTGTACCCAGAAGAGCACATAGTCGGCGCCTACATATACCGGCACTTGCGGAAGATCGTCTATCTTGGTTTTCGTGAAGTCCTGTGCTAACATCGCGCCGCCGTAGCCGTATACGCGCAATTGCGTAGGCTCGATACCCGCACTGCGTAATTGACTGAACGTCATACGACATACGCCGCTCTCGCTCACGCGCATCTTCACCCAGTGCCCGTTCGCCAAAACTGACTCATCGGTGTACGAGTGAATACCCGCCATCAGCGGAAGGCTCATCGCCACGAAAAGTACTATAGATAGAATCTTTCTCATTTGATTTTGCAGTATAATTTCTCTTCCCCGTCGATCTCTACACGGATGATTTCTTCTTTGCTTACAGTCCTCGGCGCTTGTTTCTTTTGAATGTAAATCAAGTCTCCCTGCCGAATGGTCATCACTTTGCTTGCTCTTGCAATCGCCTCTTCCGGACTCAGTACATAGTCTGAATACTGATTGCTGATTACTGACGGCTCCACAAACTCTCCAATCGCTAGCGAGTAGTCGAATGCCAAGGCTTCTGTCCAAGGCCGACCGGCTTTCTGTGCTTCGCGCGCCAAGTCCAGCGCGATGAAGTCTGCTCCGGGAGCTACGGCGTCGTAGTAACGACTGGCGAACTTAGGAGCGATCTCTTTTCCCAAACGGCTCACGCGCAAGATCATGCATTCTGTCACTCCCAATTCCTTCGTCCATTCCGGCATGAATAGCGGCTTGCGACCGTTCAGCAGACAGGAGTCGCCCTTGAGTACCATCTCGCTTTCTTCTCCTCGATATATAAAGCCGATTATCTTCATTCGCAAAAATCGGGCGCAAATTTACGATTTTTTTTGCATATATGCAAATAAAAATGCAAATTGGACACTTTTTCTTAATATTTTGCTTACTTAGCGCGTATAAACAGCTGCACGGGCGTACCCTCGAAGTCCCACCACTCGCGCAGCTTATTCTCGAGGAACCGCCGATACGGCTCTTTGACATACTGCGGCAAGTTCGCGAAGAACACAAAGGTCGGGATCTGCGTGTTCGGCAACTGTGTGCAGTACTTGATCTTGATGTACTTGCCCTTCCATGCGGGTGGGGGATAGTTCTCTATCAGCGGCAGGAACTTGTCGTTCAGTTGCGCCGTCGGGATCTTCTTGTACTTGTTCTCGTACACATGAATAGCCGTCTCAACGACCTTGAAGATTCGCTGTTTGGTCACGGCACTCGTGAAGATAATCGGGAAGTCTGTAAACGGCGCCAATCGCTCGCGAATGGCACTTTCGAATGCTTTTATATCCTGATTCGTCTTGCTTTCTATCAAATCCCACTTGTTAACGCAGACCACCAAACCCTTCTTATTTTTCTGGATCAGCGAGTAGATATTGAGGTCTTGCGCCTCGATACCGCGCGTCGCGTCGATCATCAGGATACACACATCCGAATTCTCAATCGCACGGATGGAGCGTACTACAGAGTAGTACTCCAAGTCCTCCGTCACTTTCGCTTTCTTGCGGATACCGGCGGTATCGACCAAGTAGAAATCTTTGCCGAACTTGTTGTAGCGCGTGTAGATGCTGTCGCGCGTCGTGCCGGCGATATCGGTCACGATCGTGCGCTCCTCGCCGATAAACGCGTTGAGGATACTTGACTTGCCGGCATTCGGACGACCAACAATCGCAAAGCGCGGTAACTCCTCCAAGTCCTCGTCGCTGTTGTCTTCCTTGCGGAAACGACCCACCACTTCATCCAGCAGATCGCCTGTTCCCAAGCCGTTCTCTGCGGACACAATAAACGGTTCTCCTAAGCCCAGTTTGTAAAACTCCGCCGCGCCGTATTGGTTCTCGAAGGTATCGACCTTGTTGACCGCCAGGATGGTCGGTTTCTTGGCCTGACGAAGCAGGTGGGCCACTTCGGTGTCGAACTGCGTCACACCTTCGTTGATATCCACCACGAGCAGCACTACATCCGCTTCGCGGATAGCGAGGTCCACTTGGCGGTTGATCTCGGATTCGAAGGTGTCGTCGCTGTTGACCACCCATCCTCCGGTATCGATCACCGAGAACTCGCGCCCACACCATTCGGCTTTGCCGTACTGCCGGTCACGCGTCGTACCTGCCGTATTATTCACTATCGCCCTCCGTGTTCCCGTCAGGCGGTTAAATAACGTGGATTTGCCTACATTAGGCCTTCCAACTATCGCTACGATATTACCCACAGCAGCCTCCTTTCTTGCAGTCTTTGTTGCAATCCACGCAGGAGTCCTGGCCGCAGTGCCCGTGGCAACCGCCGCATCCCCGCGGGTTGCGTATCGCCTTGAGTTCGCCTTCCGTCACATCGCGGATATCGAGTATCTTACCCGTGAAATGCAGGTCCTCGCCGGCGTACGGATGGTTGAGGTCGATAGTCACGGTCGTGTCCGTGATCTCGCACACCTGCGCCTTGACGATCTGTCCGTCGATAGTGTTCATCGGCACGATCGCACCGACATACACGCGCTCCTCGTCGAACTCGCCGTCGCCGTTGAAGAACATTTTCTTCGGCAACTCCTGCAAGCCTTCTTGGAAATACTCGCCGTAGGCGTCCGCAGCGGCCAGCACGAAGTCGAAAGGGTCGCCGACCTCTTTGCCTGCCATCTGTGCCTCAAAGGCAGGGAGCATCATCCCTTCGCCCTGACACCACACTAACGGAGCCTCTTCGGTTGCTTGCTCCATCAATTCTTCTTTCCCACCTTCGCCCTTGATATACAAGGCGTATGTGGCTTTCACTACTTTTAAGTTCTCTATCATATGTATTCTATTTTGTTTACCACCAGTTTACGCGCCCATTCGTCGATTGATTACTGTTCTTATCGTATTTAAGATCGCTAAGTATCGACGCATTCACACCGATATGGAAGGTGTAACTCTTGTACGGCCCGATCGGGTTGATGCTCGCCGACATGTTCCAGCAGTGCAGGTCACGGCTGATGTTGACAACACAACTCGACACGGTCTTGTGGTCGAAGTCGTAACTCATCGACGCACTCACCTTCCAGCCCTTGCCCAGACCCAGCGTGCCGCTCAAGCTCAGGTTGTTGGTGAACACCATCTTGTAGTACATTTTCTCGTAGTCGAATGTACTTCCGGCGGAGTAGGCCAGCGAGTAGTTGAGCGTGATACTCCACGGCAGTTCTGTCCACACATAGCCGTCGTCCACTTTCTCGTCTTTCTTGCCGTTCAGCTTGCCGTTCTTGTTGGATCCGTCGCCGTTATGCTCGAGGTCCGACAGGTCGGCGTCGCCGCCGGAACTGTCCGAACCGCTGCTCTCGGAGCGCTTGCCTTGCCGTTTCTCGATTGCCTCTTTCCATTTCTTGATGGTCTGGTTGCTTATCGTGTAGTTAAAACTCCATCTTAGACCGCTCCAGTGCGGGAATCGGCCGTTATGCCAGTACTGTTTGTTCGTTCTCACGGGCGTGCCCGAGGCGTTCAGTTGGTACATATACGGATCGAGCGCCGTGGAGAGGTTGAGGCTGTAGTTGTTCAGCTTCGGGAATTTCAGACGCAGGTTGACCTGGAACAGGCTCCAGTTCATGGAGTCCGCGGCGAAGTTATATCCTCCGTCGATGCTGAAGTTATCTATCAGACTCACCACTTTGAACGGTTTCTCGCCCGTGGTATCTTCGCGATTGACGACCTTCATCTCCAAGTTGTTCGACACGCCGAAACTCATCGTCGCGGATGTCCCTCTCGCCGCATTGCCGTACATCCCGTTCGGGAAACGCGAATAGACTTGCTCGACGTAGGTCGTGTCGCCGTTCTTGACCACCGGTTGGTTATATCGCCCGTAGTAGCCCCAGCCCGGCGTACTGAAATCCGGATGGTAACTCATGCTCACATGCGGCGTGATGATATGGCGGAATTTCTCAACCTTGCTATGCGGGAACAACTTCTTGAGCGGCGTGTAGAATCCGTATATCTTCGTACTCATCGACACACCCACATTGAAGTCGAACACGTTATAGAATCCGGTCGTGGTATCCATCTGCAGCTTGTTCTCCGCCTCGTTCCAGTTGCGGTCCACGCGCTGGAAATACATGCGGTCCGTCATACTGATGTTCGGCGTGATACTCAGGTATTTGAAGAGCATGAAGCTCGCGTTAATCGGTAAGGTATGCCGCATACCTGTTTGCCAGTCTTTGAAGAAATTGGAGTGCGGCAGATAACTCTCCTTCATGTTATTGGCAGCGATACGGGCATCCATCGAGTAACTCATCTTGATCTTCTCGTACCATTTCTCCTTGCCTGCGCCCACTTTACCTTTGCGCTTGAGCGTCGCCTGGCGCCATTCTTTGAACGGATAGACGCTACTCATGTTGACGTTTAACTGCGGCGCGGTAAGCGATATCGTCGAGTCTCGCGTGCGTTGCGTCAAGCTGGCTGTCATGCTCAGACTCCAGGGACTATCCGGAAAACGCTGTGTGTAGCTGACTGTACTGCTCTTGGTGTTCTCGGCCATCAGAGTGGGGTTGTAATAGCTGTTGATATTACTGCGGTTGTAACCGCTCGTCGAGAAGTTCACGCTTGCCGAGAACGTGGAGTAGGGATTGAACTTCGCGTCCTGCGAGTGGGTCCATTGAATCTGGAAGTTACGGTTGGCCTGGTAGTCCGGCAAACCCAACTCACTCGTCACGTCGTTGCGGTAACTGATGTTCAGGTTGCCTGAGAAATGATACCGCCATATATACTTCATGTTTCCGCGGATGGCCCATGTACCGCGCGTGTAGATGTCGCCCACCACCTCGAGATCCAGGTAGTCGCAGATCGCGAAGTAGTATCCGAGGCCGTTGACATATAATCCGCGGCGGTAGTCATCACCGAAGTTCGGCATGATCAGACCGCTGGAGTAGGTGTTCGTGAAGGGGAAGAAGCCGAACGGGATAGCCAGAGGCAGCGGCACATCGCCCACTACCATGTATGCCGGTCCGGTCGCGATATAATGACCGGGCTTCACTTTCGCCTTCGTCATCTTCAGGTAGAAATGCGGGTGCTCGTGGTCATCGCAGGTCGTGTATTGACCACCGGCCATCATCATCTCGTTATTGCTCAGTTTCTTGGTCTTGTCGGAGATGATATATCCCTCGCCCTGTTCCGTCACGGCATGGCGGATATAACCTTTCTGGGTCTTGATGTTATACGTGATTTCGTTGGTCTCGTATCGGTCTTTGCCGTCATCGAAGATTGGTTTGCCGACCCATTCGTAGTTCAGACTGTCATACACACCCCGCGCATAAATCTGACTGCTGTCGATGTTCATGCGGATATATTCGGACGTGAGGTCCATCGTCTGATAGCGTAACTCACCCTTGCCGTGCAGGTACGCGTTTCCACCCTGCGTCATGACCATCGAGTCATTGGCCTGGTACTTCACAGGCGCTTCGAAATCTTTCTTCGTACGCACTTGCGACCAACGGATACTGTCCTGTACGCGCTCGGCGCTGTCTCGCGGCGCGTAGTGCTCGTCCTCATGATCATGCCCGTGGTCGTGTCCCTTATTGTTACCTTTGCTATACCGATCCTGCTGAGACGAACTACTCATCCCCGACATCAACCCGCCGAGCGCACCGCCTCCTCCCGCAGTGTTCTGCGCAGGTCTCACTCGCTGTCCCCACACCGCCCCCGAACAGAGCAGCACAAGCAAGGTAATATGTACGAATCTGGTCTTCATTGTAGGCATGCGTGCCCGTATGCACACAATACGCCAAAATAAAATCGGCCGCAAAATTACTACAAATTTTTTAAATTTGCAAGATTTTTAGCAAAAAAAGTAGTCTAAGCTCGCTTAAGCGTGATTTTGTTTGCTAAAAAGATTGTGTTTGCACGAAAGTGCGAGATAATCGTGCCCTTGCGGCTAAGAACTAATTTCGGGGGAATTGGCAGAGCCAAGGCGGAGTCCGAAGGTACGACTATTTTTTGACATGTGCAAATTTATTTGCATTTTTTTTCTTGTTTGGGGCTCGCGGTTTAGGCAGATTACCGCCTCGCTGTCCGCCCTCTACGTGCGGACGTTTGTTATCCTGTATCGTCCCCCGTCTTTACATCAACGTAAACGCCGGCGGCCTGCCCGATACAGGATAAATGCGGGTGTAGCCCTGCGAAGTGTGGTATTGGCTGTTACCTTTGTTGGTGTCCCCTTGGGCTATTAAGGTGTGTCCGCTCCGCGTTTCTTTCGTTGTCTATTCGCCCGGATATTATCCGGTTTTTTTCTCCGTCTATTGTCCCGGCATTTAATGCCGGTTGTCTTCGTCCCCTGCGCGAAACTTCAGTTCCGCGAAAAAAAATCTCCCATTTATTTGCACATATCATTTTTAATTTGTAATTTTGCACCCGCAAAATCGATTTGCCTGTTCGTAACATGCCTTGAAACCAGAGAAAATCGAAAATACGGAGTAAGCCGAAAATCCCCAAGAGAGTAGGCGAAACAAAAGTTCTATATTTATATGAAAAAATTATTAATCGTAACTATGGCTATTATTGCCTCCTTGTTAATGGTAAGTTGTAACAACGAAGGAGGAAATGTACCAACCGATAAAACCTCTGTCAAATTATGGCCGGCATATGATGAGACATCCTCAAAGTGGGGATATATCAATGCTGAAGGAAAGTGGGCAATTAGTGCTCAATATACATCGGCACATGAGTTTAGTGGCAACTATGCTTTAGTTGAGTATGCTGGGGTACAGGAATTTATTAGTGCCAATGGTGCAAGAGTGAGCAATGTAGCACCATTTGATGACTGCTCTGGCAAATTTCACAATGGATATATGCCTTTCAAAAGATCGTCCTATTATGGTTTGTTCAATAGTCAACTTGGCATACAAATAGATCCATATTATGCTTATATCGACGAAATGGGCGACAACGGACTTGTTTGCGTTCGAAAGAATCCTGGTGACAAGTGTGGATATATAGACAAAGACAAAAAACAGAGAATTGAAGCTATTTTTGACAAGGCGTGGCCTTTTGTAAATGATGCAGCCGTTATAATGAGAGGAAATCAATACGGTGTCATTAATACGAGCGGAAACTCTGTAGTAGATCTCGGCAAATATGATGAATTGCATAGTGTGGGGGCTAATCGTATAGTCTATGTTTCTGATCAAAGACAAAGAGTGGGACTCATTTCTACAAGCGGCACAGAAATCGGTGCTCCGATGTATAAGGCTATAGATATGTTTGCAGATAACAATTTGGCGCGTTTTTGGGACGAAAATGAGAAAATGGGTTATATGGACAATAATGCCAATGAATTGAATCTACCAAATGGAAGAGCGTTTAATGCGACGAGTTTCAGTGAAGGAAAGGCTTTTGTTCGGTATGTCGAAGGAGGCGATTATGAGGTTATTGACACCCGTGCACATAAACTTTTTAGTCTGAAGAAGGGGGAAGTCCCATATGGCTCCTTTACGAATGGTTTGTGCCTTGTTTGGTCTATGATCGACAAGAATAAATGCATGTATCGCTATATCAACACAAAAGGAGAAACTATTAGAGAATGGATGGGAACAAAGTCTGTAGGACTCCCTGCTTGTGAAGCAGAGGATATACCTGAATATACCGAGAATATATCCCAAGTCCGTTTTAGAAAAGAGGACGCATATACGCATGTGCGTGAACTGAGAATTGTTCGCGAAGAAGATGGTACTGCCACAACTCTCGCTGGATATGACTTTGGAGAGGATGCTGGCACATCTTCCTACTATGATATACCTTCTGGCTCATTCACCCCAATATTTTACTATGTAGCAAACACGGAGGAACTTTCAGGATGGTACTTGGCTCTGGATGATGAACGAACATACAATTTTGCAACGAACAAAAAATACACATTCTCATGCGGTGATGATGGAACAGATTATGTATTTACAATCACGCTTGATGGAACTGCCAATGCACCGGCTAAAGTGGTTGCTCAAAGGCGAATCTTAAAATCAGAAATTGTTAAGGAAAAAATGCTACGCACATCGCGTCATTAATGCGCAATCCTCTTCCCCCGCTCACCATATAGAGTGGGGGATTTTTCTATTATGTAGTCATTCACTCCCTTTTGCTTATTATAGTATGATATTAGTAGGCGATTAGTATGATATTAGTAGGTGATTAGTAGGTTATTAGTAGGTGATTGTCGGTGTCATCCACGGAGCATCTCACATTAGACGCATAAAATTAGCATTAAAATCTTGCATAATTCGCAAAAAAGTTGTACCTTTGCAGCCGCAAAGGTTTATGGCAACGATTTGTGCGATATCAACGGCCTATGGCGCGGGCGGAATAGCCGTCATCCGCGTCTCCGGCGAGCAAGCTGTCTCGATAGTAGATAGCCTCTTTGTCGGTCGTGTTGTATTGCGCGAAGCCGCGGCGAATACTATCCATTTCGGCCGTATTCAACGGGGAAATGAGGTGTTGGACGAGGTGCTTTGTTCCGTATTTCGTGCGCCGCATTCCTTCACGGGAGAAGACACGGTAGAGATCGCCTGCCACGGAAGCCTGTATATCCAGCAGGAGTTGCTGCGGTGGCTCATCGATGCGGGCTGTAAGGCTGCAGAGCCTGGTGAGTTTACCCGTCGCGCGTTCCTGAACGGCAAGATGGACCTGACGCAGGCCGAAGCAGTCGCCGACCTGATAGCGGCGCAATCCAAGGCCGAGAAAGACCTGGCGCTGAGTCAGTTACGCGGCTCTGTCTCCAACGAACTAGCGTCGCTACGCGAAAGACTGCTGCATTTCACGTCTCTCATCGAACTGGAACTGGATTTCGCGGACCATGAAGAACTGGAGTTTGCCGACCGATCGGAACTGACACAATTAGCCGATGAAATCGAGAAAAAACTGGCAGCACTCCTTGCGTCTTTCCGCACAGGCAATGCTATCCGAAACGGAATACCCGTCGCGATCATCGGTGCGCCGAACGTAGGTAAGTCCACATTGCTCAATGCGCTGCTGGGCGAGCAACGCGCGATCGTAAGCGATATACAAGGAACAACGCGCGACACGATAGAAGACACGCTCGTGATTGACGGCATCCTCTTCCGACTCATCGACACCGCCGGTATACGCGAGACGAAAGATACTATCGAACAATTAGGCGTCGAGCGCAGCGTTCGTGCCGCTCAAAATGCACAAATTATTGTGCATGTGAATGACGGCACTACGATTAACGATGAGCGTTTAGCGATTAGCGGAACAATCATCAATGTTCTCAACAAATCCGACTTAGGCGTACAAGGCGAGGGAATTCTTATCTCTGCTAAGAACGGCGAGATAGAGCCGTTGAAAAGGGAGTTAGTGCGCATCGCAAGGGCATCGCTCCAGACCTCGGCTGTGATGCTGTCCAATGCCCGCCATTATGATGCTATCACCCGTGCGCACGACGCGATTGTGCGCGTTCAAAAAGGTATGGCGCAAGGTCTCTCCGGAGAACTGCTCTCTATGGACCTGCAGGACTGCCTCTCCGCCCTCGGAGAAGTGACGGGCCAGATCACGAACGCCGAAGTGCTATCGAATATATTCAGCAAATTCTGTATAGGCAAATGATACTATCTATGACCGGCTACGGAAAGGCCGAGACAACTTTCCGAACACACAAACTGATCTGCGAGATCCGTTCGCTCAACTCCAAGACGATGGACCTGTCCGTGCGTCTGACACCTGCGCTGCGGGCACGCGAACTCGAACTCCGCACGATCGTCAGTCAGCGCCTCGAACGAGGAAAGGTCGACCTCTTCATTGCTGAAGAGTCAGCTATCAGTAATCAGTCATCAGTGGTCAGTCCTGTGAACTGGGCGGCTGCCAAGGAGTATGCGCGGCAATATGCCGAGCAGTTCGGAAGTCCCGTTCCCGCGGAAGTGATGGCATCCATCTTACGCTTCCCGGATGTGCTCAAACAGCAGGAAGACACGTCCGACCTCACCGACGAAGAGTGGAACGATATCCAAGCGATGCTCAACAAAGCGCTTGATGCGTTTATCGCTTTCCGCACTCAGGAAGGCGCAGCGCTCCAAGCGATGTTTACGGAAAAACTCGATGGAATCGCGGATTTGTTGGCGCAAGTAGAGCCGTTTGAGAAGGGTCGCGTAGCGAAGATCAAAGAGCGCCTGGAGCAAAACCTCGCGCAACTCTCCGCCGAGACGCAAGCCCAGATAGACCGCAACCGCCTCGAGCAAGAGATGATCTATTACCTCGAGAAACTCGATATCACCGAGGAAAAAGTGCGTCTCACAAATCACATCAAGTACTTCAGGGAGACTATGCTTGCAGAAGGCAACGGAGTAGGGAAGAAACTGGGCTTTATCGCCCAAGAGATGGGACGCGAGATCAATACCCTCGGTTCGAAATCCAACCAGAGCGAGATGCAGATCATCGTCGTCAAGATGAAAGATATACTGGAGCAGATTAAGGAACAAGTACTTAACGTACTTTAAACGTTCCAACGGAACAATAAACGCCGCAAGGCAATAAGCTATGATATACATCTTCTGTGCGCCGTCAGGTAGCGGCAAATCGACCATGGTGAAGCATCTCCTCACCATGCACCCGGATCTCTTTGAACTGTCCGTGTCTTGTACCACGCGTCCTCCGCGCGGGCAGGAAGTGCACGGCAAAGAGTATTACTTCATCTCTGTGGAGGAATTCCAAAAACGAATAGAAAATGACGATTTCATCGAGTTTGAGCAGGTGTATGAAGGCCTGTATTACGGTACACTCAAAGAGGAAATCGACCGTATCGAGTCTGCCGGCCGGCAGGTCCTCTTTGACGTCGATGTGAAAGGCGGACTGAACCTCAAACGCATCCTCGGCGACAAAGCGGTGTCGATCTTTATCTGACCGCCGTCCATCGAGGAGTTACGTCGTCGTCTCGAAGGCCGCGGAGACACGAGCCCCGAGATGATTGAGAAACGCTTGGCAAAAGCCGAAGAAGAACTGTCCTACAAACCCTATTTCGACCGAATCGTCGTAAATGACGACTTAAACCATGCTTTCGAGCAACTCGATGCCATCATCGACGAGAACGATGACTTATAACGAAGCCATAGACTACTTGTATAACGCTCGCCCGCCATTCCACATGGTGGGCGCGTCGGCTTATAAACCGGGGTTGGAGAACACGCTTCGACTGATGGCGCACGTGGGAAACCCGCAGGAACAACTCCGCACGGTTCATGTGGCCGGTACGAACGGAAAAGGTTCAACCTCCCATCTCATAGCTGCCTCCTTGCAGGCCGCAGGTCTGCGAGTAGGACTGTTTACCAGCCCGCATCTGGTAAAACTGACGGAACGTATCCGCATCAACGGAATACCCATTGAGGAGGAAGAAATAGCCGGTTTCATCGGGCAGAACAAAGACTTTCTGGACGAAGTGCAACCTTCGTTCTTCGAGACGATGACTGCGCTCGCCTTCGCGTATTTCGTGAAGCGGAAAGTAGATGTCGCGGTAATAGAAGTGGGGTTAGGTGGCCGTTTGGACAGCACGAATGTACTTACGCCCGTTCTATCTGTGATTACCAATATAGGATTGGACCACACGGAGTTTCTGGGTAATACGCTATCACAGATAGCGAAAGAGAAAGCGGGTATCATCAAACCGCACGTACCTTGCGTCATCGGGGAGACCCATCCCCGGACGATGAATGTGTTCCTCGAGCGTGCGCATGAGTGCGGTATATTAGGTGAAGGATTAGAGACCACAGACTGTCGTATATGGTTCGCCGACCAGTGCGGATACATGCGGTCCCGACGGTTGCGCGAAGTGCCGGATTGTGAGTTGAAGGGCATTTATCAAGAGCAGAACCAACAAACAGCGTATGTGGCTCTGCAAGTGTTGCGTAACTATACCTCTCTTCATGTTCCGACCTCTGCGATTAACGAAGGTTTTGCGCACGTGTGTAAAATGACAGGGTTGCGCGGCAGATGGGAGACCTTATGCGACCAGCCGCTTACGATTTGTGACACGGGGCATAACAGCCACGGACTGCAATATGTAGCGCGTCAACTCAGAGAGTTGAAAAACCCGTGTATATGGATTGTTTTTGGCATGGTCAACGACAAAGATACCGAGGTTGTGATGAAACTGATGCCATCCGACAAACGATTCCATTATATCTTTACGACGCCCAATACCCATCGTGCACGAACTGCCCTTGAAATGTTGGAAATATGGGACAAAAAAGGTATCGCCATAGAAAACCCAAAAGACGCTATCCGCTTTGCGCAGCAACACGCAGCGCCGGAAGATGCAATCTTTATTGGCGGCAGTAATTACCTTGTAGGAGAGGCTCTTGAGATGTATGAAGTATAATGTGTTACATATAAAGACGGACTTTGCCGAGGAATGGCAGGCGGATGTGTTTAACCAGCAAATCTGTGAGTTGGGAGTCGATACCATTGACAACGCCGAGTACTATATCCCTTCGGAAATATGGGCGGAAAAGGCCGGAGAAATCGAAGCTTTATGTGCTGAAACCGAAGGCGTGACTTTAGTTGGCTCAGACGCTTGTCCGGATGAGAACTGGAATGCCGTTTGGGAATCCGAACATCCGATGCAGGAATTGCCATTAGGTGTAAAAATCATCCCGCATTGTGCATTCGGTGCCGGACACCACGAGACAACCTCGATGATTATCAACACCTTACTTCTTTCGGATCTATCGGGGAAAACTGTGCTCGACCATGGCACAGGAACCGGGGTGTTGGCTATTTTTGCAAAGCGCCTGGGGGCGAAACAAGTCATCGCGGTGGATATTGATGACAAGAGTGTAGAGAATGCCAAAGAAAATGCAGCGCTCAATGGGGTTGAAATAGACGTGCGACTCGGAGACTCCGTGCCGGAAGGAAGATACGACCTTATTCTCGCCAATATACACCGTAATATTCTGTTGGCAAACATGGAATCCTATGCTGCGAATATGCGCGCTGGCGGAGAACTATGGTTAAGTGGCTTCTATGCCGATGACTGCCCTGTCTTGCAAGAGGCTGCAGAAAACAATGGACTGACATTGACTGTTATTCATTCAAATGGCGAGTGGAGAATGATGCAACTTAAGAAGTAAACTATGCTCTTCAACTCAATAGAATATGCCCTTTTCCTACCGATTGTCTTTGCAATCTATTGGATTATTGGCTATCTGCACATCGGCGATGCCTTAAAGCTGAAACTGCAAAATACCTTTGTGCTCATCGCCAGTTACGTCTTCTATGGTTGGTGGGATTGGCGTTTCCTGTTACTCATTGCCTTCACAAGTCTTTGTTCCTGGGGAAGCGGGCTGCTTATAAAATCATCAATCTTAAATCATAAATCATCAATTTCAAAACTATGGCTCACAGCCAATATCGTCATCAATATCGGTATTCTCGCTGTCTTCAAGTATTATGATTTCTTTGTAACGGAATTCGGACGACTCTTCTCGATTTCAACGGATAATATGCTGTTGAAAGTCATTTTGCCCGTCGGCATTTCGTTTTATACCTTTCAGGCACTCAGTTATTCGATTGATGTTTATCGTAAAAAGGTTGAACCCACGCATGATATCGTTGCTTTCTTAGCCTTTATTGCCTTCTTCCCACAATTGGTGGCAGGCCCTATAGAACGCGCCACAAACCTCTTGCCGCAGTTCCTGAAAAATAGAACATTTCAATACGAACAAGCGGTGGACGGACTGCGCCAAATACTATGGGGATTGTTCAAAAAAATGGTCATCGCTGACACCTGTGCAATCTATGTTAATCGTATCTGGGAGACGTATGACATGCAGAGTAGCGGAGTGTTAATCATAGGAGCGGTTCTCTTCACGTTTCAGATTTATGGGGACTTCTCCGGCTATTCGGATATCGCTATAGGAACGGCTAAGTTGTTTGGAATCAATCTGATGCGCAACTTCAACAGCCCGTATTTCTCACGTGATATAGCGGAGTTTTGGCGCAGATGGCATATCTCTCTCACCACTTGGTTCAGAGATTACGTCTATATTCCATTAGGGGGAAGCAGGGTAAACAAGGCAAAGATTATTCGCAATACCTTTGTCATCTTTCTGGTCTCCGGTTTATGGCATGGCGCAAATTGGACATTTCTGGCATGGGGTGCCTTTCATGCACTCCTCTTTTTACCGCTTATTCTGTCAGGACGGAATCGACGTTATACCGATCAACCCCTAACTTGGCGCCATGTGCCGCAGATAGTGTGTACATTTGTATTAGTCGTCTTCTCATGGATTCTTTTCCGCGCAGAGAGTATATCGCAGGCATGGCAATATATCTGCGGCATCGCTGGGCAAAATGCAGAGACCGTGCGTTTTGTGATGCATTCATGGGAGTATATTCCGCTTGTCGTTACGATTGTTTTTATGCTCGGCATCGAGTGGATCAATCGTGCGGAAACACATAGTTTTGCAATTCAGCAGACAATCTCGAATCAGTGGCTCCGACGCATTCTTTATGTAGCCGTCGTGCTGATGATTCTGTATCTGGGACAATTCCATTATAACCAATTCATATACTTCCAGTTCTAAGATGAAGCGTTTATTAACTATATCAGGTATGTATTTAATGGTCATTCTCGCCATTGTTTTGCCTGTGGAGTTATATAAGATGTTTCATGAGCAAGATGATAGCAAGATACCGGGGTATGAAGCACTTATAGCGGTGCGCATCAGTCATACACATACAAATAAGGCTGTCAAACGACTCATTCTTGGCGATAGTACAGCCCGCCTCTTTTATCCGGTTTGGCAAGATTATGACAATATGGTGTCATTGGCTTGTAACCAAGCTGTAACGATGGCAGGGCAGTATTTCTTGCTGAAGAATTACTTGGAGGCAAATGCTGATAATTTACCCGGTCAAATCGTGCTGATATACACCCCTTTCAGTCTAAGCAATGACGTGGATAAATACGCATACCAGTATTTTCTGAAACCATTCCCGCCATCGGAGTATCAGTCGTTATATACGAAACATTTGAAAGAACGGATTGAATCTATTCCGTTCTATTGGACCGCCAACTGGCCGTTTATACAGACTTCCGGTTATACACCGCGGTTTGCAGTGCCGGACGAGGAGATAGCAACACCGTTGTCTGAACTAACGTATGAGTACTTGATTCGTATTGATTCTCTCGCGAAGGAATACAATATCCCTTGGGAAATGTGTTCTACGCCGGTGAGGGACGATCGTGCACAAGAAGTGGAACAGATAATTAGCATCTTAAAACAAAAAACAGGAGTGCTTGCTCCTGTCATGCAACATTATATTCATTCTGTCCGTTACTATCCGGCTGAGTATTTCCAAGATGCTACTCATTTGCGATTGGAAGCCCTTAACTCCGTGGAAGATATATTGAAATAAGGAGCAGAGGTCAAAAATACGATATTTTCCGCATTCCTGATTTCTGATTTCTGATCGCTGATTGCTGATTTCCTTGGATAGACAAAGATGCGGAAGTTTTTCAAAATATATTCCCATTCCCGCCATTGGGTGAAGATAGCTAAGTTGTCTTCGCCTATAACCAATGTGAACTCGTGTTCTGGATATGCCTTTTGTAGTGCCCGCAGGGTGTTAGCAGTATAAGAAGGACGTGGTAAAGAGAACTCGAAATCACTCGCTTTGAGACCGGGCATATCCTTTATCGCTTCGCGTACAGCCTCCAAACGCTCGTCTTCAGGGGCCAGTATTCCTGCCTGTTTCAACGGGTTGTTCGGACTCACAAGCAACCATAGTTCATCGAGGTCTGTATGCTCAATGACCCATTTTGCCAAACCCACATGCCCGAAATGCACGGGATTGAAACTCCCTCCGTAGATACCTATTTTCATTCTTTTGTTTTTACCGAGAAATCCAATACTCCGTCGGCGCGCTGCTCGCAGAGCCAATGGTAGAAATGCGGGGTGACATGAATAGACTGCGAACGACTGGTAAGTACTACATGTTGCCTGTTCATCGGGTTATATACCGTCACATGCAGTCGTACTTGACCCGGGTTTTGGGTCGTCTGCTCCGCGAGTTCATCGATGATTTCCGGCGTGATGGTATCGAGCGACAGACGGATATTGAGGCCTTCCGTACGTTGGTTTTGCACTTCGTTCAGCATATCGACGCGTTGTACCACAAACTCAAACTCCGCCTCCTCATCCGGCGCTTCTTTGAACCACCGTTGTCCGGCATTCTTCTGCTGTACGACACCGGTCACAAGTACATACAGGTCTTTGAGCATGAGGTGCGCGAACTGCGAGTAGGCATTGCCGAAGAGTACCAGTTGGTACGTGCCGCTATAATCGGCAATCGTGTAGCGCCCGTAGGGGTTACCTTTCTGGCTTATTTTCTGCTCCGCCTCGGTGATGATACCGCCGAGCAAGCAGGTTTGGTTCTTATGCGCCGCGAGGAACTCGGAGGGTAGGAGGATGGCCTCTTCCGGTTGCTCCGCTTTCGCGGCACGCAGCAGGTTCTCCGCTTCCTTACGCTGCTCCGGCTTACGCCAGTTCTCGAAGAGCGTGAGTTCGTTGGCCGTGATATTACACAGCTCTTTGACCTCGAACGCATACTCGTCCAGCGGGTGGGCGGAGAGGTAGATGCCGATGAGGTCTTTCTCTTTGTTGAGACGCTCAATCGTATCCCAGCGCGGCACTTGCGGCAGGTCGGGATGCTTGACCTCAATCGCGGTATCCAGATCGCCAAAGAGCGAGTTGGCGTTATTCTCCTTGTCCGCCTGCCATTTATTGCCGTAGTTCATCAGCAGATCGAGTCCGGAATTGCCGTTTTCATCGGTGCCAAAGAACTGCTCGCGGTAGATATCGCTAAAGCATTCGAAAGCACCTGCTTGCGCCAGATTCTCAATCGTCTTACGGTTGCAAGACTGTAAGTTGACGCGCTCGAGGAAATCGAAGATATCTTTGTATTTACCGTGCTTCTCCCGCTCGGAGATGATGGCTTCCGCTGCTCCTTCGCCGACACCCTTGATACCGCCCAAACCGAAGCGGATATCGCCTTTCTGATTGACGGTAAAGGAGAGTTCGGACTCGTTGACATCGGGTTCTAAGACGCTCACTTTCAGCGCGTTACACTCGTCCATCAGTTTGGTCACCTCTTTGATGTCGTCCTTATGGACGGTGAGGTTTGCCGCCATGAATTCCGCGGGGTAGTGGGCTTTGAGATAACCCGTCTGATAGGCTACCCAGGAGTAGCAAGCGGCGTGCGACTTATTGAAGGCATAGGACGCAAATTTCTTCCAGTCTTCCCATATCTTCGTAAGGATCTTGACATCATGTCCGTTCGCCTTACCGCCTTCCATGAACTTGTCCTGCAGCGACGCCAGCACATCCATCTGCTTCTTACCCATCGCCTTACGGAGTTTGTCGCTCTCGCCGCGGGTGAAGTTCGCCAGCAGACGACTGAGGAGCATGACCTGCTCTTGATAAACCGTGACACCGTAGGTGTCCTTGAGGTATTTCTCCATGACGGGGATGTCGTACGTCACGGGTTCGATGCCCTGTTTACGCTTGATGAACTGCGGGATATAATCCATCGGTCCCGGTCGGTAGAGGGCGTTCATGGCGATGAGGTCGCCGATGACGGTAGGTTTGAGTTCCCGCAGGTATTTCTGCATACCCGCTGACTCGAACTGGAACACGGCTACCGTGCGGCCTTCCTGGAAAAGCTTATAGGTCAGTTCGTCGTCAATAGGAATATGGTCGATGTCGATGTCTATGCCCCGCGCTTTCTTGATATTGCGGAGACACTCTTTGATAATCGTTAACGTAATGAGTCCAAGGAAGTCCATCTTAATCAGTCCTACGGACTCAACCACATGCCCGTCGTATTCGGTAACAAGCACGCGTTTTTTCGATGTCTTGTCTTCAACAGAAGAAAGGGGAGCGAAGTTTGTCAGGTCGTCTGCGCCGATAATCACACCGCAGGCATGCACACCTACTTGGCGGATCGTTCCTTCGAGCCGCGCCGCGTACTCGAGCATCGAGCGGGTGTTCGGATCGCCCTGCTCATACTCGCGCTTGAGTTCGGCGATATATTTGTAGCAGTTCTTGAGGTTCACCTTTGGTGACTTTCCCTTCTCGTCCTTGATGTTTCCGGGGAATTCGCGATCGGGAATAAGTCCTTTCAGTTCGTTTACGTGCGCGAGAGGAATCTGTTGTACGCGTCCCACATCCGCGAGGGCGGACTTGGTCGCCATCTTACCGTAGGTCACGATATGCGCCACATGCGTCTCGCCGTATTTGCGGCTCACATAGTCCAGCACTTTGCCGCGCCCGCAATCCTCGAAGTCGGTATCGATATCGGGTAGGGAGATACGGTCGGGATTGAGAAAACGCTCAAACAGGAGATCGTACTCCAACGGGTCTAAGTCCGTGATTTTCAGGCAGTAAGCGACTACCGAACCGGCCGCCGAACCACGACCCGGTCCTACGGACACATCGAGTTCCTCGCGCGCCGCGCGAATAAAATCCATGACGATAAGGAAGTATCCCGGGAAACCCATCGAGATGATGGTATTGAGCTCAAATTCAATACGCTCCTTGAGCACTTCGTCTTTCTCAAGCCGCTCTTTGCCGTAGCGCTCCAGCGCACCTTCCATCGTCAAGTGCCGCAAGTACGCCGATTCGAAAGCCAGACGGTCCGGATAATCCTCCTCTTTGCCGAAAGACTCGGGGATGTCGAATTTCGGCATGATAGGCCCGTGGTCGATATCATAGAGCTCGATTTTATCGACTATTTCCTGCGTATTGGTGAGTGCTTCGGGGATATCCGCAAAGATCTGAGCCATTTCATCGGGTGTTTTTAGCCATTCCTGCTTCGTGTAGTGCATGCGGTTGACATCATTCACGAAGTGGTTGGTACTCAAGCATATAAGGCGGTCATGCGCCTCCGCATCTTCTTCGTTCACGAAGTGCGAGTCATTGGTCGCAATGATCTTCACGCCGTACTTACGCGCCAGGTCGATGAGAATAGGGTTGACCTGTTTCTGACGTTCATAAACTTCTACATCCGCGCCGGGTTTCTGCGTCTCATGGCGCTGGAGCTCGATATAATAGTCATCGCCAAAGAGGTTCTTGAACCATTGTACGGTCTCTTCCGCTTCGTTGAAATCCCCTCCTTTCGCGATTCCATCGAGGATTTTCTGAGGTAACTCGCCTCCCAGACAAGCGGAGGAACAGATGATGCCTTCGTGGTATTTCTCCAACAACTCGCGGTCGATACGCGGCGTGTAATAATACGCATCGGACATGTAGCCCTGCGAGACGATGCGGCAGAGGTTGTGATAACCCACCATGTTCTTGGCGAGCAGGATCAGGTGCCATCCCGATCGGTCGATGAAGAACGTACGTCCCTCGCCGTTCACGGCTTTATCGTCTTTCTTTGAAAGACGCCCGCGTCGCGCGCAGTACGCCTCCACGCCTACGATGGGCTTGAAGGGCACGAACTCCTCGCCGGAAGCCGCACATGCCGCCTTTCGGTTTTTGTTGATCTTCTTGCAGTAGTCCAGCAGTTCCTTGATGCCGTACATGTTGCCGTGGTCGGTTAAGGCCACCGCCGGCATACCCGTCTCCAGACATTTATCCACTATCTCTTCTACCTTGCTTAATCCGTCCAGGAGCGAGTAGTGGGAGTGCACATGTAAATGCGTAAAAGTCATAATCGTCAAATTTGCGTGCAAAATTACAAAAAGATTTTGACATGTGCAAATTTTTTTGTACCTTTGTCGCCGATTTATTTTTCTGCACAGAATGGCAAAAAAGAATAGCGAAGAATTTGTGGCCATTACGGCCTTGATTGTATCGATGATCATCTGGTCGGTGAGCGGTATCGCCATCAAGCATGCGTTAGCCGTGCTACCGCCGTTTACGATGATCGTGCTGCGCTTTGTACCTTCGGTACTGTTGATGCTGATCATCGGTCTTATATGCCGCAAGAGCAGTCTTTTTGCGTTGCAAAAACTGGAGTGGAAAGACCTGCCGCTGTTCCTCATCGCGGGTTTCTGTCAGCCGTTCCTGTATTACCTTCTGGAGACCTTTACGTATGACGCGCTGCATAGCCCGACGATCGCGGAGACGCTACTGTCCACCAGCCCGCTGTTAAGTCCGATTTTTGCGGCTGTTTTGCTGCGCGAACGAGTGACAAAGTACAATATCCTCGGTATCCTCGTTTCTACGGCCGGTGTGTTCGCGCTGTCGCTTATCGGAAGCAAGGATTATTCCATTGGAAATTACTGGGGCATCTTATTGGCTTTTGCGGCCGTTTCTGCCGCTGTCATCGACTCAATCATGATGCGGAAGGTTCCCGCCAAATACACCTCGCTGACCTTTATTTTCTACGCGCAATGCGTGAGTCTGCTGTTCTTCCTTCCTATCTGGTTCTGGAAAGAAGGACCGGAGGCACTCCAATTATTAGATTGGAGTCAGTTGTCAGATATCAGTAGTCAGTTGTCAGTCGCCCTCGGATGCGTGGCATATCTGACGGTGTTTGCGAGCGTGATTGCGTTTATCCTGTTTTGTGCTGCGCTGCGTAAGGTAGGCGTGACGCAGGCCAATGCGTTTAACAATATCCGCCCGGCGTTTACGGCCCTCTGGATGTTCCTCTTTTTCGGCGAACATTTGCCTATCGGCAAGTGGATCGGCATGGCGCTGATCATTATCGGACTTTTCGTTTGTCAGAAAAAAGAAGCACAATAATATAAGAAAAAATATACGATTATTAAGATTCTTTGCACACACGAAATAAATTTCGTAATTTTGCGGGCTATTTATAACAAACAATATTATGCCAATAGAAAACATTTACTCTATTGATTTCTTTTACGACTTGCTGTACGTCATGTTCCTGGTGGGACTGGTTGTATTCGTGTCGTTGTATTTTGTAGATGCCGGCTACGGCAAGATGCGCTCTGAGAAATGGGGCCCGGCGATCAGTAACAAGGTAGGATGGCTGTTGATGGAATGCCCGGTATTCTTCGTGATGCTGTACTTGTATTTCAAGTCCTTCCCGCTGTATGGCGGTGTGACGAAGCAGGCGCCGTACTGGCTGTTCTTCCTATTCTTTGAGTTCCATTATTTCCAGCGCTCGTTCGTCTTCCCCTTCCTGCTGAAGGGTCAGAGTAAGATGCCGCTGATTATCATGTTGCTCTCCGTAGCATGGAACTTAATCAACGGGTATATCCAGGGGTTCTGGCTTTTCCACCTTGCGCCGCAGTATTATCCGGAGATGTACACGGCGAGTTGGGTAACCACGCCGCAGTTCATCATCGGAACGATTATTTTCTTCACGGGTTGGATTATTAACATGCACTCGGATCATGTGATCCGTCATTTGCGTAAACCGGGTGACACGAACCATTACCTGCCGAAGAAAGGCATGTACAAGTACGTGACGAGTGCGAACTACCTGGGTGAGATCACCGAGTGGCTCGGATTTGCTATCTTGACATGGTCGTTGGCCGGTTTGCTGTTCTTCTGGTTCAGCTGCTGCAACCTCGTGCCGCGTAGCAATGCGATCTACAAGAAATATGAGGAAGAATTCCCCGATGAATTCGACCGAAAGAAGTTAAAACGAATAATTCCGTTCATTTACTGATAATGGCAACAAAAAAGACCAAAGAGCCGGCTAATGAGTCGAAGCTCTTCACGCCCTTCCAATTAGGGCCTATTACGCTGCGGAACCGTATTATCCGCAGCGCTGCTTTTGAGAACATGGCGCGCGCGAATGCGCCGACGAAGGAACTGCAGGACTATCACGTGAGTGTTGCGCACGGCGGCGTAGGTATGACGACCGTTGCTTACTGCGCGGTGGACCTGAGCGGTGTATCGTTTGACGGTCAGCTGTATGTGCGCCCGGAGATCATTCCGGACATGAAGAAGATGACCGACGCGATTCATGCGGAGGGCACGAAAGCCAGCATCCAGTTGGGTCACTGCGGCAACATGACGCATATGAGTACCTGTCATTGTATTCCCGTGAGCGCCGATTCATGGTTCAACCTCTATAGCCCGACCATTCACCGTCGCCTGAAAGTGGCGGAGATCAAGACGATCGTCAAGCATTTCGGTGAAGCGGTGGATTTTGCCCGTGACTGCGGCTTCGACTGCGTGGAGATTCACGCCGGTCACGCCTATCTGCTTTCGCAGTTCCTCGCGCGCCGTACGAACCACCGTCACGACGAGTACGGCGGCTCGTTTGAGAACCGCGCCCGTTTCATGAACGAGGTGCTGGACGAAGTGATGGCGCACGCCGGCAAGGATATGGCGGTGATTGTAAAGACCAACATGTGGGACGACTGCTGGCAAGGCGTAAGCCTCGAAGAGGGTATTCAGGTAGCGAAAGAGATCGCGAAGCATAAGGTACACGGTATCGTGCTCTCCGGCGGAACGGTGAGCCGTAGCCCGATGACGATCCTCGGCGGCGCGATGCCTATCAAGACGCTCGCTCATTACATGTCGATGAAAGACCTGTGGTGGCTCAAGGCGGCGCTCAATATCCCGTTCGTAGGCTCTATCATGACGCCTACGGTGCCGTTCAAGGAGTTGTACTTCATGGATAAAGCCAAGATCTTCCAGGAGGCGCTCAAAGACACGAATATACCGCTGATCTATGTCGGCGGCGTGCAGAGTGGCGATAACTGCCAACAGATCATGGACGAGGGCTTTGAGCTCTTCCAGATTGCGCATGTGCTGATCAAGGATCCGGACTTTGTGAAACATGTACAGGAGAATCCGCACTACCATGCGGGCTGTAAGCGCTCGAACTACTGTGTAGGACGTATGTATTCGAAAAACATGAAGTGCCACGAGTGCGTAGAGCGCGACGGCGAGCAGATCGCACCGCGTATTCAACGGGAAATTATTAAATTGGAGAAAGATGCTGAGCTTAGTAACCGGAGCAAGTAGTGGAATAGGCTTGCAGTACGCGACGCAGCTCGCGCGCGACTATCATAGCGACCTGTTGCTCGTCAGCAACCAGGAGAAAGAGTTGGAGCAGGTAGCGAAAGACCTCGCATCGCAATACGGCGTGAAGACGATCGCGCGTTTTGCGGACCTCAGCCTGCCCGATGCGGCAGAGATGCTGCACGACTGGTGTGTGGAGAACAAGTATGTGGTGGATGTGCTGGTGAATAACGCCGGTGTGTTCTTCTTCAACAAATATTGCGAGACCTCGATGAAACGCATCGAGTTGATGCTGCAGCTGCATATCATGACGGTAGCCAAACTGACGCGTCTCTTTGCGGCGGACATGTGCCAACGCGAGTTGACGGAGGAAGAGGCTAAGCAACGCATATGCGGGCATAAGCGCATGCGCGGGTATATATTAAATATGAGTTCGATGTCGGCATGGATGGCGATGCCGGGTATTCAGACCTATAACGCCTCGAAGTCCTTCATTTATAACTTCTCGAAGTCTATCTGGTACGAACTCAAGCCGCAGAATGTCGGTATTACCGTCATGGCGCCGGGAGCGGTAGATACGGGTTTGTTCGGTCTCGCGCCGAACCTCCGCAAGCTGGCGGTAGCCTTAACCGTCTCGATTCCACCGGAGAAATTAGTGAAGCGCGCACTCAAGAAAATGTTCCGCAACAAGAAAGCGGACACCCCGGGCGTCATCAACTGGCTGAGCACGCCGCTGTTGAAGCACACACCGGACTGGATGCTCTTTCTCGCTCAAAAGAAATTAGCCCCGTTTATGCACTGATCGTTCCTTAGATACTTTTTTTTATGAAACGCTTAACCTTCTTATTCACAATCTGCTTGCTCGTTTTGTATGCAAGCGCCAACGTCATTACCTATACGGCAGATGACCAGGCAATCTTCCCGAATCCGGAAAGAGGTTTTACGGATGAGTTAGGTGGAGAAACAATGCTCTCCGATACGAAAAATCACGTGGTCCAACCTGAAGCGGATTGGTATTTTGAGGAGTTCGCCGGCAAGCAAACACTCACCGTACTGATCTATTATTTAGGCAATTACAGGACCAAAGACCTGTCGGATAAGATTCTGCAGGGCTTTGATGAAGACATGCAAATCCTTCGCGACAACGGCTTTAAGTGCGTGCTGCGTTTTGCCTATGATTGGAATTCCAAAAACGATGCGGAATTAACATGGGTGAAGCGGCATATTGAGCAGTTAAAACCTCATTTGACTGCCAATTCCGATGTAATCTATGTGATGGAGACCGGTTTTGTAGGTCAGTGGGGCGAGTGGTACTATAGTTCAAATTTTGGGAATAAGACGCAGAAACTGAATAATAACCGTCGTCAGGTTTTGGAGGCTATGTTAGATGCCTGTCCGTCCAACCGCTTCCTGTTGGTTCGTTATCCGCTTATCAAACTAAGCTATTTAGGCGATGAGGTTCCTCTGAGTTCCGAAGAGGCGTTCTCGGGTTCAATCCGTGCCCGTATCGGACATCATAATGATGCGTTCCTGGCGGATTGGGG